>Ga0209185_1000325_pt1 | contig 61991 bp, 60 predicted proteins | sample SidtaG_2_FD_187425 | JGI IMG/M metagenome (GOLD analysis project Ga0209185, IMG submission 187425) | Marine algal microbial communities from Sidmouth, United Kingdom - Sidmouth_Asex2 metaG (SPAdes) (version 2) | ecosystem: Host-associated > Algae > Red algae > Unclassified | place: Sidmouth... | reverse complement strand
AAAAATTTGCGCTGGCTTTGGAAGCCAATGGCTTTATCGAAGAGCGGACATCGCAGCAGGTCTACTCTGTCGCCGACGGTCGTTACCTGCCAGACCGATATGTCGAAGGTACTTGTCCAAATTGTGAATTTGAAGCGGCGCGGGGGGATCAGTGCGATAATTGCGGGAAACTGCTGGACCCCATCGATTTGATCAATCCCTATAGCGCGGTATCGGGCAGTCATGATGTTGAAATTCGCGACACGAACCATCTTTATCTTAAACAGTCCGAGATGAGCGGCCGGTTGCGCGACTGGGTGGAAAGCCACCGGGCGGATTGGCCGGCTCTGACGACATCTATTGCGATGAAATGGCTGGACGAGGGGCTCCGGGACCGGGCGATTACGCGCGATTTAGACTGGGGCATTCCGGTTCTTGGTGAAGATGGTGATGTCCGTGAGGGTTTCGACGGCAAAGTCTTTTACGTGTGGTTCGACGCCCCAATTGCCTATATCGGCGCGACGCAGGATTGGGCCGAAAAGACGGGCGGCGATTGGGAGAAATTCTGGCGAACGGATAAGGGTGCGGATACCACACGCTATGTGCAGTTTATGGGCAAGGACAATGTTGCCTTCCACACCTTGTCTTTCCCGACGACGATCATGGGCCAAGGATCTGAGGAAGAGGGGCAGCCGTGGAAACTCGTTGATGAGTTGAAGGCCTTTAATTGGGTGACGTGGTATGGCGGGAAATTCTCGACCAGCCAGAAGCGCGGTGTTTTCATGGATCAGGCGATTGACATTGCGCCGTCCGATTATTGGCGCTGGCATCTCATGGCCAATGCGCCGGAGAGTTCGGACGCCGCTTTTACTTGGGAAGATTTCCAAGCGAACATAAATTCTGACCTTGCCAATGTGCTTGGGAATTTCGTCAACCGAATTACGAGCTATTGCGTAAAGAAGTTCGACGGCACTGTTCCCGATGGCGGGGTGGTGACCGACGCCGAAACTTGGATTACAGCAGAGCTGGCTGAACGCTTACCGCGCTTGGTATCATTCTATGAAGCGCGCGAGTTTCGAAAGGCCATGGCGGAGACCCGCGCTATTTGGGCGGCAGGCAATGAGTATCTGACCCAAGCCGCACCCTGGACGCATTATAAAACGGATGTCGATCAAGCGGCAATGGGCGTGCGGGTTGGTTTGAATCTTGTGGCGCTGTTTGGGGTTTTGGCGCAACCCATTATTCCGGATGCGGCGGATAAAATATTGGACGCTATGAATATCCCTGACGAGAATCGTACCTGGAACTTTGGAAAATTATCCGCAGGCAATGAACCGACAAACGCATTGCCGATTGGCATGAGCGTCTCCGCTCCGCCGGTCTTGTTCACAAAAATTGAAGCCGAGGACATTGAGGCGTGGACTGAACGCTTTGGCGGTGCGGGGTAGGCTGATCCTTCGTCCCGGACAGGCCCTCGCGCAGGCGTTTAAACGCGCTTTTGATTTCGGCGGCCGGTCTCGCCGGTCTGCCTATTGGTGGTTCGCCTTATTCACATCATTGGGCGGGGCGGCTTTTGGCATTGTTGACGAGTATGTACATATTCCAGGATTGGAAGACTGGTCCGTGTTTTTCCTTTTGTTTTGCGCTGTCGTTATCTTGCCTGATCTCTCCTTAGGGATGCGCCGCTTGCATGATACGGGGCGAAAAGGGTGGCTTTATGTTGTCTGGATATTTGTAAGCTACGGGTCGATACTTCTGCCGGAGCCGGAATACGAAATTGATATAGTTGACGGAAACGACGTGAACGCCTGGGATTTATTCGGCTATAGTTTGATTTACAATATTATCTCTGGTTTGATTTTCTTTGGGTTGGTGATTTTAATGATTTTCATGCTCACCCGCGACAGTCAGTCGGGCCGGAACCGGTATGGTCAAAACCCAAAAGGCATCGGTAATCCCGATATTTTCAGTTGAGATTTTCGGCAACGCAATTCAGACAAGATTAAAAGTAAGGACAAATTCATGAACATGGTCGACGCCGTTAAATCGGTTCTCACACAATATGTAGGTTTTAGCGGGCGAGCCAGACGGTCAGAATATTGGTATTGGGTACTTGCGACGATACTTGCAGGTATTGTTGTTTCAGTGATTGAACTGAGTTTGGGAATGGGTAGCAATACGTCGGGACCGCTTTCTTCTCTTCTCAATCTTGCGTTATTCTTGCCCGGTCTAGCGGTCACTTTCCGCCGTCTACATGATACAGGACGGTCAGGATGGTGGATCGGGGGATTTTACTTGGGTCTATTGATCTTTGGTATCGTTATCGCGGTTTTGTTCGGCGCTTCATTAGGGTCCGAAGCGGACACTAACGTCGCCGCCAGTATGGGCGTCGTGGCAGTTATATTTGGTTTGGGGGCTATCATATATGGCATCGCTTTGTTGGTTTTCCTATGCACAGACAGTGACGTTGGCCCGAATAAATATGGTTCAAATCCTAAGAATGAAGGCAATTATGATATTTTTGAATAGGGATGATATCGTATTGAGGAAGTAAGCTATGGTCGGTTTCGGTGAGGCGGTTTCACGTTTCTATAGGAATTATTTCAATTTTGAGGGCCGTGCGAGCCGGGCTGAATATTGGTTGCCAGTGCTCATGCAGGCCATTGTCTATATTGGCTTAATTATCGCCATTGTCGTCATGGTGGGAATGGATACGAATTCCGGGAGCGAGGATATTGGCGGCGGACCATTCGCAGTTATGGTGTCGGGTCTCATTTTTGCCCTCTTCAATGTCATACCTTCTTATTCTGCCGCGGCGCGAAGATTTCATGATCTGGATCAGACGGGATGGCTGGTGTTGGTATTTGCCATTGCCAATGCTTTCATCTTCGTGTCGGTTGTCGCGCAGTTGATCTGGTTTGCTCAACCGGGAACAAACGGGTCCAATCAATATGGGCCCGATCCTTATGGGCCCAATTCTTATGAGAATGATGTGGACATATTCCGATGATGTTGAGTTTTGGAGAAGCCGTTCGTCAATTTTACGGCAATTACACAAATCCTGAAGGGCGTGCGCAGCGCTCGGCCTTTTGGTGGGCGCAGCTTTATCAAACAATTTTGGTAGTTGTCTTGGGTATCGTCATTTTAATGGCGGATGGAGGACCCGCGTTTTTTGAAGGTCTCACTGAAATCATTACACTGGAAGACTTCACGAAAAAATGGGCGGCTTTGGGGCCTAGCGGCAAAGCCGCTGGCTATTGTATTATGGCATTTAGTTTCGTCAATTTTCTTCCGGGTATTATGCTGTCTATTCGGCGGTTCCATGATTTGGACCGTTCCGGGTGGTGGGTTTTTGGGTTTTTTTTAGCCGGCAATCTTCCTGTAATCGGAATACTCGCGAGCCTGGGAAACTTTATTTGGTTTATGATCCAAGGCACAGAGGGTTCGAATACATATGGGCAGGATCCGTTAGCCTCGAACTCAGACATGTTTGATTAAGCGGCTTACCAGATTTCGGATGAGGTTTTGCCGCGCAGGGAGGATGCCAAAACTACAGCCAGGATACCGATGACGGCGGCGCAGCCAATATAAAGGTCGCCGTCCGCATTGAGGTGCCGAAGGGCCAAGAACCCAAGACCCCAAACAATGGGGAGAGCATAGATTTTATTCAGTGCACCGTGGCGTAAAACATAAATCGCCCACCACAACGCCAGTCCCAATACGGAGAGCGCGCTAGCCGTGATATTCCATCCCATCGGCTGAACAAATTTCCAAACCAAACCGTTTAACCCGACGAAAATCGCAATGGAGCACCATCCCGCAATCAGGCTGACAGGGGCTAATACCAGCCATTTTTCTAAGCTGCTAAACGCCTCCCGGCCACGCCAAAGTTTGACCATGCCTATGACCAAAAACACCATGGTCGGGATAAAAACCAAACTTGCTAAAAGTTCGACAACCGAGTCTGGTGCGAAGGCGGTAACTAACCCCCAAGAGGCGACGCCCCAAAGACCCGCGGCAATCCACCAACCGCTTTTGCGGTAGATCTCACGGGATCGGTTTGACGGAAAGGCTTGGATGATCCCGAACGCCATTATGCCGAGAAAAATAGGCAACCAGATAGAGAAAGCCGTGGTCTGCGGGACGAGTAAGTTTGCCGTCATATCTGAAAAACCGCTCGGGCTCCGCGCGCTGCCCAGAAAAATGCCCAAGGAGGAGAAGATCCAAATGAGAGGGGTCGCCACAAGGATTAGAATTTGACGTAAAACATAGCTGGGGCGGGATATATTTTGAGAGGTCATGATGTGTTTACGTTTCAGACACGAAAACGTCGTGAAAAATATTACACGGGCTTTCGTTTGTGATACGTAAGGGATCCAAGCTAGACGAAATGACAACAGAAAGGTTGCCCATGCAAATCCAAATCGCCTCCAAAGGTATCGACGTATCACAGGCGCTCGAAGCGCGTATTACAGACCGATTGGAAGAGATGATGGACAAGTACATTCATCGGGAGGGCGAGGCTCAGGTCACGATTTCTCGTGAAGGATCAGGTTTTCGAACGATATGTTCGGTGCATTTGCCATCGGGGGCTTCAATGGAAGGTCAAGGAGAAGCGCAGGAGGCCTATCCCGCGTCTGATGAAGCGCTAGAGCATGTTGAAAAGCGTTTGCGCCGTTATAAACGCCGGCTGAAAGATCATAGTCAGCGCGCTAAAGCAAAAGAGGCCCAAATGTTCGTCCTCGAGGATCCGGTGCGTGAAGATCAAGCTGAAGACAGTACCGAAGGCACGCAGGACGAGCCGATTGTAATTGCCGAGAGCATGAAAAAAATACGGACACTTACACCGGGTATGGCTGCGCTTGAGCTTGGCCTGGCAGATTCAGGAGTCGTTGTTTTTCACAATGCGCGGCATGGCGGCATTAATGTCGTTTTCAAACGGGCTGATGGGAACATCGGTTGGATTGATCCTAAAACAGGATAAATTTCCGCCATTTTCCGTTAAACAGGACCGAATACTGGGCTGACTCCAGTATTTGACCTCCCGAGGCGTGATATATATGTGTCCGCCGACTTAGACGGACGCATGATCGGGGCACTATGATCCTCGTCCTGGCTATATTGCCTATGATGCGTGCGAGAATGTGAGTTCTGTGTATGACTGATGTTTTGTTTTCAGCAGAGAGTGTGGTTGTCAACTTAAATGTTGGCTCCCAAAAGCAGCTTTTTCAAGATTTGGCGACACGCCTGATTTCTGCGCACGCTTTAGATATTCCTTGTCGCGACATCGTAGCTGCCGCCATGGAGCGTGAGCGTTTGGGCTCAACCGGCGTTGGCAATGGCGTTGCGTTACCGCATGCACGCATAGAAGGTTTGGATCACGTTGTTGCGGGTTTCGCACGATTATCAGACGCGCTGGAATTCGATAGCGTAGATGGCCGCCCTGTCGATCTGGTGGCCTTTCTACTCGCGCCGTCCGACGCCGCCGGGGCACATTTACGTGCTCTCGCACGAGTTTCTCGGCAACTCCGCCGTGAGGAAAATCGGTCTCGTCTGCGTGCTGCGCCTGACGCGCTTAGCGTTTTCACAATTTTGTCGGACGATTCGGTTCAAGCCGCGGCGTAACGTTCACGGCTTGAAACTCTGATTGGGCGCTGTCATAGGATGAGCCCTTTCTTTTAAAATAGCAGAGCCGAACTCGTGAAGCCCAGTAATCCGTCACGTCTATTTAACCGGGAGTTATCCTGGCTATTTTTCAATACGCGCGTTTTAGAAGAAGCGGAGAATCCGGATGTTCCACTGATGGAACGCGTACGCTTTCTATCGATCTCGGCTTCGAATTTGGACGAATTCTATATGGTTCGCGTCGCAGGTTTGCGCGAACAAGTTAGGGCAGGGGTTCGAAGCGAAGATCCCAGTTTGCTTTCTCCGTTACAACAGCTTGAGAAAATTGACAGGCGCGCTGGAAAGATTGTTGCTCGGCAAAATAGGTGCTGGCGAAAGTTGCAGCAGGAATTGGCAGCCTCAAAAATAAATGTTTTGCAAGTAACGGCCTTGTCAGAATCGCAAACAGCCGATTTGCGGGCGACCTTCGCGAAAACCATTTTACCTTTGCTTACGCCTTTGGCCGTTGATCCCGCCCATCCCTTTCCGTTCTTGTCCAATCTTGGTTTTGGTATTGCTCTTCGTCTTGAAAAGGCCGGTCGCGACCCTCTCTTTGGTTTAATAACCGTGCCGCTTAGCGTCCCGCGAGTTATCGAGGTTAAACCTGATGGGAAAGATCGGAATTTCGTTCTCATCGAGGATATGTTGCGGAATTTTGCGCCGGACATTTATCGAGATTTTGATGTGACAGATTCCGGTGTTTTTCGGATTACGCGCGACAGTGGCATGACTATTGACGAACGCGCGGAGGACTTGGTTCAGCATTTCCAAAGCCTTTTGCGCAAGAGACGTCGCGGGCGGGTTATTCGTCTCGAAATCAACAAAAAAATGAAGCCCGCACTGCGCGAGTTTCTGATCACGAGTTTTGATAGTGTTGATGAGACAATTGAGGAAGCGGCAGATGTTCTAGGACTTCGGGATATTTCGCAACTCGTTAAAATTGGAACGGCCGATCAACTTTTCAAACCTTTCAAACCCCGCTTCCCGGAACGTATTCGGGAATTTGACGGAAATTGTCTGGCAGCTATCGCCGCGAAAGATATTCTCGTTCACCATCCTTATGAGGAGTTTGAGGTCGTCATTCAGTTCCTTCAACAAGCTGCGCGGGACCCGGATGTCGTAGCGATCAAACAGACTTTATATCGGACGAGTGATGACAGTCCGATCGTTCGCGCATTGATTGATGCGGCAGATGCCGGAAAAACGGTAACGGCTTTGGTCGAATTAAAAGCGCGATTTGATGAAGCTTCCAACATGCGCTGGGCACGGGATTTGGAACGGGCCGGCGTTCAAGTCGTTTACGGATTTGTGGGATATAAAACTCATGCAAAAGTCAGTCTCGTTATCCGCGAAGAACAGGGCGAATTACAAACCTACACCCATTTGGGAACGGGTAATTATCACGCGCTGAACGCGAAAATATATACCGACGTCGCCTTGTTCACGGCTGACAGAGTCATTGGTGAAGATGTTGGAAAGATGTTCAACTTTGTCACCAGCTATAGCGAGCCTAAAGATCTGCAGAAGATATCCATCGCGCCTTTAAACCTGCGCAAAACTTTGATGGATCATATTGATCGTGAAATTCTTCACGCGCGGGCCGGACGTCCGGCGCGAATATGGGCAAAAATGAATGCACTGGTCGATCCGATTATGATCGAAAAACTTTATGGTGCGTCACAGGCCGGGGTAAAAATTGACCTCGTCGTGCGCGGAATCTGTTGCCTGCGTCCAAATGTAAAAGGCATGAGCGAGAATATTCGTGTGAAATCGATCATTGGCCGATTCTTGGAACACTCGCGCATTGTCTGCTTTGGCAATGGCGCGCCTTTGCCCTCTGATCAGGCTTTGGTGTTCATTAGCTCCGCCGACTGGATGCCGCGAAATTTAAATCGGCGTATCGAAACTTTGGTCCCGGTTGAAAGCCCCACCGTTCACAATCAGGTGCTGGATCAGATTATGATGGCAAACCTGCTGGACAATACAAATAGCTGGGAATTGCAAGCGACGGGACGCTACGTGCGGGTCACAGCGGAAGAGGGGCAATCTCGTTTTTCCGCACATGAGTATTTTATGGAAAACCCGTCTTTGTCAGGTCGAGGTGCGGCACTGGACGACTCAGCGCCTGCTCATCTCGAAGATTCAGATTTACCTTTCTCGCAAATCTTTCATCCCAAATTGGTAAGTTAACTGTCGGCGACCCAAAATCTCCGGCAGCTAGCCGTAATAGATATCGGGTCTAACTCCGTTCGTCTTGTGATCTATGATATTTTCGGCGCGCATTTCACGCCGGTTTATAATGAGAAAATTTTGGCGGGGCTTGGCCGAGATCTGCGCAAAACCGGGCGTTTGTCCGAAGGCGGGAAACGCAAATGCCGAGAGGCTTTGGCGCGCTTCTCTCATATTATTGCGGCTCGTGATTTGCCTGCCCCACTGGTAGGCGCGACAGCTGCGCTGCGCGTTGCTGAGGATGCGCCTGATTTCGTCGAGTCTGTTTTGGCGGAAACCGGTTTGGATATTTCGCCCATTTCCGGAGAAGAAGAGGCCCGGCTCGCAGCCTTAGGTCTGTTGTCGAACAATGATAGGCGGGCCGGCATTGGCGCAGATTTGGGCGGCGCGAGTTTGGAGCTCATGTGTATAGATGCGTCCTTGAAAAAAGACGGCGCACAGGTCCAGGGCGTGTCGCTTCCTCTCGGGCCGTTTGATGCGATCGGCGGAAACCTGTCTGATTTAACGCCACAAGACTATGCGGATCGAATTCCGGATTTGGACGCCGCTTTAGCCAAAGCTCCGGGTTATTTGGATGGTTCCGATATTCTCTATCTGGTTGGGGGGGCGTGGCGAAATCTCGCTTCGGTTCATCAGCAGCGCATCAACTATCCCATGCGAACGCTTCAGGGCTACCGCCTGTCCGCCGCCGCCGCCCAAAACCTGGCCCACTGGGCCTGGACAGATGGGATGGATGATCTTCTGAACTGGTCGGGCATGCGAAAGGCCCGCGCGGAAACTCTGCCCTATGCCGGCCTCATGCTGGAGCGTTTGTTGAAACGCTTTTCGCCAAAGTCCGTTGTCATATCAATGGCCGGTCTAAGGGAGGGGTTGGTGTGGAATACCTTGTCCGAACAATTAAAAAGCCGGGATGCGTTGATTGACGGCTGTCGAGATTTTGCCCGTGGATTTGTCCAGGCTGAGCATTTTGGCCCGCCGCTTTATCGATTTTTGTCGCCGCTTTTGCCTGCTCTACCCTGCGGGTTTGGCGAAGAGGAAGACGCGCGCCTCTTGCTAGCGGCTTGTCATCTGGCGGGGTTGGGTAAAAATCTACATCCGGACCACCGCGCTGAATTGGTGTTTGAAGATGTCCTTTACGCCCCCGTTGCCGGGCTTAGCCATGCGGAGCGGGTCTTTCTATCGCTCTCGCTTTTCAGGACCTATACGGCAAAGCGAAAACCACCCGTTGCAGGCTTAATTGACGAACTCTTGATCGAAGCTCAGCGCCATACCGCTGCCTGTATTGGCGAAGCCATCCGGCTCGGCATTGTCGTTACGGGACGAACGCCGTCCCTGTTGAGTGATTTTGAGTTAGAGGTCAGAGGCGCGAAACTCCACCTATCCTGCCAGCCGGACCGCAACGCTATGATAACGGAACAAGTGCATTACCGCCTCGCGAAATTGGCCAAACTATTGGGCCTCACGCCCGTCACGCCGACGGCCTAAACACCGGGCGCAGTAAGACGTGCTTGTCAAAGGATAATATTTCCGCGTAGTCTAAGAATCAAGCAGCCAAAACCGGAGAGCCGTTTTCAAGATTAGTGTCAGTCCCAAAAAGAGCCAAACTAGTACTGGGACTTGCGCCAGATGAGTGCGCTCTCCCGTCATATCATTGACCTCGAAAATGCCGCCCCTGTCAGTCAGGGCAATTACCCCTGCCTGATTTTAAACGCGGACTACCAACCGCTGTCTTACTTCCCACTGTCGCTTTGGTCTTGGCAGGACGCGGTGAAGGCTGTCTTTCTCGACCGCGTAAATGTCATAGACCATTATGAGCAATGCGTGCGTAGTCCCTCCTTTGAAATGCAAATGCCGTCCGTTGTCGCATTAAAAGACTATGTTCTGCAAAACCGTTCACCCGCCTTCACCCGGTTTAATCTGTTTTTGCGCGACGGATTCGAATGTGCCTATTGCCGGTCCCCACATGAGCTGACCTTTGATCATGTGGTTCCGCGGCGTTTGGGCGGAAAGACGAGTTGGACAAATATTGTGGCGGCGTGTTCCACGTGCAATCTGAAAAAAGGGGGGCGTTTGCCGAAAGAGGCACGCATGCACCCGGCGGTAAAACCTGTTCAACCCTCTATGCATCAACTGCAAAGTCAGGGCCGACGTTTTCCGCCTAATCACCTGCATGAAAGCTGGCTTGATTACCTCTATTGGGATGTCGAATTGAAAGCCTAGACGACGGAATCCTCATGCGCTAGCACCGCTGAGATAGGGGAATTTTTAAATGACCAATACAGATCCGGGTGCAGCTGAGTATGAATATGAGTGGCAGAACCCGAACCGCAAAACATTTGATTTTGGGCGAGTCTTAGGACGATCATTTACCGGTATTTTTGCAAATATAAAGCCGTTGTTAATCGCAACCTTTATTGTCATAGCAATTACCTTTGTCATTTCGCTTATCTCTACAGACATGCTGGTTGAGATTATTGGTGAGGGCACAATGGAAGAGGCGGCAGTAAATCCAGAGTATTGGATTTGGACTATGCTTTCTTCACTACCGGGGCTTTTCTTTGTTCTCTGGGTGCAGCTTATAGTCGTTCAGACTTCATATGCAGAATTTACAAATACGTTGCAGCCAAATAACGCCATGCAAAATGCGTTAAAATACGTTTTACCCATGTTCGTAATCGCAATAATTTATACTGTTGTTTGTGTGATTGGATTTTACGCTCTTTTTGTAGGTTTTGTCTTCGCTTGGCCGGGTTGGGCTTTGGCAGGACCCATTTTGATACATGAGAAAAAGGGTGTTTTTGGTTCGATTGGGCAAGCGTGGAATCTCTCAAAAGGGAGCAAGCGTTGGATTTTCCTTTTGCTGTTAATATTAAGTATTTTGGGCGGGATCGTCTATTCTGTTGCAATCGGTCTGGGGGCCGTTGCAACAGGGGTAAATGCATTTGGTGGCGATCCGATGGCAGCGCTGAACATGTCCGTGGGTCAGCAAGCGATTTACAATCTCGTCATGGGTAGCGCTGGATATTTCGTTTACGCGCTATTCGCATCAGGGCTGACAGCCGCTTATATTGAGACGAAAATTGTCAAAGGCACTGTGGTCTCAGTTGGAGAGGTTTTCAGCTAGGCTGTCGCCTCACCCTTAATCCGTCCAATCATTGCCGCGAGGCCGTTGGAGCGCTGGGCGGAGAGGTGTTCCGCCAATCCGAGCTTTGACAGGATATCATTGGCGTCCAGCGCGGCAATTTCCGCTGAGCTGCGGCCTGAGAATATCTCTAGCACTATGGCCACCAGACCTTTTACAATATGCGCATCACTATCGCCGGAAAAGGTCCAAATGCCGTTTGTTTGCTCGCTGATAAGCCAGACCTGACTGGCGCAACCCTTGACCTTATTCGCGTCAATTTGCGCGCCTTCCGGCAGGGGCGTCAGTCCCTTACCGAGGTCAATAACGTGCATGTAACGGTCTTCCCAATCGTCGAGAAAGGCAAAATCATCGATCATGTCCTGAATATTGGCCGGATAAGTCATAGGGCGCATATAGGGGGGCTTTCCCCAAATGTCTTTAGCCGCAACACGTCAAATGGGTGTGCAAGGCAGTCAAAACTGGCGTCAGACGCGAATGCGTTAGCCATCACGCCTCGAATTTGCTTTGCAGAGGGTTGTTAACCATGTCCACGCTGGATTTCACGCATGCGACATAGACCCAGGGAGTTGGTTTTGACCGCTAAAGTCCATCAGGCAGATCGCGGTAGTTTTGTAGATCGAATGCCCGTTTTATTGCCAAGCGTCGTTTGGATTCTCGCTTTAGTGGCAGCTTTAGGCGCGCTCGCGTTGCGGCGCGTGGATGTCTTGGCGCTCTTGCCGATTTTTGCGGTTGCGTCTGTTCCGGCTATTTTAGGGGTTTTACTCGCGCGTATCACGGACCGGGAATGGGTGCAGATTGTCCTCATGCTCAGTTGGGCCGCACTGGCCGTAATCGGGTGTCTGACGCTGGGTTTTATGCCTATGGCACTGTTGTTTATTGCTGTTCCGGCCCTCGCATGTTTGTTCGAGCGCGAGAAAGTCTTGGAAGGCACAGTCATTGCCGCCATGATCGCGGGCGCGGTTTGGTATGCCGGACGCCAAGGATATTTGACGGAGCCGCCATCATGGAATGGGGCATTAGAAAATTGGACAAAACTCTCGGCTCTGGCGGCTTTGCTCGCTTTCGGTCTCGCATCCCTTTTCTCAGCGGCCGCCCGTCGACGACCGGTCCCAAGTTCCACGAGAACTTATTGGCGCGACGGTATTGAAGGTGGATTGTTTGAATATGATTCAGATGCCAAGCTGGTTGGCACCAATAAACAAGGGTCTTTGCAATTTTCCGGCTCGCCGCCAAAGAACATAGCGGATTTCCTACCGGACGGGCATAGCGACAAATCAGTGCTCGGCTCCACGCTCCAATCCGCTCGGCAGCGTCAACGCGCTCAAGTTTTGCGTGTCTCGCATAGCGGCAGCGGACAGGTAGCAAATTACGATCTAAGGGTGACGCCGCTCGCGTCTAAAGGTTGGCTTGTTCACGCGCATGACCGCACGGATGACGAAGCCCAAATGGAAAGCCTACGCCGCCAAGGCGCTATGGCAGCTCAGGACAGCACGGATAAAACGCTTTTCTTTGCGGGTGTCAGTCACGAGCTGCGGACACCGCTAAATGCGATTATCGGATTTTCTGATATGATGCGCTCGCGTCTCTTCGGTCCACTGCCCGGGAAATATGCGGAATATGCGGACCTCATCCATGAAAGTGGCCAGCATATGTTGGACTTGATTGGTGATGTCCTGGATATGTCAAAGGTCGAAGCCGGACGATATGAACTGAATTACGACACATTTGACGCGGCTGATGTGATCCGCTCATCCGTAAAAATGATCCGCCCTGCAGCAGATGCGGCGGACGTCAGCATCGATATAAACCTTGATCTTGATCAGGCGCTTTTGATCCAAGCGGACCGGCGAGCCGTACGTCAGATATTGCTGAATTTGCTCTCTAACTCCGTCAAATTCTCCGATAAAGGCGGGCAGGTGGATATCGACGCGCAGGCCATTGACGGCGATCTTGAATTGACCATCAGCGATGACGGTGCCGGCATGAGCGCCGAGGAAATTGCGCGCATTGGCGACCCTTATGCGCAGGGTGAAGCGGCCAAATTATCTGCGGAGCGTGGGTCCGGTTTAGGGCTGTCTCTGGTTCGGTCTTTGACGGAACTCCATAGCGGTAAGATGGAAATAAAATCAAAACAAGGTGACGGGACGCGCGTAAAAATCATCTTGCCCCTGCAAGCCGACTAGAGGGCGACCTGATCTGAATAGGAAAAAACCCGCCACACCCCGGACCGGGCGTGACGGGTCGGACCTGTCTCTCGGACCAGAGACCGGAACTTTTTTCGCCTAATGACGACCGCCTGTGCGCGATGTGGGTCGGGACAAGCTCATCAGAAGCAAAAGAAAACCAAAGGCCAAAATTAGCACAAGGCCGTAAACCGAAAAGGTCCGGTCGCCGAATTGCACAAGCCCCTTACCCGGCATCTTGTCTCTCAAAGTCTTCGCCATTTGCGCCCCGGCAGGTTTGACCTCGTTTTGCAAACGATATGTAGCCTTTGTCATATCTTCCAATGCTCGCATGTCAGATAGGCTATCTGTTTTGGCTTTGACCCAACGTTTGGCCTCTGACAATTTGACTTTCGTTACGCGCCTTACGTCTTGAAAGGAACCAAAACGATTTGGCTTTTCAAAAGTAAGGTCATACCGTCCCCGCAAGCCTGTTGAGGCTCTCTCCGAGGAATTGAGTGTTGGCTTCAAGCGCGGCTTAATTTCAGCCGTTTTAACAATCTTCTCGGCAACAATTTTCTCTTTTTGGCCCAAATTTCTCATGGGGACGGTTTCTAACTTTTTGACTGAAACTTCGCGCCGCATGGTCGCGGGCTGCATGTCCGCCGGACCCTCTGCGGATTTGAAATTTGGCCATTTAATATCCGGCAATGTAACCTGCGGCATGTCAAATTCAGGCCATTTGAACTCAGGCCATTTGAACTCAGGCCAATCAACGTCAAGCCAATGAACGTCGAGATTACCGGTTTCCCAAAAATCAAATGCTGAGATTTTTAAAACGCCCTGCATTTTCGGCTTTTCTATTCCGGCATCAGACTGGACGGTTTGCGCCATCACCACAGAAGAGGATGTCCAGCGCGCCACGCCGCCCTGTAAGGCATTCCAATGTGTTGGCTCAACCAGTGTCCGGCTGGCTTGAACAAAGCTTGATCCCGGCGCAGCAGAAATCACACCCGTCAATTTGCCATTTCCTTTGTCGTAAAGCGCGGCAACGCCGCCGCGATTAATTCGGCGTGTCGTGGATTGAGATACGGCATATTTCAAAACGGCCGCATCCGATCCCATGCTGGCAGAACGCCCATAACTCGCTTGCAATAAATTATCACCCGTGCTGGATTGCCCCGACATCGCGTCACGGAAGGCTTTAGGGGCGCCGTTTAAATGGTTTTTCGCCATGTTGGACGGACCGATAATTAACACATGTTTATCATCGGAAACGTCCGACATTCGTGTGTAATCTGCCATTGTCAGGCCCTGGCCGGAAGCTTTTGCCATACGCCCTAAAATACGAAGAGAGGCTTGATAGTCACGTGTCCCGCGCGGCAGGGCGATATAGCTTTCGCTCAGGGCAAATAATCCGCCCGTTGATGTTAGCTGTGACAGCTCAGTCACGGGTGAAATTGTCGTTCGCGAAATGTTTAAACGTGATCCGTCACCGATCGAAAATCCACCGTTTACAGACCTAGCTGTTGAGCAGCTAAATCCCGGTTTAGCTTCCATATCCGGAACTATGGTCAGAACATTGGTGGTCGCATTTAGCGCGCCTGGTTTAATGTCGAAACCAACAGATTTACGTTTCTTATCCAGCTTTGTCGCGCCCAGTGTTTTCCCATTAAGGGTAACGCGCAATCGGGAGTCTTCCGCCAAGTTATCTAAGGTGGACAAACGCAGCAATAAGTCTCCGCCCATTGCGGCCGGGTCCGTCACGCCAAATTTATAGGTTTGAGCCCCTGATGCGGGATCAGCCGACAGGGCGGCGAGGTCCATAAGTCGGGTTTTACCCTCAACTTTGATTGTTTCGCTATTTAAGCGGCGTTGCAGGTTCATCTCGCCCAGGCTGGAAATCGCCCGGCGCGTGCTCGGCAGTTTACGCGTTGCGAAAATCTGCAACATGTGAACGATTTCAGCATCTGTATCGGCTGTGAAAATAAGATCTGTCGGACGGCCACGCGGAACAAAAATACGCGGACCTTTTGAGTTCAAAATCATCGGTTCGTCCGTAATTTCGAACAGACGGTCTCGCTTAATCATGACAATGTTAAAGTCTGTGCCTCGCCCGGTGACGGAGAATTTTGGAACACCGGGTGTGCGCAGAGAGATGCCTTGTGCGGCCAGCGCTTGCATATCTGTTCCGTCAGGTCCGCGCGCAATTAAGCCAACGGTTTTGGGCGAAAGCGCCGGCTGTCGAAGATATGACGTGACTTCCGAAAGGCTCATATGACCTGTCTCCGCGCGGCCTCTCATGCGAAGAGTGGATTGTGCCAAATCAATGGACCAAGCGCCATGAGCGGGGGCAACACAGTCTGACCCCGTCGGCGCGGGATAGCTGATGCGAATAACGTTTCTGCGATTACGCGCGGTCTTGGCATCAAATGGAAGACGGGCTTCGAAACCGCGTCCATTTGACAAGACAGGCACAGCTTTGCCGTTGTTGAACTGAACTTGAAGCGGTGCATTTCGGGCAACCCGTGTCAACGGATCGGCAGAAAGCGTCAGGACGATGTCAGATGTTCGTTCAGAGGGAGGGAGATCGAAATAAAGCTCTACGCTTGGCTGACGCCAATCCAATGTCCGCGTGGTAATGCTGCCATCGCGTTGTGTCATATCAGCGAGCGAGGCCGTGTAAACCGTCTTCGCGCCCCTGGGAACGGTGTCTAAATAGCTGGCAGCAAAGCCTGTCTGCGGCAAGGCTACCGTGCTAAGAAGCGTTATGATTGCCGCAATGCGGCGTGTATGAATGCGAAACATGGTCCGATGCCTCAAGGTTAAGATGAGGTTACCGACGCAAGCGGGATGCCAGTTATGGCTTTAGAGCCGAGAAAAACGCAGAAAACTCGCGTAAAGGGCGTGGTCTAGGTGGCGCGTCTCAAGACTGGTATTCGGGTTTCGGCCATTTTGCGGCGCGCGCAGCGGGCAGGGGCTTTCGCGGCTGTCTTGCGGCGGGGGGACCCGGATGCGGGCGCACTCTGGGTTATCGTTCGCAAAGGTGCAGAGCTCTTTCGGTATACCGAGCAGATGGCCATGAGCGGCGGGCGCGAATGGTATCAGGATGGTCCATTTGAGGAGGCCGAATTGGGTCTAAGGACGAATAAGGCCGTCGATACGGACCCGGACATTTGGATTGTTGAGGTTGAAGACATTGAAGGCCGGGCGTTTTTGGACGGCGATATGGCTAAAGAGGAGACGGCTGCCGAAGTTGCAGCCAGAGCCTTATTCCGAGGCCGATAAAGGCCGCGACCAAACCTGCCGTCAGGCCATACCAAATACCTTTTGCGCCCATGTTGGTATGGAGCGCGGTGTAATACGCAATCGGAAAACCAATCGCCCAATAGCTAATGCCCGTGATGATCATCGGCCATGTCACATCTGCCAGCCCGCGCAATAATTGGTTGGCGGCAACTTGCACAGCATCAAAAAACATAAAGCCTGCGGCGATCGGGAGGAAGATAACCACATAGTCATAAACAGGACGAGTCTCGGCTAAGGCCATGTTAAAATAAAAGGCTGCAACCCATTCAGGCGCAAAGGCCACGGGTAGCGCAAAGATTCCGATGGCGAGGGTGGATGCCAAAATTGTGGTCGTCGCGGCGCGTCGCTCAGCGGCATTATTCCCGGCCCCGCGTGCCAAACCTACCCGAACAGCTCCCGCCATGGACAAGCCATAGGGCATCATAAAGGCCAGCGAAGCAACGTTCAAAGCAATTTGAAATCCGCCTTGCTCGATGACGCCAACCGCGCCTGCGATTAAAACGCCTGCATTGAACAACATGCCCTCAAATGTGACGGTGATGGAAATCGGCCATCCCAGTTTGAGCAAGCCGCGCATGCGGTCCCAATCCGGTTTCCAAAGATTTGAAAATATATCAAACTCGCGGGCGCGGCTGTCCCATTTGATATAAAACATGAAGGCAAAAAAGCTGTAGATACAGGCGATGGACGATGCGATTCCTGCGCCGATGAGGCCCAATTCAGGTGCGCCTAAATTCCCGAAAATCAACACCCAGTTTAGGGCGATATTCACAATGGCCGAACTGGCAACCAAAAGAAACGGAATAACCGTCCGTTCAATGGTCGCTAAGAAATTCCGAAGCGACATGACGGCTAGAGTGAATGGTAATCCAGGCGCCAGAACGAGGACATAGCCTTGCGCGAGGGCTGCAACTTCCGGATCTTGCCCGGCGAATATCATGATAGGTTGCGTCATTAACAACAGGGCAACCACGAGAGGCAACATAAGAAAACACGCCCAGACCGACATGCGCACCGTCCGGCGGATATCCCGCCGCTCGCCTTTGTCCCGCCCCAGAGCTTGCGAGACGAGGGGGGTAACGGCTGAAATAGGGCCGCTGGCGAGCATCCAAAGCAAGAAATAAAGCACTGAGCCAATGGCGGCGGCGGCAATCTCTGCCGGGCCGATACGGCCGATCATCAGCGTATCCGCAACATAGGGCGAAAACTGCACAAACTGCGCAAACGCCATTGGGACACCAAGGGTCAGTAGGGCACGCATTTCCCCGAACCATGTTTCGGGGAGGACTGTCTTCTCTGCTGTCAAATTTTCCGACATCCGCAGCCGCTATCGATTCGGCTATGGTTGTGCAAGCTTTTCGGCCCAATTAAATCTAATCCGTCAATCGCCCTTGCGGGGTGATGGGTGTGTCGCCTGTGAAATCATCGCAGGCCTTGCTCTTGAACCGTGAGCCATAGGCCGGGTCGCTAAACGTCATCATACACGCCCGAAACCCTGCCGCGTCTATACGCCCGGCATTTTGCAAATAGGTGCATTGCGCAATGGTGCCGATAAAATAACTCGCTTCATAAACATCTCGGGGCGGCGTTACGTCTTCTTCCGAGTCGAGGATGTGCATCCAAAACATGTTAGGTTTTTCAGAGAGTGTGTGACTGATCTCATGAACCATTGTATTTAGAGCGCAGGATTTTTCGACCGTGTCGCCGCGCGTATATCGTGCCAAATGCAAACGGCCCAACGTAATCTCTCCGTCTTCATAATTGCCCATGATGGGCCCGGCCCCGGCTATGCGCGAGGCTTCAAATCCAAAGCCGGTTTGATCGGGCGAGCGCGTGGCTTGGCCTCCCGTCAGACTGACAAAACTCTGTGGCCACCAAAGATGTGGGAGTTTGGGGTCGCTGGTTTTTAATCTCGCCATGATCGTTACGGCGGGGACGAGATCTTCTTTCTGCGACACAAATAGCGCCGGATAGAGCGTGCTCGCGCGGCGGAAATTTTCCTCAAACTCGGGCGATTGCATCAGAGCTGTCGCCTCTGCGATCCAACGGGTGACAGCCTCCACATCTTCGGGTGACATGTCTCCGGCTTTGATATTGGGATGGATGCCTGTAGGGTTTAGGGGCGGTGATTTAGAATCTTGAGCGGGTTCCGAACACCCGCTTATTACCACCAACAAAAATGGGGTGACCCATTTTGCAAAATTCAATCTCACGCAGCGTCGCCCGCATAGGTTAGCGCCATGAAGACATCTTCGAGATCGGCTTCTTCGGTGCGCAAGTCAGCGATGGACACACCGGAGTCTTTCACGCGGTTGAGCATCCCCGTGACGGAATCCGTGCCGCTGCGATATTCAATGACGATGTGCCCGTCATGGTCCAGTTTCGCGTTCAAATCCGATAAGGCGTCCGGCAGATCGGTTAACGGCTCAACGGGGGAAATGCGCAAAACCTTCTTATCCAAACGCGCCAGCAACGTCGATTTTGGCTCATTCGCGACGATATTTCCTTGATGGATAATCGCAATCCGGTCGCAAAGCGCCTCGGCTTCTTCCAGATAATGCGTTGTTAAAATAATCGTCGTCCCCGCCGCGTGCAATTTTTCGACATAGGCCCAGAGCTGCCGACGAAGCTCAATATCCACACCTGCTGTCGGTTCATCCAAAATCAGAACAGGCGGATTATGGACGAGGGCTTTTGCGATCAATAAGCGCCGCTTCATCCCGCCGGAGAGCTGCCGCACATAGGCATCGCGCTTATCGGCAAGACCCAGTGCTTCGAGGATTTCCATGCTGCGTCGTTCGGATTTCGGCACGCCGTAATATCCGGCCTGCAGCTCCAGCGCTTGAAAAGGCGTGAAGAAGACATCCATCGCAATTTCCTGCGGGACAATTCCAATGGACGCCCGGGCAGAGCGCGTCTCCGTATCGATATCAAATCCGCAAATTTTGGCCGTGCCTTCGGTTTTATTCACCAGCCCCGCGAGGATATTGATCATCGTCGATTTTCCGGCCCCATTCGGCCCAAGCAATCCAAAAATTGATCCGCGCGGAATGACCAAATCTACACCATGTAAAGCCGTCTTGGCCGGGGCCTTTTTCGACGCGGCATAGGTCTTCTTCAAGCCCTTGATTTCGATTGCCGGCACGATTGAAGACTCAGGAGTTTGGGATGTAGATGACTGGCTCATATTGACCCGACCTTTAGACGTGGCGTAAAGGCCAATTCAACCGTTAAAACTGCGCTGACGCGCCTAAAGGATATCTTCCATGGAAAAAGGCCAAACGCCCGGCACGACAGAAAATTCACCGGACGGTGGAGATGTCGTTATTGTGCCGAGCCGCCGCGTGATGTGTGAAGGCATAGGCGGAGCGCTCGGACATCCTAGAACCTATCTTGATATGGGATCAGAAAATACTGTGCGTTGCAAATATTGCGACCGCGTTTTTGCGCTGGACCCGCATGCCGTTCCCGGTAGCCATCACTAGCCTCCTGAACGTTGGGTAAACGCTGCGCAGGGCCTCTATGCGAAAACGCGGCTTCACCTTTCGACAACCCCGCTTCATGCCTATATTCCGAGTAAGCAGGCATTCCCCGTTTGTGAATTTGAGTTAAAGAGAGAGTTTTATATGTTGTTGACCATGATGAAGGGTAAAATTCACCGGGCAACCGTCACCCAGGCAGATCTGCATTATGAAGGCTCTATCTCTATTGATCAGGACTTGCTCGACCGTTCCGGAATTCTTGCGAATGAACAGGTCGATATTTTGAACATCACCAATGGTGAACGGTTCACGACCTACGCTATTTCCGCTCCGCGCGGCTCAAAAACCTTTGGCCTAAACGGTGCAGCGGCGCGCCGCGTGCAACTCGGCGATAAAATCATCATTATCACTTATTGCCAAATGGAAGCCGAAAAGGCTCGCAACTATGCCCCTAACGTTGTGCTGTTGGATGCTAATAACGAAGTGATTGTTCCAAAGGTACATTAGAGCCCGCAGAGTATTCTATCAATTCCTGCGTCCAGTCGGGACACAGGACCGAGCGGCTCAAGTCGCCCAAAAACGGCCGCTGGTAATGTTTGGCAATTGTGTCCCAAACTATGGTTCTTTAAGTGTTTCGCTGACTGGATCAAACGACCAAAATGTCGAGTTGGTTATGAGCGAACCGCCCCACCAATAACTCACCTCATTGTCATCAATCCAATTCCCTACTCCGTTTAAGAGACCCTCTCCATTAGCAGTAAGGCGAGGTTCACTGTCAAAACATTCTTTGCGCGAATTTCTATTTGAATTTGACGATGAATAATAATCGAAAGGCACCAGCGGCAAGCCAGTAATTGCCGGATTGGGGGCTGCCGCCAAGGCAAATATAGCGTCCCATATAGCTCCCTCAGTTAAAATGCGAAAATCATCTGCTTGATTGGCTAATATGTGACCAAGAACATAAACAGATTTTTTCAAGCCTTGACGAACATGTTATAAAATTTGCCTGTCGACCAGTCTTAATCCATTAGGTTCGAGAGGAAGTTGCAGTGTAAATCTCTTTTTGATTTGGTTGAATAGTGGAAAACACTTGCTGGGCTCATTTAATAACTTCACCCATTTCTCAGGAGTAGAGCTACAAAAAGCGTTCCAATAGAGATTCGCTTCTTTGAAAAATTCGTTAGTCACTGCAACACGATGTTGCTCGTTCGATTTAACAAGCATCTCGGAATTCATTAAGCCAACCATTTCGGAGGTGTGATTAATGAATAGCTTATCATCTATACTGGGAATCCCCTCTAACAAGGTAAGTAGGTGAAAAGAGTGGATATGCGAATTCAAGCTGGGCTCAACCCACAACTCTATCTTTCGAGAGTTTCCAATTTGCTGTAAAATCTTGGGAAGTTAGTCTAGATATCGTTGAGAACTGTAATAGCCATAACCTGTTTTATTAGCTGCCTTAAATAGGGAAATTTGCGCGCTGTAGAAATCTATACCCTCCGTGACGGCAGGCATGGGCGTGAAAACAAAATCTGAAAAAATTTTTGGAACATAATCCGCCATTTTGGCATCGCGAATCATTTGGGCCCCTATCGGGCTGAGAACTAAGATTGTTTTTTTCAATTTTAAAGCCCCCTCTACACACTGAAAGGAAGTGTACGATCACTATACCAACATTTTCCAAATCTTACCCAATCCGTTTTGATGCAAAACCGAGCGTCCTAAACTCGCTCCACAACAGCCGCTGGTAATGTTTGGGACTGCTGCCGAAATTCACTCCACGAAGGACTTCGTCAATATTCTCTTCGCTCACGTAAAGCCTTTTAAAGCCCAATTTCCATATCCATCCCTATTTCGAAAAAATAGAAATAGTTCAGTTTCAGTCTCTTGCACAAAATATCCAGAGAATAATCCTCGATTTGGAACGGTATGATAAACTGGGGACGTTCTTTCAAACATGGGACAGGCGAGGCCTCGCTTTGTGTCATTTGTCTACGACAAAGGACACACTTTGCATTTTATCTTCGATAAATTGCATTGGCTGGTTTGGGAGACGATGGGTCTGAGCGCCTGAGTGTGAGAACTTGGGATCGTGCCGGGGCTTTAGGAGTGAGAGCCGACGCCATGGTCCAACGCTGGCCATACTGGTGGGACAGACGGGCCGCTTCTTCAAAAACCGTCGCCGCAGAGTCGTTGATTGGCCTTACAAACCAATCAACATAGTCTTCTGTAAAACTAACTTTCCTTCTGGTATTCCATCAGAAGACCAACTCTGCGGGCAAGTCCTGCTTTCATTACTGCCTTGGCAGTCGCCCAAAAGAGAATGTGGCGGCTGCAAACGTACGCGCTTGCCTCATTATCTATTTCCGGTTTCAAACCCAAAGAGGTTAGCAATATGCACGATAATCATGAAACCCACGCTAATGGCGGCGAGGGCGATAATCATCCATGGCGGGCGTACCCGGCGAAATTCGGTCTTTTCCTTAAAGTTCTGGCGAAAGCCTAAGATCACCAACCCCGCGCAAACCGCGAGGGCGATAAAGCTAATCAGCAGATCGTCTGAGTGGGACATAGTTAGTTGTGTTTTCCGGAATAGGTTTCAGGTCGGCGGGGCGACTAACACCATGCCGCGTCTTATGCCAGTGAAACCGCTTGTGCCGCAACTCACTAAACGCGCGCAGCGCGGGGGTGAAAAGCAAAAGCCAGTAAAGCGGCATGCCCGCTGTCGATTTAATTAAGCCGGGTTTATCTGCGCGATATGCGCCAAAAATGCCAATGACGCAGCCAACGGAGATCGAAAACAGAAAGGTCAAACTATAGGTCAGGCCAATATCAAGCGGCACATTTACCCACCAGAGCACAGCTGCAAAGATGGGAAGGCCCAAAATGACAGGTGTGTAGAATAAAACCGAAAGCAGAGTTATCCCGAGGGTTAGCTGCAACGTCAAAAATCGCAGGCAACCGTTCAGTCCACCGGGCGCGAGCGGCTTGGTCATATGAACATCCCAGGTTTGGATATAGCCCTTAATCCATCTCGCACGCTGCAATCGCCAATCAGGAAGAAGCGAGACGGCTTCCTCTTGTGTTGGGGGATGGATGAAGCCGATATTATGACCGTTCGCGGCCAGCCGGAAGGACAGGTCTGCGTCCTCTGTCACATTGAAAGCGTCCCACCCTCCGACGGCATCCAAAGGGGCGCGGCGCATATGATTGCTCGTGCCGCCGAGCGGAAAGGGCAAACCTAACCGCGCGAGAAAGGGAACCCAGACATGAAATAACGCGGCATATTCTAATGCGAATTGCCGGGTCAGCCAATTATCATCGTGGTTGTAATAATCCAACGGAGCCTGAACGGCGGCCCAGTCCGGCCTCGCATCAAACGCTGCAATGGCGGCTAAGAGTTGATCGGGATGCGGTCTGTCCTCTGCATCATAGATTGTTACAAATTCTCCGACCGAAGTTTCTAAAGCCGCGTTGAGCGCGCGAGGTTTGGTTTGCGGTGCGCCTTTTGGGACGACGACTTGTCGAAAGGGCGGCCTTAAAACCTGAGCAACAGCTTTCGTTGTAAGAGGATCGACTTCTTCTGTGATAAGGACAATATCTAATTTGTCGCGAGGATAGCGAAGCGCGTCTAACCCCCGCATAATTTGCGCGACCATTTGCTGTTCATGAAATAGAGGGACGAGAACGGTGTAAACGGGTAAGTCCTCTGCGATCTCTGCCGCCCCATGATCTTTTGGCTTAGGCGTGAGGATTGCAACCAATCTAAACGCGGCGAATATGACGCTGATCCACGCCATCGTAGCGAATAGGCTTTTGAAAGCCTCCCGAGGTTGTAGAATAAGCCAAATTAGATAGGCTAAAGCACAGAGTAACATAAAAGCATTGGAAACGGGCCGGTAGGCCGCGCCATTCGCATGGCCGAGCTCTCCACTGTGACGTTTTGAATTTCCCCCGCTCATTGCGCTTATCGTTACGGTTGTATTTTGAGGACCGCAAGACAATTTTGGTATTGGCTATTTCGATCCCAATCGCCGCGCCGCCCATTTCGCGGCATCTGCCACCACGGGATCTGCGTGTCTTATGTGATTATCAGCTACGGCTTTGAGGTCAGGGTCGCCGCTGTTTCCGACGGCGTAAAGCACATTCCGCAAAAACCGGGGCCAGCCAATACGTTTGATGGGAGAGGCGGAAAAGCGCGATCTGAAACCCGCTTCGCCCAAAAGGGCTAACTCTGCGAGGTTCGGCGCGTTCAAATCCTCCCGCGCGGCGAGTTTTGTCTCCGTCCCGATCTGGGCAAATTTGTTCCAGGGGCAAACGGCCAGACAATCGTCGCAGCCATAAATGCGGTTGCCCATTTTCTCGCGCAAATTCTCATCCACGGGACCGGCGTGTTCAATGGTCAGATAGGAAATGCAGCGGCGGGCATCGAGCTTGTAAGGAGCCGGGAAAGCGTCAGTCGGACATATATCCAAACAGGCCCGGCAGGACCCGCAATGATCTAATTCGGGCGGCGACGGCGTTAACATCGCAGCGCTTAAAATGGATCCGATAAAGAGCCAAGACCCAAATTCGCGGCTTACTAAATTGGTGTGCTTGCCTTGCCAGCCCAAACCTGCGGCCATGGCGAGAGGTTTTTCCATCAGGGGCGCGGTATCGACAAAGACTTTGACGTCTTCGCCTGTGTCGCGGGCCAAGAGCCCGGCGAGTTCCTTCAAACGGCCTTTCATAATATCATGATAATCGCGACCGCGCGCATAGACCGAAATTGTTCCAACGTCCGGGGTCTCCAAGGTGATCATGGGATCACTGTCGGGGCCGTAATTCATGCCGAGGATGACGGCGGATTTTGCCTCGGGCCAAAGGTTCTGTGGATGCGAGCGCCGAAAGGCTGTCTCCGCAAGCCAGTCCATCGACCCATGATGCCCGGCGGAAACGGCGGCCTTCAGTCCTTCTCCCGCATTGGAACCAAATGTGGAAAGATTGGCAACATAAGGACGTGTAAACCCGAGCTTCGCCGCCCGCAGCGTCAGCGCTTTGAGAGGGTCTGCCATGCGGGCTTAGAAATCCAAATCCGTATAATGCCGGGGCGCACGCAGGCCAGGTTGGCGATCAGAGAGTATGGAACGGAAGGCGGGACGAGATTTGATCTTTTGATACCATTCTTTGACAAGCGGATATTCTCGCCAAGACACTTCACCCAAAAAGTCCAGGCAAGATAAATGTGCAGCGGCTACAATATCGCCAAGCGAATAACGTCGCCCGGCCAGCCAGTCTCGTTTCTCCAAAAGCGAGGTTAAATAGGTCAAGTGTTCCGCCAAATAGACACGGCCTTCCCGAAGGACTTCGGGATCGGCTGGGCCAACATCATATTGCGTTTGTGACAGAACAGCTCGCTCAACTTTCTCCGCGAGGATATAGGCATCGACTTCAGCGGTAAAGCGCTCGTCAAACCATGCACATAGTCGCCGGGCCTCAGCGCGTTCAAACGGGTCCTCAGACAGCAAAGGGTTTCGTTTGGATCCCTCATTGGCATATTCGGTGATGGCGCGGGCGCCGCTAATTGTCAGCGTGCCTTGCTGTGTCAAATCTATTAAAACAGGCGGCGTGCCTTCGGCCGTTAGAGCTGAAAACTCGGCCTCAGGCTCCCATGGATTGACCACAGTCTCGCGCACTTTAAGCTTCTTCTCGGCCAAGGCGATACGAGCCATACGGGAAGGCGGGTGCAGGGGGAAATGATAAAGCGTCCGCATAGCGTGTATTTAACGCAAACATGGCAAATGAAGCCTTAACGCGGTGCGGACTTTCTCACTAAATTATCATGGGTGTGGAAGCGGACATTCCCGTGATTATGCCCGCAACCTGCTGGGTGCGGATAGATGAGAACATCTGCCGCTGGAAAGGCATCCATAATTCGCTTCTCCGCCGCCATGACTAAGTCATGGGTCTGGGACAAGGTTTGAGTCTCGTCGAGGTCTAGGCGCATTTGAATATGCAGATGCGGCCCTGCCGCGCGCGTTCGTAAATCCGTAACGGCGCGTACCTGCGGGTCTGCCATAGCGAGGCGTTTAATGGCGCGGCGTTCATCCTCATTGAGCTCTCTATCCATAAGCTGACCCCATGCGAGGCATCCAATTTGAAATGCTGTGAATAAGAGCCAAAGCGCCATCAAGCCGCCCACGAGCGAGTCTGTCCAAGCGAATGGTGTGTAGCTCGCGACAGCAATTCCGATAATGACGAAGATATTTGCGAGTAGATCCGCGAAATAATGGGCGCGATCACCGCGCACGGCGATAGACCCCGTCGCGCGGACGGCCCAGCTTTGCGCGATGATAAGCCACAGCGTCAGCGCGATGAAAATGACCAAGACCATGATGGCCGGTCCGCTTTTTGAAACCGGGTGATGATGTCCAATGTGGCCGAAGACTTCTTGTAAGAGATGCGCCGCGCCCAATACAATCAGGCAGACTTGGAAGACGGCAGAAAAGCTCTCGGCCTTGCCAAAGCCAAATCTGTAATCAGGGTTAGGTTTGCGGGCGGCAAAGCGAACCGCGATAAAGCTGGCCACGGCTCCGAACATATCAAGCGCTGAATGGACGAGGGAGGCCAAGACGCCAACACTGCCCGTTTCGCCCCACAGCCATAATTTACCAACGGCCATGACCACGCCGAGACCAACAGCCAGGGCCGTAATCCGCCGCGTGATGACGGCAGAATGATCAGGCGGCAGACGACCGGGGCGGCCGCGCCTGTTCGGTTGATCAAACCGATCATCCGCTGTAGCCGTCAAATCGGCCTCTGATATGTCGCTATTTGCGCTCATTCGTGCGGTGTTATAGCATAACTTTCTAAATAGCGAGTTTGATTTTTCGCTCTTACTCAAGTGAAATGGGAATGATTTGCCTCTGCTCATACGATAGGCCGCTTGAAACGATACTTAGACAAACAAGATTTCGGGATTTTATTATGCGTTTTTCAAAGCTCTTACTCGCGGTCAGTGCGGCCGTCCTCCTCGCAGCCTGCCAACCATCGTCTGATGGTAACCTTAAGACCGCGCCTGCTGTGAAAGAAATGCCCGTAACTTCTCCCGAAATACAGAGCGCATCGGCAGAAATTCCGCATGCGCAATTGCCCGACACAGTCACGCCCAAAGGCTACCGCATTGATATGGTAATCGACCCGCAGGCAGACGGCATGTCCGGAACCGTTGCGATTGATGTGACAATCAATGAAGAGTCTGACCGGATTTGGATTCACGCCAAGGAAATGACGGTCACCGCAGCCCGCGTTGATTATGCAGATGGTTCCACAACCGTATTGACATTCAACAGTGTTCCCGTGAGCGATGCGCCGTCCGGGATTGCTTACCTGACAACTGACGGTAACATTCCGGCAGGTGAGGGCACGATTACGCTGGAGTATGAGACGCCATATAATCAGAATCTCAATTCCGCCTATCAAGTCAGGCGCGGGGACGACGCTTATATCGTGACGCAGTTTGAACCGCTCGGCGCGCGGGAGGCTTTCCCCAGTTTTGACGAGCCAAAGTTCAAGGTCCCGTTTACCCTCTCGATCACGTCCCCTTCCGATCAGGTTGTTTACGCGAACACGCCAAAGACGGGCGTTGCGGATGGTGCTGACGGTTGGACGAAACACAGCTTCGCCAAAACGCGTCCGCTGCCAACCTATCTCGTGGCCTTCGGCGCCGGACCTTATGATGTTACAGACTTTGGTGAAATCCCGCCGAATTCCGTGCGCAAGACGCCGCTGAAACTTCGCGGCCTTACTGCCAAGGGAAAAGGAAATGAAGTTAAATATGCGCTCGACGGTACTGAGCCTATTCTGACGGCGCTGGAAGACTATTTCGGAAGTCCCTATCCTTACGAAAAGCTCGATTTGATTGCCGCTCCAGAATATGCCTTTGGCGCAATGGAAAATCCCGGGGCGATTGTTTACCTCGAATATTTGCTGCTTCTAAATGAGAACTCCCCGCTGCGCCAAAAGCGATCTTACAACGGAGTGCATTCGCATGAGCTTGCGCATCAATGGTTCGGCAATCTCGTCACGCCTGTATGGTGGGAAGACATTTGGCTGAATGAGGCCTTTGCGACATGGATGGGCAATAAGGCGACGTCTATTGCTTATCCTGAAGGAAACTATGACCGTAACACACTTAATAGTGCTTTGAGTGCCATGAATATCGACTCCCTCTCCACAACACGAAAAGTCCGAGAGCCTCTGGCGCGATCTGAAAATGTCATGGATCAGTTTGACGGTATTACCTACCTCAAAGGCGGGGGCGTGCTCTCCATGTTTGAAAGCTTTGTCGGTGAGGAGGCTTTCCAAAAAGGCGTTCGCTTGCATATGGACCGCTATGCGGATGATGTTGCAACAGGCGATGAGTTTTTCCAATCCATTGCGGATGGGTCCGGCAATCCTGATGTCGTCAGCGCGATGAAGAGCTTTGTGGATCAACCGGGCCTGCCGCTGGTGAAAGCGCAAATTTTCTCGGATCAAGTCAAAGGCAGCGGTGCATTTACAGGCATCGTATTGGGGCAATCGCGTTATGCGCCTCTTGGCTCGCAAATTAAGCAAGGACAAAGTTGGGAAATCCCGGTCTGCATTGCTTATGGTCAAACTGGAAAAATCGGTAAGACATGCACTCTACTTGACGAAAATGAGACGGAGATAAAAATCCCGGGATTGGTCGATTGGGTGACACTGAACCAAGATGGCGCAGGCTATTACCGTTTCACGATGAATAGCGTCGCTTGGGCAAAATTGGTCGATAATTTGGATCAATTAAATACTCGCGAAGCCCTGACCGCCCTTGATAGTCTGGTCGCCGCCTTCCGCGCCGGCGAAGTGGAATCCAGCGTTTTCCTTGACGGCATGAGTGCTTTCGCGAAACATCCCGAATATGATGTGGCCTCCGGGTCGACACGACTCTTGGGCTTTATGCGCAGCGAGATGCCGGATAGCGGCGACGATCTCGCGCGCCATGTGACTAAGACTTACAAAGCCCGATATAACCGCATTGTCGGCACGGACACGGTTGATGGCAATCTGCTCGCGCCGACACTCGCGAGCCTCTTGGTTCGGACCGGGCGAGACGTAAAGCTGACCGATCAAATGGTGGAGCTCGGTTCGCAATATCTCGGAATGGACGGCGAGGTGGATAAAACCAAACTCGCCCCGAATATGCTGAGCTTGGCGCTGCGCGAAACGATGCGAAAGCGTGGTAAGCCTGCCTATCAGCCTTTGCTTGATATGGCCGTAAATGGATCCTCCCTTGAGAAAGGCGCCGCTGCGGGCGCACTTGCCGCGACTGAAGATGCAGAGGTTTATGACAGGCTCCTCGCCGATGTCGTTCTGTCTGAAGACAGCCCGTTGACGGGGCGTCAATCTGGCACCGTCCTGAATGGCCTACTGCGTTCTGATAAATTCGGTGATCAAACTTGGGATTGGTTCAAAGCCAACCTCCCGGAGTATGTTAGTAAAGTCCCTGATGTCCGCAAAGGCCGCTTGCCCGGCGCGGGCGGGAATTTCTGTTCCCTCGATCGTAGGGATGAACTCCGCAGCTTTGTCGAAGCCAATGCAGAGCTAATGCCGGGATATGAGCGAAGCCTCTTGCAGACGCTCGAGAGCATAGAACTCTGCGCGGCGTTGAAAGAGGCCAAGGCGGATGAATTGGCGGCGGCGTTGAAGGCGCGGTAAAGTTGCTCCCCTTTGATTTACCCATTGCGGTACCGAACCATCGGCGCCAGACTATCCGAAATATTAAAGCACCAATAGGAGAGACTTATGGCAAGTAATAACGGAGGCGGAAAAGGCCTGTATTTAATTGTTGGGGGCCTTCTTGTCGCAGTCGCCGTCATGGCATATTTTATGTTCGCCCAGAGCGACGAACCAGACCTTGCTATTGATATCGGCGATGGCGGCATCACAGTTGATCCGAATTAGATATCACAATCCAAAAAAAGAGACGGCCCGGTTATGGGCCGAAGTTTTACGCGGTCTGTGCAGGAATATCGAGGCGAAATATAATGGCTGCTTTTGCCCTAAACGCGGCTTAATCGCCATGTTATAGTCACTCGAAAGAGGAGATGGTTCCATGACGATTCCGGAAATTGATGAGCTCGTTAGCTGGGTGAAATCTAATGTATTAGATATGCCGGCAACCAGTGAGGGTGTTGCCTTTGACAACCTGTATGTCGGGTCTAATGCCGAGCCCGAGTTTACGGCGGATCAGACCAAACCGAAGCCCACATGGGCAGAAATGGCTGGCCCCACGGAATATGATTTCCCTCTCAGTTTGTTGGAAAATATTCTGGGTTTAGATCGGGTTTAAAATCAGAGACCTGGATCTGACGCAAGTTAACAAAAAGCCCGCTTCTCTTTGAAACGGGCTTCTTTAATATTCAAGGATTTCGAAACGCTACTCCGCTGCATCCTGTAAGGGCACGTTCAACCGATTGAGCATTTCTTTTGGGATGACCTGCCAGAATTTCGTCCGGGCAAAATCCCATTCGGCTAGAACTTTCTTGGAGAACTCGCTTCCCGTTTGGGCTGCATGTTTACGGATGAGGTCAAGGCATTGCTCTTCATAATGCTCGCTGCCAAACCTTTGCCAGACGACGCTGTCAGGGTTGACGGCTTTTTCAAACTCGTCATCCACGTCATAGAGATAGGCCATGCCGCCCGTCATGCCTGCGCCGAAATTATCGCCAACAGAGCCGAGGACAACAACAGTGCCGCCTGTCATATATTCGCAGCCATTGGTGCCAAGACCCTCGACCACGGTTTCAGCGCCGGAGTTTCGTACGGCAAAGCGTTCACCAGCACGGCCGGCGGCCATTAGCGAGCCTTTGGTCGCGCCGTAGAGGCAAGTGTTGCCAATGATGGCGGATATATGCGGATCAATCGGTGAGCGGCCTTGCGGCGCGACGATAATCTCCGCCCCCGATAAGCCTTTGCCGACATAGTCATTGGCATCGCCGTCCACAACAAGGCGCAAGCCTGTCATACCGAATGCGCCCAATGATTGCCCGGCTGATCCGCGCAAGCGCACGGTGAGGTGCCCGGCGGGCGCGCCGTCTGCGCCGAACTTCTTATAAATATGCGAGCTTGTGCGCGTTCCGACTGCCCGGTGCGTATTTTGCACAGCATAGGTTAGATGCATTTTCTCACCGCGTTCAAATAATTGTCCGGCATCTTTGATAATCTGTGGGTCGAGCGTGTCTGGAACTTCGGTGCGACCCTCACGACTATCCATAACGCGCAAGCTATCAACTTGGGCTAAGACGGGGTTGAGATCGAGATCATCAAGATTCTCTGCGCCCCGACTAACTTGTGCCAAAAGGTCCGTCCGTCCAATGATTTCATCGAGCGTTTCAAAGCCCATGCCCGCCAAAATTTCGCGCACATCTTCAGCGATAAAGGTCATGAGGTTGATGACCTTTTCTGGAGTGCCGGTGAATTTTTCACGCAAAGCCGGGTCCTGCACACAGACCCCGACGGGGCAGGTGTTGGAGTGGCACTGACGCACCATGATGCAGCCCATCGCGACGAGGGATAATGTCCCAATGCCATATTCTTCAGCGCCCAAAAGCGCGGCGATAACAATATCTCGTCCGGTCTTTAATCCGCCATCGGTGCGCAAGGTAACTTTGTCGCGTAGATTATTGAGAGTCAAAACTTGATGCGCTTCGGACAGACCAAGCTCCCACGGGATGCCCGCATATTTCAGGCTCGTGTTTGGCGATGCGCCCGTACCGCCATTATGTCCAGCGATCAGGATGGTGTCAGCTTTGGCTTTCGCCACGCCCGCCGCGATTGTGCCGACGCCTGAACTGGCGACGAGCTTAACGGCGACGCGGGCGGTCGGGTTAATCTGTTTGAGATCGTAAATGAGCTGCGCCAAATCTTCGATGGAATAGATATCGTGATGCGGGGGCGGAGAGATCAATGTCACGCCGGGTGTCGCATTGCGGAACTTCGCAATCATTTTTGTGACTTTAAATCCGGGCAGCTGTCCGCCCTCACCGGGCTTGGCGCCTTGCGCGACTTTAATTTCAATTTCGCGGCATTGGTTGAGATATTCCGCGGTTACGCCAAAGCGGCCCGAGGCAATTTGCTTGACGGCTGAGTTCGGGTTGTCGCCATTAGGCAACGGCTTGTATCGCGCGCGATCTTCGCCGCCTTCGCCGGAAACGGATTTTGCGCCGATACGGTTCATGGCGATATTGAGCGTGCCGTGGGCCTCAGGAGAGAGCGCGCCGAGCGACATGCCGGGTGTGCAAAAGCGGCGGCGGATTTCATTGACCGACTGGATGCGGCTAAGCGGTAGGGCTTTGCCACCGTGTTTAAAGTCCAGTAGATCGCGAATCTGAATCGGCGCTTGGTTGTTCACGACATCCGCATATTTTCGGTAAAGCTCATAATCCTCGCGGGTTGTGGCTTCTTGCAACATATGAATCATATCGGCCTGATAGGCATGACGTTCGCCTTTGGCGCGGACCCGGTAGAGCCCGCCAACGGGCAGGCGCACGGCTGCGGAGTCATAAGCGATTTCGTGCGCTTCGATGATTTTGATTTCCAAGCCGGCCAGACCAATGCCTGATATCCGGCTGGTCATACCCGGGAAGTTCTCCCCGACAAGCGCGCGGGACAGTCCCAGCGCTTCAAAGTTATTCCCGCCACGATAGGACGAAATAACAGAGATCCCAATTTTGGAAATGATCTTGAGGAGGCCCCCTTCAATCGCTTTTTTATACTGCGCGACGGCCTCATCGGTGGACATGTCGAGCAAACCGCGATTGACGCGGTCAGACAGAGAATCCTGCGCCATATAGGCATTGACCACGGTTGCGCCCGCGCCAATCAAAACGGCGAAATAATGTGTATCGAGACACTCTGCGGAGCGCACAATAATGGAACAAGAAGAGCGCAGCCCTTCATTGACTAAATGGGTCTGCACCGCGCCAACGCATAATATGATCGGAGCGGCAGCTTTGTTCTCGCTCGTGAATTCGTCGGACAAGACGATGTTCTCGACGCCATCGCGCACAGCCTCTTCGGCTTCCGCTTTAATGCGGGCCAGTAAGTTTTTGAGCGTGCGTCCACCGGGATTTAGCTGCGCGGCTTCCGGATCAAACGTGCAGTCAATAATCCGGACCTTCGTCTGGCCAACTAATCTGACGAAACGATCATACATACCCGTCGTCATGACGGGACTTTCCAATGTAAGCATTTCCTTGGTCTGCGTTCCGGCCTCGGCCAGAATATTACGTAGATTGCGGAAGCGGGTTTTCAGGCCCATCACGCGTGTTTCCCTCAGGGGGTCAATTGGCGGATTTGTCACTTGACTGAAGTTCTGACGAAAATAATGCGAGAGCGGGCGGTAGATATCTGACAAGACAGCCAGGGGCGTATCATCCCCCATCGACCCAATAGACTCTTTACCGATTTCGGCCATTGGCGAGAGAATAAGCTCCAGATCTTCCAACGTTTGGCCGCAGGACATTTGCCGCCGCGCTAGAGCTTCGCCGGAGAGGTTGATGTTTTCCGGGCCAGCTAATTTCTTATCCAAATTGATCGATTTTTCGAGCCATTTTCGGTAAGGTTTTTTATTCGCCAGCTCGTCAATAATCTCAGTGGAATTGTAGAACTTACCCTCTTCCAAATCGACGGCGATCATACGGCCAGGCTTGAGCGCGCCGCGTTGTACGATCTCGGCTTCGTCCATGGGGCACATGCCGGTTTCTGACCCGACCGCGAGGATGCCGTCTTTAGAGAGCGAGTAACGCAGCGGACGCAAACCATTGCGGTCCAATCCGGCCATAACCCAGCGCCCGTCATAGGCGGCAATGGCGGCAGGGCCGTCCCACGGCTCCATCACGGCATTGCAATATTCATAAAGCGAACGCCAGTTTTCGGGCATGAGGTCGCCACGTTTGGAATAGGCTTCCGGAACCAGCAAAGTTTTTGCCATAGGGGCCGAGCGTCCAGCCCGGACAAGAAGTTCAAACACCGCGTCAAGCGCTGCTGAGTCGGAGCTCCCCTTTTGTATCACGGGTTTCACATCAACAGAGCGCTCCGAGAACGCGGAAGAGGCCATTTTAATCTCATGGCTCTTCATCAAATTCACATTGGCTTTGAGCGTATTGATCTCGCCATTATGCGCTAACATACGGAAGGGCTGGGCCAATTTCCACGATGGGAAAGTGTTGGTTGAAAACCGCTGATGATAAATCGCGGCGCGTGAGATAAAGCGGTCATCCTTCAAGTCAGGATAGAAGTTATCAATATCCTCAGCGAGGAACATCCCCTTGTAGATAATTGTCTGGATGGAAAGCGAACAGACATAGAAACTTGGGATGGCAGCCTCAATGACGCGTTTCTCAATACGGCGGCGCACAATATAGAGTTCGCGCTCTAATGTGTTGCCTTTGCGCCCTTTTGGATCGCGGAACATAACTTGTTCAATGGCGGGACGTGTGGCTCTCGCTTTGTCGCCGATGATGGAGACATCAATCGGGACCTGACGCCAGCCATAAATATAGAAGCCTTCTTTCAAGAGTTCAGTCTCGACAATTGTCCGCGCCGCTTCTTGGGCTTTAAAATCCGTGCGCGGTAGGAAGATCATGCCGACGGCGATTTTTACATTGGTCGGCTTGTGTCCCGTGCGCTCAACCTGCTCGCGAAAAAACTTTTGTGGAATGTCCAAACGGATACCTGCGCCATCTCCGGTTTTGCCATCCGCATCCACCGCGCCGCGATGCCAAACATTCTTGAGAGCCTGAATAGATTTCTCAACCACATCACGGCGGGCGCTGCCGTCAACAGACGCCACAAGACCGACGCCACAATTGGCATGTTCCTGTGCCGGGTCATAGGCGTTCGCTTCTATCAGCGCGTCGCGTTTTGCTGTGTAGTCGTTGAGCCAGTTATTCATTAGATATTTCCTTTCGGATTACGTCCGAAAACGAAAGATAATTTTTGTTTTATAATAGAAACCAGAGTCTTGTGAGGGACGAATTCAACGTTGAATATTTCTTCAAATTGACAAATTGACCTCTTCGGGTTCTTTAAGCTAGATAGTATTTCTGAAAGTGAGGTTATGCCTTCAAAGCTACCGCCCTTGTCCATGTGAGGAATATCGACAATGAACTTGTCATTTTCCTCATGCGCAAACTGCAAGGTTTTGTCGTTCTTCGTATCAAATATTCCGAAATAACCGCCATCATTTAAGTTTGACACGATATCTCTAAGGATATTTTCCGCGTCGCTAGAATCAAATGTTATGTCACGTGCCGACAGATTTGTTCTGAAGTTCTCGTAAAACATTTTAATCATTCCGCAGCCTCCAAAACAGCAGCACGCTCTAAACCTCTAAGATATTTATGCATGGCCACGGCGGCGTCGCGGCCTTCGCGGATCGCCCAGACCACGAGGCTGGCACCGCGCACGATATCGCCGGCGGCATAGACGCCGGGTAAGTTTGTCTCAAAGGTCAGCGGATTGACGCGCAGCGTGCCCCATCGTGTGACTGTTAGCTGCGGGGAGAGTGTCTTCATATCTTCCGGCGTGAAGCCCAGAGCCTTGATCACGATATCCGCGTCCACATCGAATTCTTCTCCCGTTGTTTCCGGTGACTGACGCCCGGAAGCGTCTTTCTTCCCAAGGCGCATCCGATCAGCCCGAACTTTCGTTGCGCGTCCCTTTTCGTCGTGGACGGCTTTGGGCGAGGCGAGCCATTCAAAAGTCACGCCTTCTTCTTGCGCATTGGCCGTTTCGCGGCGGGAGCCGGGCATATTGGCGTGGTCGCGGCGATAGAGGCAGGTCACGGATTCTGCGCCTTGCCGAACGGCTGTCCGGACGCAATCCATTGCTGTATCTCCGCCGCCGATGACGACGACCTTTTTGCCTTTGGCAGGTTCGTCGCCGACTTTATCACCAAGACCGCGTCGGTTACTGTCAATGAGGAAGTCCAAAGCGGGCGAAACCCCATCAGCGCCGCCGCCCGGAACGGAGAGATCGCGCGCGGCATAGACGCCTGTAGAGATCATAACGGCCTGGTGTTTCTCGCGGAGTTTTTCAAAACTAATGTCGACGCCCACGTCACAGTTCAGGACAAATTTGATTCCACCATCTGCGAGACGTTTGACGCGGCGCTCAACGATGGCTTTGTCGAGTTTAAAGTTCGGGATACCGTAGATGAGCAGGCCGCCCGCACGGTCATGGCGGTCATAGACCGTGACTTGCCAGCCTTGCTCGCGCATTTGTTCCGCTGTGGCCAAACCCGCAGGACCCGCGCCGATGATACCGACGGACAAAGCGCGCTCGCGTTTCGGGGCGAGGGGCTTAATCCAGCCTTCTTGCCAAGCCGTATCGGTTAAGAATCGTTCAACGGAGCCAATCGTGACCGTGCCGTGTCCGGATTGCTCAATGACACAAGAGCCTTCGCAAAGTCGGTCTTGCGGGCAGATGCGGCCGCAAACTTCCGGCATGTTATTCGTGGCGTTGGAGACTTCCCACGCTTCCTGAATCCTGCCCTCGGCTGTCAGTTTCAGCCAATCAGGAATGTTGTTCTGGAGCGGGCAGTGATTCTGGCAGAACGGAACGCCGCACTGGCTGCACCGCGACGCCTGCTCTTGGGCTTTGGCGTCAATATAATCACCGTAGATCTCCAGATAGTCCTCATTGCGCACGTCAGCCTCGCGTTTCGCGGGCATGTCGCGTTCCGTGTTCACGAATTGCAGCATTTTCAGCTTTTGTGGCGGAGGTGTCAGTTTCTTAACGGCCATGGGGGGATTTTCCTAGGTTTCTGCGGAGCCTATACAGCGATGTTTAAAACTTAACAAGATGCGACATTTTGTCCAACTTAGATATAAATAAGAAAATGACATGCTACTAAATCTCTGATAACTATGAGGTTTATGACAATTCATCTGAAATTGATTTTGTATTTAGAATTTTACTAATCGAAAAACCTGTCTTGAGAAGGCCAGTCGGTCTAAAAGAACCCGCTTTTGTCAAAAGAAAGCCTTAACCCTAGAGGCATAAGCCCAATCTATGACGTGGTTTCACTTAATTATTCTGGCCTTGATTCAAGGTCTTACGGAGTTTCTGCCGATCAGCAGCTCTGCCCATCTTATTCTGCCGTCAAAACTACTCGGTTGGCCGGATCAAGGCCCGCTAATTGATGTCATGGCGCATTTTGGCTCTCTTTTTGCCGTCCTTCTGTATTTTCGCCGTGATGTTGTGGATATTCTGCGCGGGTGTGTCGACCTGTTAGGCCGCAAATTGAATACGAATAGCGCGCTGGCGCTCAATCTTATTATTTCTACGCCCCCTGCGTTGTTTCTTGGTTTTCTCTTGGCGTCGCGGGGTTGGGATGACCTTTTGCGCTCTCCGCTCATCATTGCCTTCACGACCATTGTCTTCGGCGTTCTCCTCTGGTTGTCCGATGTGAGAGCCAAATCGGATAAGCCCGTCAAAGAGCTGACATGGGGCGGGGCGGTTACGCTGGGTCTGGCGCAGTCCCTCGCGCTTATCCCCGGCACATCGCGCAGCGGTATCACGATGACGGCGGGGCGCACGCTGGGTCTGTCCCGCGAAGCCGCCGCGCGCTTTTCCATGCTGATGAGCTTGCCCATCATCGGCGCAGGCGGGCTCTACGCCATGCTAAAACTTATGACCGCGGAGACTACGGAACAATCTGCCACCTTGATGAACGGACTGGTGGTTGCAGGGTTGTCCTTTGTTACGGCTTACGCGTGTATTGCCTTGTTCATGAAGTGGGTCGGGCGCATCGGGTTTTTGCCTTTTATGATTTACCGCCTAATTTTGGGCTTTGGCCTCCTAATTTGGATAGTCGCAACCTAATTCATTTGTAATGGCGGGGTGTGAGCTCCGTGATTGTTCAACCCTTAACCTGAGATTACACGCTTGCTGTGAAACGCCTTTTCCTCATCCTTTCGCTCTTCTGCGCTGCGGCTTTCTGTACTCCCTTGGCAGCTGCGCAAGTGGATACGGCGGAGATCGACCGGCGCGCCGCGCTGTTGATGAGGCAACTTGAGATGACCGGAATGGCTGTGGCTGTCGTCGAGAACGGCAAGACCACATTTGCCAAAGGTTATGGCGAGAGCTTACGCGATAGCGGCCAGATGGTTACCACCGATACAGTCTTCCGATGGGCCAGCGTCTCCAAGGGCGTCGCCTCCAACACAGTGCTGTCGCTGGTTGAGGAGGGCGATTTTAATCTTGCGGACTCCGCCGAGGCTCTTGCCCCGTCTCTGGATTTGCCCGGGAACAAAAGCGGGGAGGTCAATCTCGTTCATCTGCTCTCGCACCAGACCGGTATTGTCCGCAATGCCTATGACACAAAGATCGAATCCGGACAGGCTGCGAAGCCGACCCGCGCGTCTCTGTCGAAGCTCGGCGTGTTATGCGCCCCGGGAACGTGCCACACTTATCAGAATGTGGCCTATGATGCCTCGGCAGAAATTATCGAGCAACAGACCGGCCTCCCTTATAAGACCGTTATTCAGACCCGAGTCTTTGACCCGCTGGGCATGTCCACTGCCAGTGTCACCTTGGAAGGCCTGACCACCAGTAAAGACTGGGCCAAGCCACATGGCCGCTATGGCAGAAAAATCAGCCATGTGAAGCCGACTTATTACCGTGTTCCGGCAGCGGCGGGTGTGAACTCCTCTGTGACCGATCTCGCCAAATGGATGATCGCGCAATTCCCCGAAAGCGGGCAAATCCCGGCGGATCGTCTCTCAGCCTTACAAACTCCGATTGTTAAAACCGTGTCGGAACAGCGCTATATGAACCGCCGCTATCGCGACCTTCAGAACGCACATTACGGCCTCGGCTGGCGCGTCTATAGTTACCACGGCCACAAAGTCGTTGGCCATCGCGGCGGCGTTCAAGGCTATCGCGCACTGGTGATGTTTGATCCCGAAAAACAATCGGGCATTGCGATGCTTTGGAACTCACCTCATTCGCGTCCGACAGGCCTACAACTGGAATTCCTCGATCAGCTTTATGGTCTGCCCAAGCGCGATTGGATGCGCCTGAATGAAAAATCATAAACCCGCGTTTTAAGGCGTGACAGCCGCGGGAGGTTGCGTCTGAGATTGCATCATATTTCGCGGCACGATGTTTCTCATGAGACTCTGCGCATCATAGACACTTCTGTCCGGAGGCGTCGGCGCGCTGGCCAGTAAAATCACCTCTATCGTCTCGGTCACCTTGCGGCCTTCTAATGTGCGTTCAATATCTTGGACGCCAATGCCAATATTCGAACGGTTATAGCCCCACCCGCCAAAGCCAACGCCGAGTCCCGCACCAATGGGATTTGGGCCATTATCAAAGAAATCACCATGCAAGACTTTGAAATGGGTATAGCCTTCATTGCTCGCGATTTGCGCCGCGCGCAGCAAGGCAAAGTCACGAGATTGATAGGGGTCACGGCTGGTATAGCTGATACGGAATCGATCATTTTGAAGCTGTGTGTTCCGGTAACCAAAATCCGACCCATAAGCAGGGCCAAAATCGGATGGCGACGTGGAGTTAGACGCGCACCCCGTGAGCATAAGACTGGCGGCTACGGTCAGGATGACATGTTTCATGACGGGGTTCTTTCGCAATAGTCGCCGAGTTTCGGCTATATGCAGTATTGACCAAAGGCTGAGTCGCGCACAACTAACGATTCCTCAATCCGCAGATATCGGGTTTATGGATTGTTCGCGTTAGCCGTTCGTTGCTGGCCGGACTTCATATCGTGAAATCAAATTCAGCGCCGCGTCCCATTCCGGACGAATGTCCAGAGCCGCTTTTAGATCACGATAGGCCCCATTGTAATCTTGCTTCCAATCCAGCGCTATGGCGCGATTATAGAGTGCAGCAGCGCGTGTTGGGCTGTCCGTATCTGCTAAGGCTGTGTTCAAGGCTGCCAAAGCCTCGTCAAATTTCTTTTGACGGATAAGGGATGCGCCATTGTTTACATGGGCCTGCGTTAGATTAGGCCGTATGGCCAAAGCCGCTTCATAATCTGCGCTCGCCTTTTCTTGATCGCCTTTGCGCATGTACAGCACGCCTCTGTTGACAAAAGTCGCGGCTTTGTCTTTCTGTGAGATGACTTCATTCAGCGCTCTTGAACAGGTTTTAATGGCATAGTGGGAGCCTTCATTCCCGGCCATGGCATAATCATAACATTGGGCAGCGCCGCCTTTGCCTTGCACCACGAGTTGCGCGTTGGCGGCGCTCGCGAAAGCGGTCATTCCGAGAGCGAGGAAGGCGAGATGATAGGTTTTCATGGCGGATCCCTTTGCGCGGTCTGAGAAGCCCTTAACATATTATTGGGGAATCGCCTAATTTAGTAGGCCCAGATCTCTCAATATCGGCATCACGCCGACGCTTCGGTCGACATGAAAGGCTGTCAGACCAACGGCTCGCGCCCCCTCTATATTGGCCAACGTGTCGTCAAAAAACCAAACGTCTTCAACCGCACAATCCATCAACTCTATCGGTTTGAGATAGCTTGCTGCATCAGGTTTGGCTTCGCGGATTTCATGCGAGGCGAAGGCGTGATGGAAAGTGGCGTCCGTGCTGAACATCCTATTCACATGCGCCCAATGCAGTGAGTTTGTGTTGGACAGGCAAGCGGTCGTGAACCGTGTTTTAAGCTCGGCCAGCGCCTCTAATATGCCGGGGTAGGGCGCATGAACCCAGCTGTTCCAAAGCGCTGGTACGTCTGTGTCAGGCAAATCAAACACGCGCGGCAGTTCGGCGATAAAATCGGCTTCGGTGGCATGGCCCCGCTCAAAGGCACGGAAAATATCGCTGGCGTCAAATCGGTCGGAAACTTGGGCGCGAGTAATACCGTTCAACTCCGCCAGCGCTTCCATCCCAACCCAAGGGACAATAACGCCGCCAAGATCGAAGAGGAGGATTTTGGGTTCAGGGGGTATTTTGTGAGCTCACGCGATTGTCGTTTCCGCAGTTTGGGCAGATGTCTTTGAACCCATTCAGCTTTGAACGCGTGTCGGAGCCGAAGAATGAATTCCTTATATACACTTTAACCCCAAGTAATTCAGGGCGTTGAAAAGCGGGGGCGCCGCAATTTTCGCATATTAAACATGTCGGGCCAGAGCGCCTTCTCGTTCGTTTGGATGAGTAGATTAAAAACACACATAGCCCTGCAAAAAATATCGCCATAATCAGAAGCATAAGCGGGGGTGAATCGGGAGCCAAATTATCTGCGAGCATCATGCACAGGCCTAAAGAAGCGAACCAAGACAATAGAAAAATGTTCCAGATTTTGCCCGCAGTTTTAATGGTCTGCTTTGTTTGTGAATAAGTATTCAGCTCGCCTTTCATCACGGCCATTTAACCACGGGTGGCATGGAGCTCAAGATCGTTTTAACATTACCGCCTGTCTTCAACCCAAATGTCGTGCCGCGATCCCAGAGCAGGTTAAACTCGACATAGCGGCCGCGCGTGATCAGCTGTTCTTCGCGTTCTTTCTCCGTCCATGGCTCCTGCATACGTCCGCGCACAATCTCGGCATAAGTCTTGATGAAATGCCGTCCAACATCCTGGGTAAAGGCAAAGTCCGCGTCCCAATCACCGCTATTCAGGCGGTCATAAAATATCCCGCCCACGCCGCGCGGCTCATCTCGGTGATGCAAGTGAAAATACTCATCGCACCAGTCTTTATATCTGTCGTAATCCGCAACGTCGTGGGCGTCGCAAGCGGCTTTCATCCCGGCGTGAAAGGCTTTGGCGTCGGGGCTGTCTTGGGTGCGGTCGACGGCCTGCGTCGGAGTGAGATCACCGCCACCACCGAACCAATCCTGCGTCGTCACGATATAGCGTGTATTCATATGGACAGCGGGAACGCGCGGATTTCGTAAATGCGCGATAAGCGACACGCCTGCCGCCCAGAAGCGCGGGTCCTTATCCGCGCCGGGCGTGCGGGCCGCCATTTCGGGGGTGAAATCACCTTTGACGACACTGATGTGGACGCCGCATTTCTCGAACAGTCGCCCCCGCAACATCCCACCCGTTCCGCCGCCGCCATTCTCCACTTTGCGCTGCCAGTCCTCATAGACGAATGTGCCGGGCTCGCCGGGATAGAGATCAGCCGGCGCTTCGCGTTCCAGCGCTTCGAACTCGGCGCAAATCGTGTCGCGCAGGCTTTTGAACCACGCGGCGGCTGTGTCTTTCTTCAGCGCAAAAGCGTCCGTCATATTTCTTCTTTCTTAACGGGCCTTTCACGGGCCATCAGCATAGCGCCAATGATAATTGGTATTGCGATGATGTTGTCAAAAAACGCATTATACCAAATCCATTGATCGGTAGTGAGGATGAAGGCGAGCGGCGTATCAATCGCCATTAAGAGGAGCGTCGCACCGGCAAGCGCAAAACTGGCACGCTGCGGATTTATCTGACCCAATCCTTCCATATACATAGCCATGCGTTTACCCAAATAACCGCCTTTCAAAAAAACCGCATCATAGAGAGAGAAGCCGGCCGCGATACAGGCCATTATAGTTCCGCGCAGTTTGATCGCCAAATCATCTTGAAATCCCCAGGCAATGCCTGCGCTGATCAAAGACATGACTACGCCAAAAACGGCAAAGCCGCCGAGCAGATCATGCTTAGTGAAAGGCTGCGCCGCGAACAGAGCCAGCGTCGCGACGGCGCCCGTTAAGGCCGCAGTTACAAGACCAAACTCTCGCGCTACGAAAAAGAACAGCAGGCCAAAACTAAGGTCAATGATAATGGACGGACGCAACTTCTTCTGCCGCTCCAACACCGCTTGTTGTTGTTCAGCCTTGGTGAGGTCTCCCTCAGTCATTCCAACCCCGATCTGTCATGAGGTAAGTCGCAAAACTCGCCAGCCAATGTGATCCGGAATAATGCTCATCTGAGACAGCCGCCACGCCCTCATTTTTATGGATTTCAGCCGTCGCGACCAGACTGGCGCGGCGCGGGTCGCCTTCAGGCAAAGCGCGGGCAATATTATAAAGGTTCCACGCACGGGAGGAATTCACGCCGTCCAAGTGAACCAATTTCCCGTCACTCGCATCTTTAACAATCGCAGGCGGCAGCCAATCGGTTGACCCATCCGCGGGGATATTAGGCATAAAAGCGCTCAGCCAAGTCTCATATTCCGCCGGGGCCACCATGCGGCGCATCAAATCCGCTTCCATGAGGCACGGCGAAAGAAAATCTTCCCCCGAGGGCTCATAGGCGAGCGGGCAATTCACGTCATTTTCGTGAAACTCCATAGATTTGGACTTGAGGAGATTTTTAAATTCCGTATCGCCCGATACTTCCGCCCAATCCCACATCAGCGTAAAGGCAAAGGCGCTTTGGTTATGCGTGCCGAGGCGGATGGGGTAGGCGAGCTTTGGCAGCCAGTCTTTCGTGGCTTGCGCGATGTCGGCCTCAAGTGGCTCCAGTGCGTCCAGCCAGCGCTTCGCATTGGGGTCGTCATATTCGCGCAGCTCTGCCGTGAGCTGCAACACCCATGCCCAGCCATAAGGCCGCTCCCACGATCCGCGCGCGGCGCGGCGGAAGTTGGCGAGCTCTCCCGCGACATTCTCCGGCGTTATATTCGCGTCCAGTTTTGCAATCGCCTCGGACCGCCAAGCGGCATCTTGCGGGCCGACACGAAGCTGGCGTACCAAAAGCCAGTGGCCATGAACCGCGCTGTGCCAATCGAAACAGCCATAGAAGACGGGGAACAGCTCTTGCGGGCTGCCGATCTCTTCGGCGGTGTCGGTGGTCCGCGAAATTTTATTCGGAAATTCCTGTTGCACGCAATCCAAAGCGAGTCGTGTAAAGCGCTCTGATAATTCCGCAGATATTTCTGTCGGATAGGAATCGAGCGAAGGCTGCGGAGCCGGAGGCTGAGCTGCAGAGCATCCAGCTAAGAACAGTGTCGGTAAAATATAATGTTTCATATCGCGCTTATGGCAGGCTGTTTGTTTGGCGCATAGCTTCAAACAGCGTGACGGCAACAGAATTTGATAAATTTAGTGACCGCGCGCCGGCGATCATGGGAATGACGACTCGCGCGTCTACGCTCTCATGCACAAAATCCGGCACGCCCGACCCTTCGGCCCCGAAGATTAGGGTGTCATCAGGATTAAACGCAAAATCGGGCAAAGGCATCGCACCCTTCGTGGTGAGTAAGACCTGCCGCCCCGATGCTTGGGTCTGATAACTGTCCCAATCCTGCGCCGTCTGCAAACCGCCCGGCACAGCGTAATCCATAGCCGCTCTCCGCATGCGTTTATCGCCCAACGGAAAGCCGCAAGGCTCAATCAACGTCAGCCCAACCCCAAAACAGGCGCAAGAGCGCATCACTGCCCCGACATTTCCGGCAATTTCAGGCTGATATAGAGTGACATGCATATCCGGCGCATAGCGCTGCGCGGCCATTGGCCGCAAGACGGGATTGCGCAAACTTTTCGACATTTGGGTATCACGTCGACCGCAGGCTGTAATTTACATGGTTTTCCCGATGTGGGGCACTGCAATCCGTCCCCAGATTGCGTCGAGTTGCCGCGAATACAGGCTGGCAATACACATTATATAACGCTAAAGACCGCCGAAATTATATAGACTCGCCTTTTGCAGGCCAAAAAGGAGTGGACGCCCACATGTCCGATAGTTCCACAACACACGCTGATACAGAGCTGGAAGACAGCTCGAAGCGCGATTTTATCTTCTTGGCGACCGGTGCTACGGCTGCCGCTGGCGCTGCTGCCTTGGGCTGGCCGCTTGTCGCTCAAATGGGCAAGGCCGCAGATACGCTTGCCGCGGGTTCGATTGAAATTGATTTGTCTAAAGTTGCCGTTGGCCAGCAGTTGAAAATGTTATGGCGCGGTAAGCCTGTCTTTGTCCGTCATAGGACTGCGGCTGAGATCACAGAGGCTGTAAACACAGATGTGGCAGACTGTCCTGATCCTGAAACGGATGATGATCGCTTGGTTCCTGACTCAAATGGCAACCTTCGCCCTGAGTTTTTGGTGATGGTCGGTGTCTGCACCCATTTCGGCTGCGTTCCCGTTGGCGAAGCGGGTGACTTTGACGGTTGGTATTGCCCCTGTCACGGCTCTCACTACGACACATCCGGCCGTATCCGCAAAGGTCCGGCCCCGAAGAATATGGTTATTCCGCCCTATGTCTTCCTCAATGAAAACGTCATCAAGGTAGGATAGAAATATGTCCGGTCCCTCGACTTACGAACCTAAATACGCAGCCGCCAAATGGATGGATCAGCGTTTGCCGATCATTCGCATGGGCGCGGACTTCATGACTTTCCCGTCTCCGCGAAACTTGAACTATTGGTACACGTTCGGCGGCATTCTCGCTTTGTGTCTTGTTGTGCAAATCCTATCGGGCGTTATTCTGGCTATGCATTATGTCGCTGATGTTGATAAAGCCTTCGCGTCTGTGCAGCGTATTCGCCGCGACGTTCCATTTGGCTGGCTCTTGCAGTCCATGCATGCGGTCGGTGCGTCCATGTTCTTCCTCGCAGTCTATATGCACATGTTCCGAGGTCTGTATTACGGCTCATATAAAGCGCCGCGTGAAGTGATTTGGATATTAGGCTGCGCCATTTACCTCGTTATGATGGCGACGGCCTTCTTGGGTTACACACTGCCTTGGGGTCAGATGTCTTTTTGGGGTGCGACTGTGATTACAGGATTCTTTGGCGCAGTGCCTGTTGTCGGTGAAAGCCTGCAAGAGTGGCTCTTGGGCGGTTATTCCGTGGATAACGCCACGTTAAACCGTTTCTTTGCGCTGCATTACCTGCTGCCATTCGTCATCGCCGCGCTGGTCGGTCTTCACGTTTGGGCGCTGCATCATGTGGGTCAGAACAACCCGATCGGGATTTCTGAGAAAACAAAAGAAGACACGCTCTCGTTTCATCCGTTCTACACGGTGAAAGACGCCTTCGCGATTGCCGTCTTCCTCGTGATTTTCGCCATCTTCTTATTCTATCTGCCGGATGCCCTCGGACATGCGGATAACTATATCGAAGCTGATGCCATGAAGACGCCGGCGCATATTGTGCCGGAATGGTATTTCCTGCCCTTCTACGCGATCCTTCGGGCTGTCCCTTCAAAGCTCTTCGGTATCCTGTTGATGCTTGGCGCGATTGTTGTGCTTTTCATCCTGCCATGGCTCGACACGCATAAGGTTCGCTCTATGCGTTTCCGTCCAATCGCACGTTGGTTCTTCATCTTCTTCATCTTCTTCTGCTTTATCTTGGGCTGGTGTGGCGCGGAAACGCCGGATGATCTCGTATTCACAGTTGGCTATAAGCCCATGATTTCTGACCTGGCGCTTTATGCTCAGGCCATTGGTCAATCCGTACCAACGGGGGAAGCTTTGACGGCATTCAGCCAGGATGCCTTAGCGACCTGTCGCCTCGATGGATCTAAGAGTTTGACGGAGTATTGCGCGGCAAAACCATACGGCCTGTCCTTCTATCGCCTCAGTCAAATCGCGACGATTTACTACTTCGCCTATTTCCTGATTATCCTGCCCGTGTTGGGCCTCGTTGAGAAGCCGATCAAACGACCGGATTCGATTACCAAAGCCGTTCTCGGCGATGGAAAACGCGGTGCAGCACTTGTCCCGGCTGAATAGCCGGGTCCTTACCTTTTAATACTCGTAGTTAGAAAGCGCGTAACATGGCGTTCAAGACACCGAAAACCCTAATCCTCGGCGCAATCATTGCGGTCGCCTCCGTTTCCGGCTTGGCCTTCGCGGCTGGCGGCGGCGTGCACGGCGATTATAAAATGAAGCATCCGGATTGGTCCTTCAACGGCGCTTTCGGAACCTATGACCGCGCGGCCGCGCAACGCGGATATCAGGTTTACCGCGAAGTTTGCGCATCCTGCCATAGCTTAAAATATGTTTCGTTTCGCCATTTGGGGGATGAGGGCGCGCCGTTCTATCTGGAGGACTATCCGAACCCCAGTGACAATCCTTATGTGAAAAATTTCGCGGCCGATTGGATGATTGCGGATATTGATTCTGAAACAGGCGATGAAATTGAACGCTCCGGCATTCCGGCCGATTATTTCCCAATGCCCCAGCCAAATGAGGCCGCTATGCGTGCGTCGAATGGCGGATCGCTTCCACCGGATTTGTCCAGCATGGTCAAAGCCCGCTCGAATGGTGCAGATTATCTCTATAATCTTCTAATCTCGTATGACTCGCCCAAGCCCGGCGATGTTGAATTGACACCCGGCTTACACTGGAACCCCGTTATGGAAGGCCATAAAATTGCGATGGCCGCACCTCTTTCTGAAGATATTGTGACCTATGAGCCTGTCGAGACGATGGACCACGGCGAAATGAAAATAGTCGACGCACCCGCTGCGACGGTCGAGCAAATGGCAGCTGACGTCACGCATTTCTTGGCTTGGACGGCGGACCCCAAATTGGAAGAGCGTAAGCGCATCGGCATGATGTCCATTATCTATCTTCTTATCCTCTCGGTCTTGCTGTTCTTGTCCTACAAGCGCGTTTGGCGGAATGTGAAGCACTAAGCACTCCAACACATGAATTTGAAAACCCGGCCCTTGTAGTCGGGTTTTTTGTTTTGCAGGAGAGACACATGACCCAACCAAATGATAAAAAATGGACACTTGGCATTCTCGGCGGATCCGGTCTTTATAATTTGGACGGCCTTGAGAACCCAGAATGGGTGAGCGTTAACACGCCTTGGGGCGAACCCTCGGACGATATTTTATTCGCGGAGATCGGCGGGGTACGCTTGCGGTTTTTACCGCGCCATGGTCGCGGACATGCGATTTCTCCGTCAGACGTTAACTACCGTGCCAATATTGACGCCCTCAAACGTAGCGGCTGCACGGACGTCCTCTCCATCTCGGCGGTTGGTAGTCTGCAGGAGGCCTATGCTCCCGGTGATTTCGTCATGGTCAACCAACTCGTCGACCGCACGTTCAAGCGCGAGACGAGTTTTTTCGGCGAAGGCTGTGTTGCACATGTGAGTGTAGCCGATCCAATTTGCGAGCGTTTATCCGGCTTGGCCGGGGCGGCGGCGCTGGCGGCAGGCGCGACGGTTCATCTACCCGAGGCGGATAAAGCGCTGACATATATTGCCATCGAAGGCCCGCAATTTTCCACCAAATCTGAAAGCCGGATTTACCGCCAGTCGGGATGTGATGTTATCGGAATGACCAATATGCCCGAAGCGAAACTCGCCCGCGAGGCAGAGCTGCCATACGCCACAATTGCCATGGTGACGGATTATGATTGCTGGCATGAAGGCCACGGCAATGTGGATGTCGCGAGCGTCATAGCGGTGATGCAGAAGAACGCTGCAATCGCCCGCAAGAGCGTTTTGAATTTGATTGAGGTTTTACAAAATACGCCTCGCACGGTGTCGCCGCAGGGCATTGAGACGAATTTGGATGTCGCGATTATCACCGCACCGGATGCCCGAGATTCGAAACGTATGGCGATGTTAGATGCTGTGGCGGGCCGGGTTTTAAGGAGCGATTAAAGGACGCTTCCGGCAATATATTTAATATCAATGTGATCGCCATAGATTTCGCAGAATCCATGAGCAAGTTCTATCCGAATTTTTTTAAGTCCGACAATTATGTCAGGTGAACCAAAATCCATTTCCCCGTCTTTACCTTGGCTCACGTCTAGCTGCGAAAAAGAAGCGGACTTTATGCCTTTAAATACCAATTCGCCATTTTGCCACTTGAAGTAAAAGTCATCACGTAAATTTGGTGGAGGGTTGAATTCCAAATTTATATTACGAAATTCGCCAAGCAAAACAAATTCGTAGTTAGAGAATTTCCATCCTAGAACAAAACTGTCTTCTAGGATTATGTTTGCTGGAATAGTCATAAATAATCACCATCGAGACCTGAACGGCTAAGTCGTTCAGCGCATACCTGCAATCGGTCCCTCCGGACCGTTTAAGGGCGTTTCGCGCCCCATAATGCGTCTTGTCGGGTCCAGCCTTTAATGCCGTTTTCCGATTTCACTTCGCACCAGCCTTCGCGGCAATTTTGCAAACGCAACAGCGCCTGCGCATCCGTGCGTGCGACTTCGCGTGCGCGGGCGTCAGGACGCGAGCGTAGAGACGTGCTGTGCAAAGCTAATACGGTGCGAGAGCCGGAGAGCGCTGGTTTGCGAACCCAAGCTTCATCGCCTGAGACATCCCGGATTTTCCGCCACATCTCTGTTTCCGCGACGATGAGAACCGGCAGCCCGCGGCGCTGATATTGCCACGCAATTGGATGGTCGCGGCTGGGCCCGGTGCGCCCGTTGACCTTTGAAAATTTCAGGCTGACGAAACGCGGCACATTAAAACCCGACGGTGTGCGGTCAGCGCTAACGCGGTAAAGATTATCGGTACTGGCCGCTGTGACGGGCTCCACAACACGGACGGGCTTATCCTGCGCCAAGGCAGGCGAGCTGAGCAAGAGTGTGTAGAGAAAAGGGAGGATGAACTTACGCATATAGAGGGATGTGCCGCTGTTTTGGTTAATGAAGGCCTAAGTCTTATGGTTAATCAATCGGTAATTCGTGATGGAGTTCGCATTGCAATTTCGCCGCAATCCGTCCAAACTTAGCCCATGAAGTCCAAGCCCAGAGTTGTTGTCACGCGCCGCCTGCCGATTGAGGTCGAAACGCGTATGTCGGATATGTTTGAAGCGATCCTGCGAGAAGATGACACGCCCATGACGCAAGACGAGTTGGCAGCGGCCATTGCGGATTGCGATGTCTTCGTCCCAACTGTGACCGACCGCATAGATGCGTCCGTTCTGTCCCATGCGGCGGATCGACTGCGCTTGATTGCGAATTTTGGGGCGGGCACAAATCACATCGATGTCTCCACAGCTCACGCCAAGGGCATTCCGGTCACAAACACGCCGGGTGTTTTGACCGAGGACACAGCCGATCTGGCGATGGCGCTTATATTGGCGGTCCCGCGCCGCTTGGTTGAAGGCGACCGCCGCTTGCGTGCCGGCGAGTTTACGGGTTGGGGACCGACACATATGTTGGGCCATCGCGTCCGCGGGGGTAAACTCGGCATTCTTGGCATGGGCCGTATTGGTCAGGCATTGGCGCGGCGCGCGACAGCCTTTGGTCTGGACGTGCATTATCATAATCGCCGCCGGATTCCGAAAGGCATTGAGGAGACGCTTGGCGCGACATGGCACGAAGACTTGGACGAGATGCTCGCTCAGGTGAATTTCTTGTCGATACATTGTCCGGCAACGCCCAGCACCTATCATCTGATCAATGCCAAGCGGCTGTCTAAAATGCGACCTGACAGCTATGTCGTGAACACGGCCCGGGGCGAGGTTATTGATGAGGCCGCCTTGGCCGCAGCCATAAAAGCCGGAACGATTTCCGGCGCAGGTCTTGACGTTTATGAGCAAGAACCTGTCCCGCATCCGGATTTGCTGGATCTGCCCAATGTTATTCTGGCGCCTCATATCGGCTCCGCTACCTTTGAAAGCCGCCGGGAAATGGGCGAGCTTGTTATTATCAATATCCGCGCGATGATGGATCATCACGCCGCTCCGAACCGCGTCTTGCCGCCGGGCGCGAGCTTCCAAGTCGCTTCCTAAGGACAGATTATGAAACAGCTTCTCCTCGCTTCCGCGCTTTTGCTTGCGGCCTGTTCCGGCGCTGAAACCGATTCTAAAACCGCTGAAGTTCCCGCCGAGCCAAAAGTACAAACTGCGCAGCAACAAGCAGCGAAAGAGGAGGCTCCGGCTAAACCGAATATCACCAGCCAGGACCTGGGCGGCGGATTTTATGTTCTGCTCGGGCCGGGCGGAAATATCGGCGTCAGCATAGGGGCAGACGGCGTTTATATGATAGACGATAAATTCGCGCGTTTCGGCGAAGAGATTATCGACGTTGTTGCGGGCCTGACGGATAAGCCAATTACGTATGTTCTGAACACCCATCATCACGGGGATCACACGGGGGCGAATGCCGAGATGAAAGCTGTTGGCGCGGTCGTTGTCGCGCATGACAATGTCCGCGCGCGCATGGGCATGTCCTATATGAATGAAGCCTTTGGCCGTCAGCAAGACGCCCGCGATGCGAAGCTCTGGCCGACACTGACCTTTTCTGATGAGATGACGCTTTGGTTCAATGGCGACGAAGTCCGCGCGATCCACGTACCGGCCGGCCATACGGACGGTGATTCTATCGTGCATTTTGTCGAGGCGAATATCGTCCATTTGGGCGATAATTTCTTTCGCGGCATGCTGCCTTTCGTCGACGTAGATAGCGGAGGAACGCTCCAAGGCATGATCAACGCGCAGCAGATTGCCTATGATTTGTCTGACGTGAATACGCAGATCATCCCGGGACATGGTCCGATGTCGACCAAAGCCGAGTTGGGAGACTCGATTAAAAACCTTCAAGCCATCCATGACCGCGTGAAAGCGCGCAAGGATGCAGGCGAAAGTCTGCAAGCGATTATCGCGGCAGACCCGCTGTCCGATATGACGGCGCTCGAAGGCTTCATGAAAAAGCCGGATGTCATCAAGGCGGCTTGGCGGTCCCTTGGCGGGGAATAAACCCGGGTGAGTTTTGGAACCCATGCTTCTGTGCCGGATGACCGCAACGCATCTGTCCTTTTTAATTTGAACGGAAAATTGGTCCCCCGGGACAAAGCCGTCGTTAATGTCTTTGATTCCGGGTTTATGCTGGGCGATGGCGTGTGGGAAGGCTTGCGCGTTCATCAGGGCCGCATTGCGTTTCTGGCAGATCACCTCGACCGTTTGTGGGAAGGCGCCGCCGCGCTGGATATTGATATAGGCCTCACCCAAGCAGAGTTGACCGATCGTCTGTATGAAACTCTGACCGCGAATAAAATCACCGAGGGCGTGCATATTCGCCTCATGCTGACGCGGGGTTTGCGCTCGACGCCCTATCAGGACCCGCGCGTGGTCATTTCTGAGCCGACGATTGTGATCGCGCCCGAATTTAAAGCGGCGGACCCGGCCATCGCGGCGAAACCTCAGCGGCTTTATACGGTGTCCGTACGGCGCGGGCGGGCGGATGTGCAGGATCCGGGATTGAATTCCCATTCCAAAATTAATTGTGTGACGGCCTGTATCCAAGCGATCCAAGCGGGCGCGGATGAAGGGTTGATGCTGGATCCGCAGGGTTTTGTCGCAACCTGTAATTCGACACATTTTTTCATAGTCCGCAAAGGCGAGGTCTGGACCTCGACCGGGGATTATTGTCTGGGCGGGATTACGCGCGGCAAGATACTCGACCTCTGCAAAGCCAACGGCATCCCCGTCTTTGAACGAAACTTCCCCCTCGCGAAATGTTACGGCGCTGATGAGGCCTTCACGACGGGCACCTTCGCGGGGCTCGCCCCTGTGGGCGAGATTGACGGCCGCAAAATCGGAAGCGGCGAACGCGGACCCGTGGTGGAACGCCTCCAATCGCTTTATATGGACCTTATTCACGCGGATGCCTCTGCATGATTATTGCGATGTGGTCGGGGCCGAGAAACCTGTCCACGGCGATGATGCGCAGCTTTGGCGCGCGCAAGGATTGCGCGGTGATGGATGAGCCATTTTTTGCCCCCTTTTTAAAGGTTACCGGAAAGCCTCATCCCGGGCGGGATGAAACTTTGGCCGCACATGAGACGGACCCTGTCAAAGTCGCTGAAAATTGCATTGCACCCATTTCAAAGGCCTTTCATTTTCAGAAACATATGCCGCATCATATGTTACCCGGTTTCCCGGATACGTGGATGGAAACTGCCAAACATTTTTTTCTCCTCCGCCATCCGCAGCGCGTCATTGCCAGCTATGCCAAATCTCGCGCCGATTTCGATTTGGACGATTTGGGGTTTGCTGCCCAACATCGTTTGTGGACGCAACTTGGCGAGCCGCCTGTTATTCACAGCGAGATCATCTTGCAGCAGCCCGAAGCGGCTTTGCGCGCGCTTTGTGCCGCGATTGATATCCCTTTCGACGCGGCTATGTTGTCATGGTCCAAAGGCCCCCGCGAGGAAGACGGTGCGTGGGCGCCTTGGTGGTATGAGGGTGTTTGGCGTTCCACCGGATTCGGACCGCCGCCCGGCGAGCTGCCGCAGATTTCTCCTTCCTATCAGAGCCTGCTCAGCGACTGTCTGCTTCATTATGAAACACTTTCCACGTCAATTTGCGCAATCAAGGTGTAGCGTCCTAGAGATTTTCGCGCGGCGCGGGCAAGGCGTTGCGCGTTTGAAAGGTTAATGAAAGGTTAATATCCGAATAGGAGACCTCTCATGACCCGTACCTCAATTTTCATCCTCGGCCTCGCGGCTGCGATTACGTTTCCGGCCACGGCGGCTGCGCATTGCGGCACAATGCAGGGCAGTTTCATCGTGACCTGTGAGCAAGGCGTTCAGGTCTATCGCCATAATTCTCTGTCCGGCATGCCTGCGCCAATGACCCGCGCTCAGGCCATTGTAGAAGCCGAGGAGCTCCGAGCAAAAACGGCGCAACAGCGGATTTCAGCCCAATCCCGCAGCGATGCCCGCACTGCGGATTTGCGCGAACGTGAGCTGGCCATTCAGGATTACCGAGCCCGCATTTATGACCGTAACACCCGCGGCCGGTCCTATTACGTGACCAGTTTCGGCAATCGCGGATTTGGATTTGCGCGGCCTGGCTCCTTTCGTAATCGTTCACGCAAGGCCCGGAACTAGGCCTTACGCCTCATCTATTTTCCGCATTCAGGGCAATTCGGGTCCCGGGCGAGGCCAATGGTTCGCCCTTCACCGCGCAGCGCATCAAATAAATAGAGCCGCCCATCCAGCGGCTCGCCTGCGCCTGTGATGAGCTTGATCGCTTCCATCGCCATCATCGATCCGCCCATGCCCGCAATCGCGCCAAGCACGCCATGCGCCGCGCAGTCTTGCGCAATATCAGGCGCGTCATGCACAAAGCAGCGATAGCAAGGCGAGTTGTCCCCTATATTGAACACGCCAAGCTGAAGATCGAACCGCCCTAGTGCGCCTGAGACCAGCGGGATTTTCAAGGCATAGGATGCGGCATTGATTGCAAAGCGCGCTTCGAAACTATCCGTTCCATCCAAAATCACGTCTTGTCCGCGCAGCAGCGCAACCGCATTCTCATCGGTGAGCCGAATGTTCTGCCGCGTTACGCGGCAATCCGGATTTAGATCTTCCAGCGTGTCGCCCATGATTTGCGCTTTGCCCATGCCGATATCCGTGTGAATAAATTGCACTTGGCGCTGTAGGTTGGAGGCCTCCACAATATCATCATCAATGAGGGTCACGCGCCCAACACCTGCCGCCGCCAGATAGAGCCCCGCCGGACCGCCCAATCCGCCCGCGCCGACTATGGCAACATTGGAGGCCAGCAGCGCATTTTGCCCCGGACCGCCAACTTCCCGCAAAGTCAGATGGCGGGCATAGCGCGAGATTTGATCGGAGGAGAGAGCCATAATGAGCCTATATCATATCCAAAAGCTTTGGATAGCTTTCAGACAATCTTGGCCTCAGCAGGAACCGAGAACGCACCCCTGACATCGCGCCGCCGCGCGCGCGTTACACCGGCGTATTATCCTGCTCATGATTGCGCCTGTGGCAGGCGGCGTAGCGGGCGTCGAGATCTTTGCGGATTTTGGCCAGCTCAATCTTATTTTTGGCGTCGAGCTTTTCGACCGTCGTGCGGTGCAAAATCACGGCTTCCTTTTTGGCTTCACTCTCAAGTTCGAGATAGGCCACCAGGCCCATAAATTCTTTGTCCATGTCCAGCGTGTCAGTGGAGAGCGCTTTTAATAAATCCGGAAACGTGTCCTCGGCGAGGACTCTTAAAAGCGCTCCGAGGATTTGCTGTCCCGTCTCATAAAAATACCAGCTGTCACGCGACAGCTTGCGCAGTTTATTTTTCGGGCCAAAGCCGGGACGATATTTCGCCACCGCCCAATGCGGACAGGCGAGACGCTCAAATTCAACGTTGAGCATAAATTGGTCAGCTTCATTTAATTCCGGCATATCTTCATAGGCCACAATGGGCCGCCCGAATTGATTGAGCGTCACGTCTTTATCAGACGCGTCCTCCTCAATCATCCGCGCCTTGGCAGCATCAAGTTTAAGCCGCTCGCGGGCGGCGGCGAGTTTAAGGCGTTCAAGTTTTGTGAGGGTTTCTCGTCGCATAATTTTGCTTTCAAATTTGAAAAGGAATGAAAGACGTCCATGCGGTCTGGCTTCGCCGCAAAAATGCGCGAATTATGCATGTGACGTCCAAATTAATTGGGACGTCCGTAGGGTCAGTCCCCGCGATGGAGACCAAAGTAGAAAGTGTTTTACGCAAGGGTGACCCTACGGCAGTGTTTTTCTAAGCCCCGGCCATACTTGACTGCCAACGTTCCAGTCGGTCTGGCACACGGAAACTCAGCCCCCCATGTGGCGGGCGTTACCCCAACTCATGATAGACACACCGCCTTTCAGCACGGGCAACCAACGTACGATTACCTGTCCCATGTCTGAAAGAACTTGCCCAATTTATCATGGGTGTGAAAAGCGTGGATGGAGTTTATTTTGAGTGAGGTTTTAAGGGCGAATGCGGGAGTTTGAAAGCGGGACGCGCGAGGCGCCGCAAACATTAAAACGGCAATCCTTACTCCCGGTTTCCGGCTAGGCGGCGATCTTGCTGCCGTCTGTCTGCGTATCTTTTGCGCTGATCATTCGGGATGGAAATATTAAACGTCGTCCCTCGCTGACCATCTTCGGACATAATGCCTATCGTGCCGCCTAAGGCTTCGGCCATTTTTTTAACGATAGAGAGACCAATGCCGCTGCCTTCGACTTGGTCGCGGCCCTTTAGTTTTTTGAAGACTTCAAATACATGGTCTTGATATTTTTTGAGAATGCCAGGACCATCATCCGAGATGTAAAATAAGTGGTGTGTTTTGGTCTCTTTATATCCAACATTGACCGTACCCTCGGCTTTATCATGATGTTTTATGGCATTGGATATGAGGTTTAAAAAAATTTGTTGTATGGCAGATTTTGGAACGTTCAGTGTCGGCAGATCGGTGTCTTTGATAATGTTGAAATCGCCTAATGGGGGTAGCCAATCGATAACTTCGTCGACGATTGCATCCATATCGACATCTTCCGGGTCGGCCATGTTTTTCCCAGCGCGGGAGAAGGCCAGTATATCTGTTAGAAGGGACTCCATACGGCTGACGCGACCGCGAAGGAAATCGATATTTTCCTGTATGTCCGGCGTGATCTTATCGCCCAAATCTTCGCCTATCCATGTTGCGATTTGATCCATCCCGCGAAGCGGCGCCCGTAAGTCATGCGAGGCCATATAGGCAAAATGATCAAGGTCCTTATTGGCTTGATGCAGGCGGATCGAATGATCAAGAAGCTCATTTTCATGTTTGACTTGTTGCGTGATATCCGTCGCGATGACGAGCACATATTTTTCGCCGGTTTCGGGATTTTCGAAAGGTAGTTTATCTGTGTTCACCCAGCCATGTGGAGCGTCTACCGGTGTAAATTCTTCGACAATCCCTTCCAACGGTTTACCGGAATTGATGACGGCCAGATCGGCCTCATGATACTCTTTCGCGAATTCCGGAAAGAGGTCATAGGTGTCCGCACCTTCCGCATCTTCAACACGCATATTCATGGACTCCGCTGCTTTTTTATTAAGCTGGAGGATTTTGTTATGGGCATCTTTAAGCCAGATGCGAGCGGGCACATTGTCGAAAATTAAGCGCAAAAATTCTGTCTTTTGTTTAAGATTTTGCTGCAGGTCCACATAGACTGAGGAATCCACAATGGATCCGCCCACCTTTTGAACGATGCCCGTTTCATCTCTGGCGGCCTGCCCATCAATATTGATCCAGATGTAGGACATATCTTGCCGCCGTGCGCGGAAGTCTATCTCAAAAAAACTATTCTTATTGATATGCGATTTTAAAGATGTCTTGAGTTCATTATAATCGTCAGGATGAATGATGCTTTTGATGCCTTCAATATCACAACTAAACTCCGTCTTGGAGAGCTGTAGCATCTTCAACGCGGCGTCGGATAAATAGACATGCCCCGTTTGAATATCCCAGACCCAATATCCAACTTTCGACGCCTTGAAGGCGAATTGTATCGCCTCTTCCTCCAAGTCTAATTCAAAAGGGGCAGGTGGTACTACGGAGCCGTCTTTGGTGTTATCATGTGCCATCGTCACGGCCCTTTTAGCGGTCGGTACGCGTCGGTCATACCGATGATTCTAGACATTTTTCAATGGCGGGTCCCCCAACCATATCAATATGAGGCGGATGATTATCGCCCGCAGCGTAAATGGCGTCTCACAGTTAAAGGTTTGTAAAGATAAAAAGAGCGGCCGCGCGCTCTCCTGGACTCGCTCGCACTATCAGAGAACACCCTTATGGCGCGGTCACGCTTTTCCCCCGCACTTCCGGCACGTAGTCCTGATCAAATAATGGCGTGCTGAGATACCGCTCTGCGAAGCTCGGGATTATTGTCACAATCCGTTTGCTGTGCATGTCGGGCCTTGCGCCGACGAGGAGGGCTGCCGCAACGGCTGCGCCTGAAGATATCCCAACCGGCACGCCGTCTTCTGCGGCGACGTGTTTGGCGGTTCCGAAGGCAGTGTCATTGTCGATGGTGATAACGCCGTCGATGAGGTCGGTGTCGAGATTATCTGGAATGAAGCCCGCGCCGATACCTTGGATTTTATGCGGACCTTTTGTGCCTTCGGAAATCATCGGGCTGCCGATGGGTTCGACTGCGATGATTTGGCAATCCGGGTTTTTCTCTTTCAGAAATCTTCCCGCGCCGGAGAGCGTGCCGCCCGTGCCGACACCTGCGATGAAGGCGTCAACTCGGCCGTCGCAATCTGACCAAATTTCGGGACCCGTCGTGTCAAAGTGAATTTGCGGATTGGCGGGATTGTCGAACTGACCGGGCATGACGGCTCCCGGTGTTTTGGCAACAATATCTGCTGCGACTTCCATGGCGAGCGGGATGCCGCCCGCAGCTTCGGTTAAGACAAGCTCTGCGCCGAGTTGGCGCATCATCTTGCGGCGCTCAATCGACATCTGCTCCGGCATGACGAGGATCGCCTTGTAGCCCTTGGCTGCCGCCGCGAAGGCGACGCCAATGCCCGTATTGCCCGAGGTCGGCTCGACGATGACGCCGCCGGGCTTGAGCGTGCCGGATTTTTCCATCGCTTCCAACATGGCGATGCCGATGCGGTCTTTCACAGAGGCGATGGGGTTGAAAAATTCGAGTTTAAAGCAGAGGTCCGCCGGGACACCTTCTGTGATGCGCGGGAAGCGCACGAGCGGTGTGCCGCCCATAGTGTCTAAAATTGAGTCGTATATTTTTCCGCGCGGGTGGGCTGGCATGTGAGTCTCCGTCAATGATTATGAGGTCTGTGTAGGGTATAGCAAAAGGCGTTCAAACTCCCTCTTAAGCAAAAGCGATATCGCCCGTCAGATTGATAGTCGTATGGACGCCGGTGGCCGCATAGGTCTGGGTGACGGCGACATGGGGCAGCATGCGAAACAGGCGAGAGCCAAAACCCTGCGTTTCGCCCGCAGCCACCTTATGTGTGCAGCGTTCCAGCCAGATAATTTCAACGCCGTCCTCAATCGGTTTCCAAGATACGGAGAGCTTCCCGCCTGCGGTTTTGAAACAGCCATATTTCACGGCATTGGTCAGCAGCTCATGAATGACGAGGGCAAGGTCTTTCGTGCCGCTGACGGATAGCGAAACCGTTGGCCCTGCCAGGCTGTAATCCGCACCTGTATCTGCCGCGAATTGCTCGATCTCTGTTTCGAAGGTTTCTGTTATCGTCAGGCCGCGCCAAGCGTCGTCATTCAGTCGGTCATGCGTGCGGCGCATCGCGTCAATGCGGCCCGTGAAGCTGGAGAGGAAGGTCTCATAATCAACGGCATTGCGAGAGGTGATGCGCGCAATCGCAGTGACGACGGCCATCGTGTTTTTGGCACGGTGATTGACCTCGCGCGCAATGGCGGCGTTCTGACGGGATTTCGCGACTTGCTCGGTGATGTCGGACGCACGTTGAAGAATATGGGTGACGTCACCCGCAGCATTGCGGACGGGGTCTTGGCAAATGCGCCAAACCTTCTGGGCAATGGTGCCGTCTTCCAATGGGATTTCGTAAGACAAATTATCCATCGCGGAGGTTTTGCCCGACAAACAGATGTCCATGGCGGCTTGGACAATTTGCATACGCTCCGGCGTTTCAGGGAAGGCGTCGAATAAATATGTCCCTATTAGCTCAGACGGATCGCGCTGGACCATTTCGGCATAGGCCGGATTGACATAGGCGTAGTGAAGCGATGTATCATAGAGCGCGCAGGGCTCTGACAAAGCGTCGAGCAAACGGGTGTCGGGTATCGGGTTTCGCGCCGTCATCGTAAAATCTGTTAGCACCGTTTTCAGCCTTGACCAGCGTTAAATTTACACGGCCAGCAATTGCGGATGATACCGCGCACCAGACGCCCTGACGGTGTTAGGCCTTTCGCCGTCCAGTCCCCGTCCGAGAATGCGGCGCAGTGGAACATAGAGGCACACTCATCCTTGTTACTGGGGGGACCAATTCAGATAGTTGAGGTTGTTTTTTGGCGAAGAACATCCATTCGCGCGTCGATTTTTTGTCAAATTTACCGTCGCCCGAACAGGTCACGCTGCCCCAATCAGGGATGACATCCCGCTTTATCTTCCAGAGAGCTGGCCATGGTGTTCTAAGGGCGTGTTTTGAGCGCTCGCGGGTTAAAGCGCGGCGAGCGTCAAAGCGATGGCGGGACGCATCTATCTCATAACGCGCACCCATCCTATCCGCCCCTCAACTCAAAATTTGGGTGTGAAAATGGAATCATTTGCGATCGCGCGGGTTTTTGCGCGGGTGGGCGAAACCTTATCGCGGGTGAGCGTAAATTGGCCGCTCATTTGCCCGATGTGCCAGCGGCCCGATATGCGATTGCCCGAGATACTGACTTTGCCCACATATTCGACGAGTTGGTTATAATGGTCCGATTTTGTGACGTAGGTTTTGGTGAAGCTGAGATCGCGTTTGTGGATTTGCCCTTCAATGACGGATTCCATCATAAATTGTCCGGACGGGCGAAAGCTATCGACCTCGGTGATGTGGCCCGTGATGCTCGGCCCGTTTTGGAGAAGCTCGCAGTCAAATTTGACCTCAGGCCAGTTCGGCTCAGAATATTTATAGAGCCCCGCCCAAAATCCGGAGAGTGATTTCACTTACGCGGTTCCTGTGCTGCCAAATCCGCCTTCGCCGCGCACAGTCTCGTCCAGGCTCTCTACGCTGACGAAATCAGGCTGGGTGATGGGGGCGATGACCATTTGCGCAATCCGTTCACCGCGCGTGATGGCGAAAGGCGCGTCGCTGTGATTGATCAGCAGGACTTTCACTTCACCCCGGTAATCCGCGTCAATCGTGCCGGGCGTGTTTAGACAGGTAATCCCGTGCTTATAGGCAAGGCCCGATCGCGGACGAATTTGCGCTTCATATCCGGCGGGCAGCGCCATCGCAAAACCCGTGGGAACCAAGGCTCTCCCGCCCGGGGCCAGCGTCATATCCTCATCCAGCGCGGCGCGTAAGTCAGCGCCGGCCGCTAGAGCGGTCTCGAACTGTGGCAAGGGCAAGTCCCGGAAGTGGGCAAGCGGTTTAAATTTGACAGTCAGTTTCATTCTTCAGTCTCAATTTTCGTCTGAATATTCAATTTCGTGGCTTCGGTCGCGCGCGTTACGTCTGTCTTGATAACGTCGGCTTCTGTCGCTTTGATTTCATCCAACGCGAGGCTATCCTCCGCGCTTGCTGCGTTTGTGTTGATTGCCTCTGTTGGGTCACTTTTATCCAAGTCGAGGATGAGTATGTCCTGCGGTTCAACGTCAGTTTCTTGCGCCTCCGGCAACTCGTCCGCGAGGTCAGTTTCAAGCTCGGCCATGACGTTAGCCTCAACTTCAGCTTCGTCTTCACGTTCTGCCTCTGCTGCATCAAGCGCCGAAGCGTTCAGGCCTCGCTCGGAAAATTCAGCAAGCCGGGCTTTCAATGTCACCAGCGCGTCGCCAGACAGCGGGTGGCCTCTATAGGCATATTTAAACCGGCCCTCTATCCACTTAACGGTCAGGCTGTCCGTCTCGGTTTCGAGAAAGTCTTGGGACAGGCTAAGCGGAATTCCTGTGGCTAGAAACGGGTAGTCCGAGCCAGCCGGGATAACGTCATTTCGCGTGCAGAACAGGACGTCTATTTTATGACCGTCAATTTGCGTGAGATGTTCGGGGCTCTCATCTTGAACCGACTCGATAAAACCCTGCGCAGGACGAAAGGAATTAATGTGCATCTCGCCCGATCCATCCTCAGCTTTTACGACCTTTGTGACCGCGACTTCGCAGTTGGACATATCAGCCGCCAGTGCGGTTTGGGTTAAAGCGGTCAGGGCGAATGCCGTGCCAAATAATCTGCTAAGATGTTTCATGAAAACTCCTGTCCTATCTTACTCGCGAGGCGGCGGGCGATGCTGCGTTTATCCGCGCGGGTCCAGCTCTCGTCCCCGACTTCTGTCACCACTGTCACGGCATTATGTTGTCCGCCCATTACGTCGCCCGATACATCATTCGCGACAATCCAATCGCAGCCTTTTCGTCCGCGTTTTGCGCGGGCCAATTTCACCACATCATGGGTCTGCGCCGCAAAACCAATGCAGAGTTTGGGGCGCGCTTTCGATTTACAGACGGTCGCTAGAATATCCGGGTTCTCGACCATCGCCAGCGGGGAAATGCCGGTTTTAGGCTTGGGCGCTTTTCTATCGTGCCGGGTCGCGGGACGCCAATCCGCGACAGCGGCGACGGAGACAAAAATATCCGACGGCAAGGCTGCCTCTACGGCCGCCAACATGTCCTGCGCG
>Ga0209185_1000324_pt1 | contig 62077 bp, 42 predicted proteins | sample SidtaG_2_FD_187425 | JGI IMG/M metagenome (GOLD analysis project Ga0209185, IMG submission 187425) | Marine algal microbial communities from Sidmouth, United Kingdom - Sidmouth_Asex2 metaG (SPAdes) (version 2) | ecosystem: Host-associated > Algae > Red algae > Unclassified | place: Sidmouth... | reverse complement strand
AATATCTAATGGTATATTGGAAGGGACAAATAGTAAAATACAACTTGCTAAAAGAAGAGCACGAGGATATAGGAATACTCAGAATTTTATCAATATGATCTATCTAATTGCTGGAAAATTGAAATTTGACTACCCACACCAATCAACATAGAACCTATATCAAAACTGCCTTGACCAGATACACTTATATAAAAAGTAAAAGAAATATTGAACAAATAGAGTGTCGAAAAGCGGCTATCATTCTATACAAACAATTTTTAACCATTTAAAATTGTTGAGTTTTAGGATTGATGATAACGATCTCCGATCATATAAGAAACTTAAGACTCGGCTTACAGCAGAAGTTAAGTAACACAAATTCATTCACTTCGGTCAGGAGAGCGACACTTAGGTCAGTGTACGACTGCAAGCCGTCACCAACACAGGGTCCTTTTTCAACAATCCCAGAGTAGCACGTACATAGAATCTAATAAACTTATTTCGCATAAATAATTTTTTTTACTTATAAGAGTTATATCAGACCAAAGCTCTTCAATCCCTCCTAAATGTTCGTTACGACTTGTAGTCGTATACGAAACTTAAGTATCGGCTTATAGCCGATTATAATCCACAATTAGACTAATAATATTGTAACCTAAAAAAAGCTTAGCTCGATGAGCTAAGCTTAGATATAAGAAACCAGTTAATCAAGGTATGAATACCCAGTAAAATTATTTACTTTTTTTCATAGATATGAGTGACGACTTTTTCAGCAATTTGAAAAGTGAATGCATACTTTCCTGGCTTTAATTTTTCAGTACTATAGTTATATTCCTGATCGAGATGCTTGCAAGTATCTATAAGCTTTCCGTTATTATTATATACTCTTAGTTGTTTGATAGGCGACGCGTTTGTGATATGAATAGATGTGGTCGCTGATACTACATCAAAGCGTATATTGTCATCAGGTATGACTTTCTTAGAACTAATTGTAGCTATCGTTTCTGGGTTGTTAGTATCATGGACATCTCCATGAGCAATGGCAATGGTTGTGCAGGTGATCCATGACAGGATCACTAAAGAAAAATTCTTCATGATAATGATTTTAGAAATGATTAGAAAATGTGTTCTACTATCTATTATACAGATCGGAACTTAAACGTTGCATAAATTAAATTTATATTTAATAATTAGCGCTTTATAATTTCTTAATCATTAATGTAAATAGCCTTAAAGTGGTTAGGGTCTAAAAAGAATTTTTTTGAAAAAAATTAGGCTATTTTTTTCAAGGAGTAGGATTACTTTTTGTTTTTGAGTTTGCCTTTTAGTTTAATCAATTCTTCCTGCAATTTTTTGATTTTCTTTTTCTTTTTGCCTGAGCCTTTTTTCTTTATCCCCGACGATGACTTATTAGAATTTACATCCATAAGCTGCATGTCTTGCTTACGTATTTTCTTTAGAGCCTTGGCAAGTTTTGATTTGACATTATCAAGTTCTTTACTACCTGATGTACCAGAATCACCCCTTCCTGAGTGGACTTTAGCTTTAATATACTCGAGTTCACTTGACAAGTTTTCAGCTCTCTTCTTCCACTTGATATATTTATGATCAAGTTGTGCTTGAGTAAGATTAGGTTTCCTTACGGATTCCTTTTTCTTAGATACTACTTTGGCTTTGAGATATTCGAGTTCATTGGATAGATTCTCAGCTCGTTTTTTCCATTTAATATATTTGTGATCAAGCTCGGCTTGAGAAGGACCTGATTTGTTATCACGAGATAGTGACAAGTTGAGCTTATTTAATTTATTGACTTCAGCTTCTTTACTTTCGATACGCTGAGCACTTATAGCTTTATGGTCATTAAATTCTGTAGTTAGTCGACTGAGTCTATTTTTAGTAAGATCTGACTCTCTCTGGAGGTCATCTCGTTCTCTTAATATATTGGCAGATTTACTGCGATTAGATAGATACATTAATAACGCTCCTAATAATGTAGAAAAAGCCACCATTGCCAAACAATACAAACAAATATCCATAAAGCCCTTTTTAAAAATTATAGAAAAAGTACTACGCTATCAAGATATGTAAATTGTCGCTGAAGATGTGCATGTATGCTTTAAAAAAAGAAAAGCTGCCAACGTTTTGGAAGCTTTTTCTTTATTAACACCCTTTATATAATTCTATCACAAATATGCTGGCTGTAGACTTCCATATCAAGAGTATCAAGATGACATAGCGTAGACTGCCGGTTACAAAGCATTACAGATATGTGGAAAATGGTATTTTTCTGACTACTATCCGACAATATCAATGGTGACTAAGACTTAGATAAGCGGGTACAGGTTAAAAATCGTCTTACAGTCATATTAATTATTCAATATTATGTAACTATCGTACTTTAACAAAGTATTATAATTGTAAGCAAAGCGATTAGAAACTATACATGCTGACTGACGAACAAATTATGCAACAAGTGGCATCTGGAGATATCGAGAAGAGTGGTATTCTCTTCCAGCGATATAAGACCGCTATGTACAATTTCTACCTTCGCAGCACTTATGATCAATCTCTAAGCGAAGATCTGACACAACAAGTTTTTATAAAACTTATTAAATATAGAAATAGCTACAAAAATGAATTGGCTTTAAATCTTGGCTTTATAGAATAGCAACTAATGTAAAGTATGATTACTTCAGAAAAGAGAAGTCTCATAAAAATAGAAACAAAATTTATAGTGCTACACAAGAAGAAATGATAGATCCTCGTCAGAAAATAGAAAAATCAGAATGTGAAAAAATGCTACACCAAGCACTTAACAATCTCCCCGAGGACCAGAGAGAAGTTATATGGCTGACAAGATTTGAAAAAATGAAATATGCTGATGTCGCAAAAGTGTTTGAATGTACAGAATCAGCTATCAAAGTAAGAGTACATAGAGCTATGAAAAAACTTAAGACAGAATACTTACAACTAGAAAGACTATGAATAAAGATCTACTAGAACAGAATATAATAGACTACCTCAATGGAGAACTGAGTGGCGATATTACAGCTTTCGAGAATATGATCAATAGTGATAAAGCTGCAAGTCAACTTTTAGAAGAATACAGATCGCTGTATCATACAATACAGCATTCTTCTGATGCCACTCCACCAGAAGCATTGGATCAAAATTTTAATGATTTTCTACAACAAGAAATAAAAATCACGACAGATAAGAACCCAAAATTTGGAATCAATGGCGTCATCGGGAAAACAACACTGTTCCTCATACTTATCGGCATCGGACTATACATAGGAACTCAGCTTAATAATCAGCCTGAAGCACTACCACTTCAGAATTATGCATATGATAATACCCATGATCCAGGACAGAGTAAGATGTTACAATTACTCGATGCTCCGACCATAAGCAATAGGATTAAAGCTGTAAATATGAGTACCTATATTGATAACGCTGGAGATGACATCATCCAAGCTTTATCTAAGACATTACTCACAGATAAAAGTGATCACGTCAGATTAGCCGCAGTAGAAGCGCTGGGAAATTTTGCTGATGAGCCAGGAGTAAGAAGTACTTTTCTTGTGGCTATAGATAAAGAGAAAGATGAGACTGTACTTATAGCATTAATCAACCTACTGACATCGATAAAAGAAAAAGAGGCTATTCAGTCTTTTGATAAAATTATACAAAACAAAAAATCTTTAAATTTTGTAAAAGATGAAGCTTATTCTGGAAAGCTAAAACTTACGGAAACTTATTGATTCATTTAAAATATAACACACAGGAAATAAATAGATAATTATGAAAATAATTTACACAGTAATAATATATTTTATAGGTCTCGGCGCAGGCTACGGCCAGCAAGTCAAAGTAACACCAACTTCAGAATGGGTAGAATTCATTGGTGTAAATTCTGTAAATATTAAAGGCTATAATGGTTCTGAAATAATTATAGAATCTGATGACGAGGAAGACGAGAAAGCGATCACTGTAGGTCTTAAGCTCTGGGATCAAGATGAATTTATATCCGATACCAAAGCCGGTCTCAAGATCGATCAAAAGTCAAGAGCACTTATAATCAAACAGACATCAAAAAATTATAGCTGCGGAGAAGATCGTGAGTATACTATTAAGATCCCCAAGAATATGAATATTAAGTATACACATTCTTCATGGGATGGCGATATGCTCTATATAGAAGACATGGCTGGCAGTATAGAAGTATCAACTAACTATAATGAGGTAATACTCAAAAATGTAACTGGACCTATGGCTATAAAAACAGTCTATGGCTCCATCGATGCTGAGTTCTCAGCTGTATCACAAGAAGGATCTATCAGCTTATACTCAGTATATGAACATGTCAATATTACTATGCCTAAAGACACAAAATCAAAATTCAACTTGAAGACAACTTATGGTAATATCTATAGCGACTTAGACATTAATGTAGACAAAAGTAAGTCCGGAAAAACTGGATGGACTGGCTCTAAGCTTGTAGGGGATCTCAATGGAGGGGGCGTAGATGTTATAGTCAATGCGACCTATGATAATGTATATCTTAGAAGCAAATAATGGAGGTTATTTTACCTAATTTTATGCAAGCTTCTTAAGCACCATAAATGAAAAAAGTATACCTACTATCCATATTTCTATTAGCATTATTATTGAGCAAAGAAGGACAATCTCAAAAAATCCTCCAAGCACATCGTATTAACGAAAAAATTGAAATCGACGGTATCGGAGACGAAGCTATCTGGTCACAGGCAGATATAGCTGATGAGTTCATTATGGATTCTCCGACTTTCGGAAAGACACCTGAACAACAAACAACCGTCAGAATACTCTATGACGATATAGCCATATACGTCCTTGCTGAGATGGAAGAAATATCACGGGACAGCATTATGACACAATTATCGCAGCGAGATAATTTAGGTAATACCGATGGATTCGGTATTCTCCTAGATACATATGGTAACGGTACTGATGGTGTCATATTCGCCGTAGGGGCGACAGGTGTACAAGTCGATGCACTTAAGGAGAACTCAGGCCAAGAAGATGGCTCATGGGATGCCGTATGGTTCAGCGAGGTCAATCTACATGACAATGGATGGACTGCAGAAATAATGCTGCCCTACTCTGCCCTTAGATTTCCTAAGAAAGCATCACAAGAGTGGGTGCTTAATTTCTTACGCATACAAGCACGTAATAATACAGCTACGACATGGAACCCCATAGACCCCAATAAGGATGGCGTATTTACACAAAGTGGAAGACTTGTCAATGTCCATGACATAAAACCTCCTGTAAGATTATCATTCTCTCCTTACTTCTCAGCCTATGCTCAGCACAATCATGACAATAATAATACGCCAATAAATTCTACAGGCTACACATATAACGGAGGGATGGATGTCAAGTATGGTATCAATGATGCATTTACTTTAGACATGACATTGATTCCTGATTTTGGGCAAGTGGAATCTGATGATAATATTGTCAATCTGTCTCCCTTTGAAGTCCGGTTTGATGAGAAGCGACCTTTCTTTACTGAAGGTGTCGAGCTATTTAATAAGGCAGGAATTTTTTACTCACGTAGGATCGGTAGCACGCCCGTCAATTTCAACGATGCAGATGACAACTTAGCGTCTAATGAAGTTATAGAATCTAATCAAAGAATACCGCAACTCTATAATGCGACAAAAATATCAGGAAGAAATAGTAACGGTTTAGGTATAGGTGTGTTAAATGGTGTAGAAGCCAGCACTAATGCTATCATAAGAAATACGGAGACTAATGAACTCAGAGAATATCAGACACAACCTCTTACTAACTATAACATATTCGTCGTAGATCAGAATCTGAAGAACAACTCATCCATATCTCTTATCAATACTAATGTATGGCGAAAAGGTAAAGCGTACTATGACGCCAATGTCACAGGAATGGAATTTAGTCTTAAGGATAACAATCAGAAATATGAGATAAGTGGTACAGGTGCTTACAGCATACAATCATATGATAGTATTCAGAATAATACGGGCCATAAGTTTGGAATTGATTTTGAAAAAATTGCTGGCCAACTAAATTACGGTTTCGGTTATTTTGAAGAAAGCCCTAATTACAACCCTAATGATTTTGGATTCCTACGAGCGGCTAATGAGAGAAATATTGATGCAGGTGTTAGTTATGAAATTTTCCAACCTTTCGGTGCATTTAATAGAGCAGAGTTCTGGGGAGGATTAGATTACAGCCGTATTATAGATCCTGATGCATTTACAGGGTGGAGTTTTAATACCGGACTATGGATGCAAACTAAGGGTTTTTGGGCATTCAATATGTGGGCTAATTATGGAACTACAAAATATGATTACTTCGAACCAAGAGTCCAGGGAAGAGTGCTCACTAGGCCTCCTTTCTATAATACTGGAATAAATATACAAACTGATAGTCGCAAGAAGTTAGCACTCTCAACGAACTCATATATCTACAATATCGAAGAAGAGGGAAGATGGGGCTATAACGTATCGCCACGTATCAGGTATCGATTTAATGACAAGTTAGAGGCCTATATCAATATGAGTGCCGACATGCAATACGATGATACTGGATGGTTAGAGACAAGCAGTAATCAGGATATCTACATAGGACAGCGAGACAGACTCAGAATCGTTAATCTTACAGGCTTCAACTATAACTTCACAGAAAAAATTGGCCTTAACCTAAGAGTAAGACATTACTGGGAGCGAGGACTATATCAGTCATTCCATGAGCTTGCTGAAGATGGAGATTTATTAGATACCGACTACATGAGAGATCTTGACTATAACTACACCTTCTTTAATATAGACTTGAATTTCAATTGGAGATTTGCCCCTGGCAGTGACATTTTTATAAATTGGAAGAACAGTATAGAAGGAGGTGACGATAGAACTCTCAGTAACATCTCTGATATCAATTACTTTAACGGCATTAATAGTCACGGGCAGTACCCACAGAATAATAGTATCTCCGTAAGGATTGTCTACTATCTGGATTATCTTAATGTGAAGAATTGGCTTTAGAAGGAAAAGCAATTACAATGTAAATGTCAATTTAAATGTCAATAAAAATTTAAATTGAGAAAGCGACGAGTACTTTACACCGCTTGCATCTCTCCTTTTTTCATCTTGAACGCAGAGAAAATTCTATTAATGCTCCTATTATAGAACTCTCAGCCATTAGGCAAATTTCAAAAAAAATCGAGAGAGAGAGAGAGAGAGAGAGAGAGCACTCTGTTCTCCGTTTAGAAATCAAAGTCTTTATTTCTTAATTATTTTTTTCACAACATTCGATCCATCTTCTAATTCTAATATAGCTAAATAAATACCATTAGATTGATCACTCAAATCAATTTCGAATAATCTTGTATCACAGTTCCCACTCCTTATAGATCTACCGTATATATCAATAATATTAAAATTCAATATCTTCTGTTCGTTATTATTAACTCTAAGCTTACCATTGAATGGATTTGGGAATATTTGCAATTCATACCTTTCATCGATTGTACTTGATAAATAATTTGATTCAACGCCATCTACTATAAAAATGGTGTGCCCCATTTCATCATCACCTACAAAACCACCAGCTCCCTTAGCTCTAAATTGGAGACGTATGGAATCATACTGAGTAGAGATTAAATCCTCAACTCCAATTTTATAATTGAAAAAGTCTAAGTTTTCTTCCATGATTGAATCCTGATAAATTAGTTTCAAGTTATCAGAATCTATAATTCCAAAAACTTCTATAAAGCATCCAGACAAACCAGATAAGCTATCGCAATTGACCCAAAATGACAATTCAGACAATCTCTCTAGTGGAACATCTTGATACATCCACCCAGAATATGAACTATCTAAACCGAGTGCCATAGATTCTACCTTTGCAGCATACGGCCCTATATAACTTTTTTCTGTCCTTGATGCAGGTGTTGAAACCATAAAGGGATTCCAATCAGGATGAATTTCATTATTTGATTTCCATATTTGTGGCACCAGTTCAAATTGAGAATTTATAGGCAATACCCAATAAAAGGCAGTGTCCCATTTTTCAAAATTACCATCCATTATCTGAGCCGTAACTATATTAGATAAGAAAACTAAAATAGCAATTCTTATAAGTATACCCATATCACCAACATTTAGAATTAATAAATTGAAACCACTTATTGAAGTAGATACTACGTAAGATAAAATAAATAGAGCTACCTTCTTTATAAAAGTTGATAAATGTCGTCATCCACATTCTTAAATCTTACATAAAATTATTTTTAGTTTTTGAAGTCAATAGGATTGCAAAAATCTCATCAGAGAGAATAGTTAAAATGAAATCAATACACTAATCCTCCACCACATACTCATAATACATCATCTCAGTAGAATCATCACCTATACGTATCATCTTAACAAACTGCAGTCCTAACTTTTCAAGTAACTTCTGAGATGTAACATTAGTTGGAATAGTAATAGCCTTAATCTTCTGTAGATTAAATTCATTAATTGCTGCATCAAATAATTTGGATGCTCCTTCAAAGGCATAACCTAATCCAAAGTACTCAGGCAGAAAAGCAAAACCAAAATATATACCTTCCATCCCAGGCCTATCGTAAAGACCAATTGAACCAATCAGTATATTATCTTCTTTTCTTACAACCGTATAATTGGCAAAGCCTAACTTTTTAAATTGCGATCTGATTTTCTCTTCGATATATTGCGCTGCAGCTCCTATTGTATGTACACCGCGATCGCCTATGTTCTGTAACCATAAAGGTGTATTCATAAGCTCCAATATAAAAGAAGCATCTTCGATAATCGTCGGACGGAGAATTAATCGCTCGGTTTCAAAATACTTATACTTGGGTACTCCCATAATTATATTTCGACAAAAATATAGTAATATAGTGAGACATCATTATTCCATTATAAATGAAAGTACTTATACTATCTTCGCAACTAAAACCCAAGTAGCACTATATGGTAAGCATCTTAATGCCAGTAAAAAACACTTCAGCATATCTTAATGAATGCATAGATTCTATCATCGTACAAAGTTATGACCAATGGGAGCTGATCGCTATAGACGATAATTCTGATGATGGCTCTTGGGTTATATTACAGCAGTATGCAGATCGCTATCCACAGATACAATCCTATAGAAATGATGGTAAGGGTATTATCTCTGCACTTAGATTAGCATTGATAAAAAGTAAAGGCACCTACATTACCAGAATGGACTCAGATGATATTATGATGCCTGACAAACTGAAGTTAATGAGAAGTGCTATAGTAGAAAAAAAGAACTTGGCAGTAGGACTTGTTAAGTACATATCGAATACTGACTTGGGAGAAGGCTATCTAAAGTATGCAGAATGGCTCAATAGCTTGACACTCGCAGAAAATAACTTTTCTGAAATCTACAAAGAGTGTGTAATCCCCTCCCCTTGCTGGATGCTCCATCGCGATGACTTTATCGGATGTGGTGGATTCGATCCAGATATCTATCCGGAAGATTATGATCTGACTTTTAGAATGAAAAATTACGGTATGAAAATATGTGCCGTAAAAGAAGTAATTCACTTATGGCGAGACCATGCAGATAGAGCGTCACGAAATGATCTAAATTATCTGGACAATAATTTCATTGATCTCAAAGTAAAACACTTTACTAATAATGATATGGATGTATCAAAACCATTAGTTGTCTGGGGAGCAGGAAAAAAGGGGAAGAAAATTATCTCGCAGCTTAAAGACAGCAAAATCAAAGTACATTGGATATGTAATAATAAGAGAAAGATAGGGACCAAGATATATGATACAATGCTACACGGACCGCAATCAATCTTAGAATTTAATTCACCACAAGTAATTATTGCTGTAGCGCAAAGAGATGCCTTAGCCGAAATAGAATCTTACATAAATAAGTTAGAAAAAAAGGAAGTGTTCTATTTTTGTTAGAGATGTTCAGAAGTTATCTTATCTATATACATTCTGTATATTGCCATTTTGTAAATTACATTAACTACTCAGTATTTGTCTAATACGGAGTCCATAAGGGGGTCACATGCCTTTGATAATTTATAATCTAATCCCTGCAATTCTTGCAGCGCTATAAGATTGTAATCCTATGCGATTATAAGTTCTTACTTCTGAATATCATAAGCCCGCATGAGATCGAAGAAAAATCCTGCATAGGCCTACTCTCTAAGGACAGCACTAATACCATTTTAATATTAGAATGTCGGTTATATTATAATAGAATTAGTCAATCTCTGCGTTAAAAATACTCATCATTACGTGTGCCGCCCACGGCGGTAGCAAGCGCTATGACTCAGCCCACCCACTTTCGTGGTTCACTTTTTTCGAGTACTGTCATACTCGATTCGTCTACAACGAAATCATTCGTTCATGCCTTAATCTTAACAAATTCTCTTCTATAATCTTTTCCGACACCTTAAAATTTAAATGGTATAAAACATGTGAGTAAGGCTTTGGTTATTTGGTTAAAGCTTCTATTTTTTTCATGATTTCATCAGCTTCCATTGCTTTTGCATCAGCAGCTTTTCTATCAGTCTTAGATAAATTAAATGATTCTTGTTGCAATTTCTTGTATTGCTCTTGTAGCTTTTCTACTTCCGTTTTTTTCTTAAATAATCCGAACATGATTCTTATATTTTTAATGTTGAAAGACCTGCATCTACACCGATGACCTGACCTGTCATGCCAGATGCTTTATTACTGATAAGGAAATATGCCATCTCAGCAATTTCTTCGGGAGTGAGTATTTTTTTAAGCGGATGCTTGGCTGCGAGATTCTCACGACTCTTATCAGATCGCAGTATACCTGAGGCCAAACTCGTATCCACAATCGATGGCGCTATACAATTAACTCTTACTGAAGGTGCCAGTTCTGCAGCCAGAGATTTAGACATCGCCTCTACACCAGCCTTAGCAGCAGCGATAGAACTATGGAATGGCATCCCCTGTCCTACAGCGACTGTACTAAATAACAGAATGGATGCATTCTCTTTTTTCTTGATTAAAGGAAGATACCTTTTAATTACTTTAAAAGCACCGATCACATTAATCTCATAATCAGAGATAAAATCTTTTTCCTTAAGCGAGTTTATCGGCTTAAGTGTAATCGATCCAGGACAATACACAATCGTACTAATATCCTCAAGATCGGGCAACTCACCTTCTAAAACATCAATTGTATGATGCTCAATATTATCAGAGCTGACTGTCGGTTCTGACCTACTCATATTAATGCACTGATGATCTTGCGATGCTAATTTTAATAGTGCACTGCCTATGCCTTTACTACCTCCTACTATTAATATCTTACTCATGGATAAAAATTAAATTTTTCTAAATATGCTGCCTTAATCGTCAGCACCTTTTTTATAAATTTCTTGTTGATTGTACCATTAAATGGCGCTTTGACTTTAATATTATTCTTAGGTCCATATATTACAAGCTGACCCGAGTTATTATATATCGTCAGCTGATGATAAGGAATCAGCCATACATATATCTTCATAGTCGTCTGAAATCCTATGATAAGCCCACCCTGTCGACACTCTAAGTGACAGTATGTCGTATCACTCGTAATCGTCAGTAACTTATGTATCTCATCAGTCGCTTCCAGCATGAGTAACTTAGACGTGCCTATACCTCCCATCTTTATCCTATCGATAAGACTGTAGGACTTACCGACGATCTTCTCCATCGCTGCTTTGGTTTTATAATCTGGATATGTGACGTTGAGTATCATATAATAGCATTAACATCATTGTAAGGATTGAGTTGTGAGAAATGGTAGAAAAATGAGCAAGGGATATAAAGAAAGCTTAGTTGCAGGGCAACAATGGTCTTTGGCAAATTTATTCCTATCTAATGTTAACTGATATCGTCGTTGTATTACTATCTTAAAATGACTTAATAAGCTTTTTGGATAAAAATCATTGCTGCAATCGCCAAGATGTATACTGTAATAATTGTAAAGGCAGATATTTTAAAGCTCTGTTCGTAAGTTATCGAAATTCCTTTTGCTACAAGTACACCAAAGAGTAAATGATCGAAAATACTCATGGCTTTAGATATCAATTTAAAAGTATACACTATATTTTGAACCGAATCTTGATAACTAGCAATCAAGTAATTAATAAATTCAGTTGCGTTAATTAAAAAATCTACAATATGGCTTAAGGTAACTGGTAATAAAGAAATCGCTATTATTGATAGTAAATCAATTAACTTAGGCTTGATACGAAAGACAACTCTAATAGTTAGATTTAAAATAATTGTGAGAACACTTAACCAGATAATGAAACCGATTAATTTAAAAGGAACTTGTATGTCAATATAACTTAGATGCTGAGGTCTTAAATTATAGACATAACCATCAAGAAGAATAATAGTTAATATTATAAATGCTGCTGATACAAAAGAAATCGAGAGTTTCGACTTGCTCTCTTTGAGTTCATTGAAGACCTTTCTGGGATTAAAAGGTGCTCTTAAAACCATTATGGCTTCACTCAATGTCATACTTAAAAGTGTTTGTATTATAACAGATAATTTTAATCCATTATTATGAACTTAAAAAAATCCTTTTATCAACGATCTCCTCATATACGCATCTACCTACAGCTCTTAACATAAACACTGTAGTCTCCTGAAAACAAATCTTTGAAAGATATTAAATCAAAACTTATTACCTCTTGATCCGCCAGTGATTGTGATGATGTAGGAGAAACTAATTTTGATACGACTAAGTCAAATGAATCTTTCTCAATAAGAAATGAAAATATACTTGTAAGAGAATTGCCACTATAAATATTACCAGCATACCTAAAAGTATCATCGCCTTGCTGTGAGATATACATCTGAGCATAGTCTGCTGTCCGACGTCCGCTGTTTATAGGCATAAGTCCGACAACAACGGTGACTCATCTATTGTCATCTGCCACATCAGATCATAGAACCTACTATTTAATAGCTGGCTTAGCGGCAGACTTCATTGAGGTAGTAGATTTAAGCGGCTTATCTATACCAGAATTACTTTTCTCTAAGACTCTTATGACATTATCATCTTCGTTGAGCAGATTGATTAAGCCTTTATACCTAACAGCATCTAATCGAAAAGTCGATAGATATTGATTTAGTGTTTTATTAGATTTTTTTATCTTGACAGGGGTATACATACCGTACTTTTCCTGGATGTAGGTTTCGGTATAATTTTTCTGCAGCTCTATAATAATTTTTTGTTCAGGGCTATTATTTGATTTAGTGCTCTTACAAGACATCATACAAGCAATAGTAAAAGATGCTATTATTAAAATGCTTAGTATTTTCTTAATCATAGTTTATTAATTATGAGGTCGAATATAGTAATTCTATGGTTCTGTATAAGCACTACCGTATATGGTAAAGTAATAATGGAGTCTATGTCCGCTTGATGCAGAACATAATTAATATTTTTGCGACTCTTTATTTATATAACTTAACAGGAGGCTGATTGTATCATTCAATTCAGTGTTGATATTATGAGATTTCGCAATTTGTGATATAATCCCATTTTTAGCATAAAGCTCAATGGGTTGGCCTTTCTTACTATCAGTAAGCATTGAGCTGCCTTTATCGTCTGGATATTTTTTAATCTTCTCTAATAATTGAGATTTAAACTCAGGTCCTATCTGAGCACCATCTGCGATAGCTGCATCAATGCTTTCATCGACAATTCTACCGTAAATATTAACTACTTCCAGATCTCTAAATATCCAGCAAGTTTGCCCAGTCAAGCACAGGATACTACCTAAGGCACTACTCTCTATCAACTTCTTCCAGCTTTCTGTATGATAGTCTTCAACTTCGATAATTTTTAATAGACGAGGTATAAATAATCTTCTGAAAGATGGTGTTATTATTCCACTCTCTAGTTTAATAATGGGATCATATAAATTGTGATACACACCATCAGATTGTAACTGAGTAGGACAATCTATTATACACTCTATAATGTTGTCTGCAGATGTATATTTCAGTATTGATTCTTTAATGTTTATACCATTTCTAATGACGGCAACTTTCGTCTGCTGCGTAATTAAAGATTGCAAAATACCATGGGCTTCTTTATAGTGATATTCCTTGAGACATATTAGCAACCAATCTAAGGGCACATTCTCAGCAGCATCCGAGAGGACAATATTCTTACTGTAAAGAGCACCGCCTTTGATGATCTCAATTGTGGTCTTATCAGATCTGTTATAATAATAAATGTCATGTGCAGAGTCAATGCAATGAGCGATCACAGATCCTATAGCGCCTATACCCAATAAGCCAACCTTCATATTATATCTTGACTATAAGACATCAATAAGTGTATCGCGACTTAGCTCACCATCTACTAACTTATTAATCTTAGGCTGTAAGAACCATATGCCAATCGGAAAGAAGTATATTAGAAAAAATTCTCCAATATAATCACCTACATTAATCGCTCTCTTAAGCTCTGCAGTCCGTAATGTCTTAGCAACGAAATAATAAATATAGAAGACAGCAACGATAAGCAAAAACATACACGGTATCATTAAACCCGTTATGGCAGGATTGTAATTATTCTGCGACACCAGAGTAACCGATCGCATAAGAGACCACATGAAATATACCCATCCAAATATTGCAATCACTACAAGTAGAAAGGCAAGTTTAAATCTCTTGACATTTAACTTAAGCTCTGGAGGAATCACCTTATTCAATCCTACTCCGACAGCCCAGAACCATCCAAACTGTACTGACCCAGTAAATATCATAAGTAATAAAAAAAAAGGGAAGTAACTTATTATAATAGAAGGGTCTGGAGTATCATTAGCTATATTAGCTATCATGAGACCCATTATTCCAACATAGAATACCATCGGAATAACAAATACAATCATAAATAATTGCCAATGCTTAGCACGTAATAAGATATTATTCATTCTCCTTTATTCTATGTTCTATATTCTACAACATAATTATAAACTCACATGATGGCTACAATTTCAAAAACGATTTGACGTAAGTCTTATCACTATAGATCAATTGCATAAAATATATTCCAGAACTTATGTCTTGGACATTGATTATAGTCATTTTATTTATTTCAGTTATATCCTTTAGCGTTCTGCCATTTCTATCTAATATTAAAATAGATGTTGCGAGATCATCATTGAATTTGACATTGAGTACATTCGTTGCCGGCGAAGGATATATTGTCGCTACCTTATCATCAGCATCTAAGTCATTTATGACTGAAACAAGCGGTACGGAAAATGTAATTGCTGACATATTTCCGCAAGCATCTGTAAGCGTCAGGTTATATGCCCCTGCAGCTAATCCTGTTAACTCTGCTTCTGTACTTACCTGATTACCATCAGCATCTGTCCACAGATACATATAAGGTCCAGTACCGCCACTAATCGTAACTGATAATCCACCATTTTGCGATCCGTCATCAGGTATAACATCAGAGACTTGAATACTAAGAGGTAATACTTCTGGAGTATCTACCATCAGTGACCCCGTACAATTATTTCCATCAGTAACTTCTAAGATTAAGAATCCGCCACCTGTATTAATTGTATCGACTACATACATACCGTCACCACCTGTGATACTGTAATCTAATCCTCCGATGAACTGGCCTGTACAAGTATCCAATTCTGACAATAATTCAATCTCTATAGGATCTGGATCTGCTATGGTAAATGTCTCAGTAATACTACACCCACTCTCATCAGTTATAACTATAGAATAATCACCACCAATAAGATTATCAGTATCGCCTGTTATCATATAGTTACCTACACCACCTGAAGGCATAACTTCTACTGAACCATCTCCAGCACTTGAGCAACTTACATCTGTTACAGTAATTAATGCCGAAAGATCACTATCCATCTGACCTATGGTAATCCGCTCTTCTATAGAACAGCCTCCAGAATCAGTGACGGTAATACTATAATCTCCAGCTGCTAATCCTGTAGCATTCTCAAATGGTAATACCGTATACGGCGGTGTCCCTCCTAATACCAAGATATCCACAGCACCATCTCCGCCTATACAACTCGCTTCCATAATATCTGTACTCAATGATAAGTCATTATTGACTGTCACAGAGAATGTACAGTCAGTGCTGTTGTTGCAATCATCTATTGCTCTATAAGTAATGAATGATTCTCCTGGACCAAATACAGATCCTGATGGCAATCCTGATATCAATTCTAATGACATAACACTGCAGTTATCTGTCGTAAGTGGTACAGAATAAAATATCTCCTCGCAAGAATTAGCCACTACAGAAGATTGGCTACAATCTAATTCTGGAGGTATTACTTCAGCGACTGATACAGAAGCAGTATCTATTGATATATTTCCATTGCCATCTATTATAGTAACTGGGATTTTCTTGATCCCTATATCATCACATGTAAAAGGTCCAGAATCAAAAATTATCTCGTCAATCTCACAATTATCAAAAGACCCTGCATCTACCTGAGAAAAATCAATAGCAGGTGCTGATCCATTCTGATCTAATAATACCGATGCTTCCATGAGCATAATAAATGGCGCCAACAAATCTCCGTTGCCTATAGTAATAGAATCTTCTACAGAACATTGGTTACCGTCAGTGATCGTGTAAGTATAAGTCCCTACGCTAAGCTCCGTAAGCGTATCTGGAAGATTTATAATTACATCATTGCCGTCTACAATAGTATCATTAATAGGTCCATGTGACCATATAACATCATAACCCCCAAAGCCTCCGTTAATACCAATTGTTATTCTTCCATTACCTATAGTTGCACATGATGAGTTGACCCTTACCAATGTCGTAACCATTAATGAATCAGGTTCTACAATTGTTAGATTATCTAGCACCTCTGCACAGTTATCATCAGTGACTGTAACAGAGTAGCTGCCTGCCGGAACATTTACGATTATATTATTAGTAGACCCATTAGACCATAAGTAAGTAGGTGTTCCCGTAGCACCAGTAACTATAAGCTGAATAGCTCCAGTATTAGTACCGCCACATTCAATATTATTAATTGCTGAGTCAACTTCTAAGGTACATGTCGATCCCATAATTGATGCCGATGCAGACTGCATACATCCATTATTATCTTCTACTGTAACTGAGTACATCCCGGGTACAAGATCTGAGATTGTACTTTCTGTCACACCATCTTCTGTAGTCATGTTAGACCATGAGAAATCAAAAACACCACCTCCACCAGACACTACAGCTACTACAGACCCGTTACTACCCATATCAGCAGGCAATGTAGAGATATCGATAACTATAGGATCTACATCTTCGATCTCGATCATCTCTACAGTACTACAATCATTCTCATCCGTCAAGGTTACTGCGTATATCCCTGCAGCTAATCCGTCTTGACTACAATCATTACTAAATCCCCAATCACAACTAATAATGCCAGTACCACCGAATGGATTAAGTTCTACGATAGCATCAGATGACCCAGCACACGTTATACCTGTTATCTCTTCGTCTATAAATATATTGTCAGGTTCTGATACTGTTATACTACCCTCATTAGTGGAGTCGTTATCATCTGTAACGGTAACTGTATACGTACCTGCTTCCAGATTCATAATCATAGATGTATCATCACCATTATCCCACAAATAATCATAAGGCGGTGTACCACCAGAGGCTGCAACCGCTGCAGTACCATCACTGCCGTCATTACATAACACATCAGTCGCAATTAAATCTACAACTATAGGCATTGATCCCGTTATCGTCACTTCTTCAGTCAGGAGTATCAACTTATCACCACTACTCCCACTACCATTACCTAATATCGCTGATACATAAAATGTCACATCGTCACTGATATTAGGTGCTGTCCAATCTGCTTCAAATGATATGTTACCTCCACTAAAGTTTTGAGCTGGAGCATGACCCCAGTACCGTCTTGATCCATCTATCTTAATAGAACTATTAGAATCCGTGTTACTCCATGTACCGGCTTGTGCATCATTGGCATTATCTAAAGCTACCAATTGAAAACCTCCTCTCACCGGACTTCCTGAACTTACGTCAACGTCTACAGTGACAGAGTAAGTTGTATTAGGTATAGGATTAGAAGGTATTCCAGATATGGATATATCACCGTCAAATCCTGCATTATTAGAGTGGCAACTTGTACATAAACCATCTCCGGGTGCTCCTGATCCACCGACTGGCGGAGAACTACTAAATGCCAATATAAGTGTACATGTAACACAGAAAAGAGCAATTCTTACTTTATAAAAACTCATATTTAAATTATTTATCGAGGTAATGGAATCCGAATATTAAAAGACTCACTTTGGCTAATATAATTAAGATATAGGTAACCAATGCTTATATAACTGAATAATGAAAAATTAATCTAAGAAAACAAATGTATAGACTATCGAGTTTACTTTACTACTTGTTCCTATACTTAATTAAGCTAACTTGACTTAAGAAATTATTAGTGGTAGCTTAAACTATAAATAGTATTTATAATAACGTTTCATAAGTATAATTTATGGATATTTGAAAGCCAAATAATATTATTGGAAGTATAGAATGTAGGTTGTTTAGATGTTTTATTTTATTATAAATCCTATTTCCGATATAATAATCAACGCTCAGAAAAATTTAAAAAAATATGAAATTCAGAAATATCTTACTAATAGTTAGTCTGCTTGCTTACCTGACGACAAGCTTTGGACAATCAAGTATCACCTTAGAAGAGATCTGGACTGATTATAAATATTTTGCTAAGCGAGTACCAGGATTCAATTTTATGAATGATGGTAAGCACTATACAAGACTGGAGGAGAATACTATTAAAAAATACGATCTTACAACAGGCAAATTTGTATCAGACATTCTCGATGGTAATGAGCTTAAGGATAAAGCAGGATTCAATGGTAAGATAGATAGTTACACATTTAATGACAACGAAAACCTTATCATGATAGAATCTGATAAGGAAGCTATCTATAGAAGATCATCGAAAGCATATTTCCATTTGTACAATAGGAAAGATAATGCCCTTACGCCAATATACGCAGATGACAAAATCATGTACGCTACCCTATCTCCTGATGGACAGAATGTCGCCTTTGTATGGAAAAACAACCTCTACTACCTTAATCTTTCTGACGGCATTACACACCCGATAACTATGGATGGAGAATTCAATAAGATTATCAACGGAAGTGCCGACTGGGTGTATGAAGAAGAATTTTCATTTGCTAAAGCATTCTTCTGGAGTTCTGATTCTAAAAAAATAGCTTTCCAAAGATTTGACGAAACTGAAGTTCCGGAGTTTGTTATGACGAAACATAATGACGACTTATACCCAGAATATGTCAAATTTAAATATCCTAAGGTTGGAGAAAAAAATGCAATCGTAACAGCTCATATCTACCACATTGCTACTGATAAAACTATAGATATAGATCTCGGACAAGATGAGCATTATATCCCAAGATTAAAATGGACTAATAATCCTGACAACCTATTCGTCTACAAAATGAATAGACATCAAAACGAACTCGAAGTCATTAGTGCCAATGCAACTACAGGTAAGACAACATCTATTCTAAAAGAAACTGACAAGTATTATATCGACATTACCGATGATATCACATTTTTAAAAAACGATAAAGAATTTATCTGGTCAAGTGAAAAAAATGGCTTTAACCATCTCTACCTATATGAACTATCTGGTAAAGAAAAAATGGCGATCACTGAGGGAGAATATGATGTCACAGATTTCTATGGCGTCAATAAACAAACGAAGCAAGTCTTCTATCAGGCAGCTGCAGATGGACCACTTGATAGGAAAATATATTCTGTAGATCTCAAAGGCCGTAGCCTTAAAGCAATTACTAAAGGTGCAGGAACTAATTCTGCGCAATTCAGTAGTACTTACGATTATTATGTCAACACTAATAGCACAATAAACAGACCTGCATCTTATACCGTGTATGATAAAAACAATAAAGTTGTTAGAGTAATAGAAGACAACAAAAAATTACAAGCAGTACAAAAAGATAAGAATGTAAGCCCAGTAGAATTTTTTGATTTTACAACAAGCGAAGACGTTACTTTAAATGGATGGATGATTAAGCCGCCTAATTTTGATGCCACAAAGAAATATCCAGTATTCATGTATCTGTATGGCGGACCAGGCAGTCAGACAGTTACAGACAGCTGGAAAGGACAGAATTACTGGTGGTTTCAGTTACTTGCGCAGCAAGGTTTTATTGTCGCATCTGTAGACAATAGAGGTACGGGAGCAAGAGGTGCAGAATTTAAAAAAATGACCTATCAGCAACTTGGCCATTATGAAACTATAGATCAAATAGAAGCTGCTCAATATCTCGGTGATCTTGGATATACTGACTCGTCTCGTATAGGAATATTCGGATGGAGTTATGGAGGGTACATGTCTTCACTTGCTCTATTCAAGGGTAATGATGTATTCAAAGCAGCTATCGCAGTAGCTCCCGTTACTAATTGGAAATGGTATGATAGCATATACACAGAACGTTACATGCGTACGCGTGAGGAGAACAAAGATGGCTATGATGATAATTCCCCTATTAACTTTGTGGAAGACCTTAAAGGCAATTATTTACTCATGCATGGATTAGGTGATGATAATGTACATGCACAGAATACGATGGAGATGTACTCTGCCCTTATCAAAGCCAATAAGCAGTATGACACATACATCTACCCTAATAGAAATCATGGCATCTATGGTAACAATGCAAGGCTACACTTATACACCAAGATGACTAACTTCTTAAATGACAAATTGAAAAACGGAAAATTGGATAATGCAACTTCCAATACACCATAGAGAAAAGATAAGTGGACAATACAAAAGAAATAATTAATAGAAAAGCAAAGTTTGAATACAGCTTTATGCAAGGCTTCGAAGCTGGCATTATGCTACTCGGTACTGAAGTAAAGTCTCTTAGGAAAGGTGAAGCTAATCTGAAAGATGCCTATTGTCACTTTGTAGGCAATGAACTATTCATTAAGAGCTTATTCATCGCAGAATATGAGCACGGTAATGTCAATAATCATGAGACCCGCCGAGATAGAAAATTATTACTTAGAAAATCAGAACTCCATAAACTCAACAAAAGAGCTACAGAAAAAGGCCTTACCATAGTCCCATATAGAATTTTCTTTTCGGAACGTGGATTTGCAAAAGTTGAGATATTCTTAGCACAAGGAAAGAAAACTTACGATAAGCGAGAGACGATTAAGAATAGAGACTTAGATCGTGATCTGGATCGGATTAAGAAGAAGCATCAGATATAGAGTGAAACATTAGGTTATAGACCTATTAGAATCAAAGCTTTCATTCTTTGCAGAATCAAGAACCGACTTTTCATATTGAGCGAGGGACGAGTCGAAATATCTTCGTTATAATATACACTCTGTAATTATTATATACGAAGATGTCTCTGTTTCGCTTCACTTCAATCGACATGAAAAGACAGCTTTGATGGGTGTTGAATCTCTGCATAAAGAGAGATTTATATCGCGATCTGGATCGGATTAAGAAAAAGCATCAGATATAGAGTGAAGCATTAGGTTATTGACTTATTAGAATCAAAGCATCTTCGCAGAATCAAGAACCGACTTTTCATATTGAGCGAGGGACGAGTCGAAATATCTTCGTTATAATATATACTCTGTAATTATTATATACGAAGATGTCTCTGTTTCGCTTTGCTTCAATCGACATGATAAGACAGCTTTAATGGGTGTTGATTTCTATACATAAAGCAGTCTTACTTAGACTCTTGAAATTCACAAAAAATATAGACAATTTCTATATATGCTAGGCAGGCTAAATTCTTTACTACTCTCTAATTTAGAACCTTTCCTTAACTCCGAATGTGATAGAGAACTTATTAATCTTATCATCGGTAGGACCATAGGTCGTATTGATGATAGAATTGTAGTAATCTCCAGCAATGAAGGCAGATAGCGTAGGTGTAATATTTCTTTGCATACCAGCTCCGATCTGAGCTCTCAACATAAAGTTATCACGGAAAGATCCTTGCTCAAATAAGCCTTGATGGAAATTAGATTCTGTTCTGAATGGGATTTCTGTCAGCTCAGGTTTTACATTGCCACCTACGGGTGTAGGGACATTGATATTCAGTGGTACATCATTTTCATCATAACCAGTATTCACAATAAATTCTGGAGACAATCCACCCGTTACATATAGTGACCAATCTGGCGTGGTAGCAAAATGGTACTTCACTCTTAAAGGTGTACTCAGAATATCATAGTTAACATTCGTAAGGCTATATATAAATACATCACCGATATTATTATCCCAATGTCTTCTAAATGCCATAGGCTTATTATACACAGAGTATGTTAATCCTGTCTCAAATTCCCAGTTGCCTTTCTCTACAGAGAATAAGCCACTTAAGCTATACCCAAACATCTCACTTGACTGAGGACCGAGGTTATAGTTCTCATTAAAAGGAGTTGAGATCTGATTATTATCAAATGACGCAGCGACTTGTAACCACTTACTATTCGAATCAACATTATTTAATGGCTTAATACCGAAGTTATCTTCAAACAGTGATACCTGTGTAGCCTCTGTATTAATCGTAGAATTTATAGCAGCTATCGAAGCTAAGTTAAGATGAGCATCTTGTAATGAAGCATCTGATAAGATATCTGATTTTTCATCATTACTCGCTGCTATAGTACTGACTATGCTCTTACTATTTGATAGTGCAGATTTTTCATTAGACACAACATTATTTTGAAAATTACTACTTCCATTATTCTTTATAATCTCACTTCTCTGTATATCAGTAGCTGAAATAGTGCTGACTGGCTTAATAGTATTTTGATCACTACCTGATGTAATGACAGAATTGTTAATCGTAGAATTGTTGATCGTGGAATTATTTATTTTATTCTCAGATTCTTTTGTTTGAGTATCGATAGTATTATAAGTTTCTGCAGTGTATGCTTTATCATCTGCTATTGCTATAGGTTGACTTGCAGTCGAGGCTGTAGGGTCTGTCCCGAATATGTAATCATAATTATTACCTACAGAGTAGAACAATAATAGTACTGCAAGTAATTCATATGCTTTGATAGAGTACAATGCTTTCCTTAATCCATATATACGTTCTAATCTCGCCTTGAGGAGATCCCAATGACCAGGATTGTATGGAGCAGTATATTCACTTACCGTTCTTCTAATCTTATTATCGAATGCTGTATCAGCACGCATAGCGTCATGAACAGATCTCTTCTCTTTGAAGAGGTCCCATCTTGGAGTAGCATCACTGGTGAGGTTCTCCAGCTTGGCTTTTACGATGTGATCAAATGATTTATTGTCCATAGATAATTCCGTTAGATTGTAGTATTTTTCTTAGTTTTTGTCTCGCTTTCACTAAATTAGATCGCGATGTACTTTCAGATATATTTAATTTTTCGGCGACTTCTCTATGTGAGAAACCTTCGATAATATATAAGTTAAATACAGACCTGTAAGCTGGGGATAGCTTCTGTAGAGCTGCAAGTATTTCTGTTGCTGTCATAGAACTCACCACATCTGGGCTGTCAGAACTGAGACTTATAGCATTGTCTATGTCCTCAGTTCTACGGCGACTTCTTTTTCTATAGAAATCTATAGCCGTATTGACCATTATTCTCTTTATCCATGCTTTAAGAGATGTGCCTATGGTATATTTAGATATATGTCTAAATACCTTAATAAAGCCTTCATGTAATATATCGAGTGCTTCTTCTTCATCTGTTGCGTAACGCAGACACACAGGATACATCATCGAATAATGATCCTCGTATATCTTCTTTTGTGCCCATTCCTCTTGTGAAATGCAAGCATTGATAAAGTTGGTTTCCGCTTGTTGGATATTTATTGTCAATTCCATGAGAGCTAAATTAGCTCATGATTAAAGGTTTATGAATAATTTGCACCTGAATAACGATTGTTTAACCGCATATGCTGCTATAATTTAAAGTTAATTTAAAATAATAACCAATGTGTGACTTATGACATAAGTAAAGTCATAAAGGTGACATCAAAACAACGTAACACATTGATAATCTATAAAAAGTGATCTCCTCACGTTATCACAAGGCTCTATCCCGAAGCTTATCAGCTAATGAAGAACCATAAAACATTGATCTTTAATACCAACCACACTATTCCACAACCACCAATCTTGATGTATAGACAATCCTATCCGTATTGTCTTCTGGTACAAACTCTATAGAATATACACCTGCGGATATACCGCTTATGTCTACTTGAAATTTACCATACGAGCTCTCCTTATGCATAATCATCTGACCTTCCATATCCAAAATAAAGATATCACCTCTTAGAGCTTCAGGTAACTCCACCCATACATACTCCGAAGCTGGATTAGGATATACTCTAAGATCACGACGCCAATAGACTGTCTCTCCCAGTACTGTCAATAATGAAGGATCACACTTCTCATCTTCATCAACCCTGAAGCGAGGGAAGTTAGGGAAACTTCCCGTAGAAGAAATCTCTGGTAGCTTAATTCCTTGCTGCACAAGATCACAAGCCACGCCTTTTTCATTAGGCTTATGGATGACATGAAATGAATTACTACTACTCCCTGGTCTAATGTATATCCTACAATCTGGACCTAAAGTACTTACAAAAAAACGAGTTGACAACGGATCTCTTACACCGTTATACTCTGCTATGAATTCCTTACCATCTTCCAAATCGTCAAAAGCCACTTCAACTTGCCATACAGAATCACCAGTAGCCATATAAAGAAATCTGGAATTAGAACTCCATTCACAGGTACCGAATGCCGCATCTTCAGGTATAGGTACCGCCAACTTTCTTACATCAGATAATGCCCCATCTTGTCTATCAAAATCATAAAGAAGTAATCCATCATATTGATTAAAGTATGCATACTTAGTGCCGTCAGGTGAAAATTTAGCATCTCCTGATGCTGAAGCATTGATAGGATGAAACTCATGAAAAGCATCCTGAGCTTGAAAAAACCTTAAGCCTTGATCGTCTAAGCTAAAAGTATAAAACTTATTATCAGAAGCTGGATTTATTATCCACCAATCTTCACTATTCTCTTTATAGATGGCAGTGAGGTAAGACCAATGAAAGGTATCAGCAGTGTAAAAATCAAAATTCTTCTGCGTTACTGCACCATTACCACCATCAAGTTGCATGTCGACATAGCTATAGGATAAATTTAATACATCGAAATCTAAACCTATACTCATGTCTACTTCTATACGTTTGTGTATAACGTAATAACCATCAAGGTAAGCTGGGTCTTGTAATATCAACATATCCTGCCTCCCAGGATATCCAAAACCACAACTTCCACCAAACCAAAAATCATCAAAAAACTCTCCTGCATTTATACTATCACCATTCATCATGACCTGATGATCACGATTAGCAATAGCACAGCCATTAGAATAAAAAAGTAATCCCCCATTCTTATCACAAATCGAAACATTATTCCGATCAAACCTCAATCCACTGTCTCTCAATTGTGGAACAAAAGGTCGATTATTAAAATCAAACTTAAAAGCTCTAAATTCTGGACCAATTTGTTGGTCACTTCCAAAAAACCACTGATAATCTCGCTTATCTTGTGATGATGCCGTGGTGCTTATTGATAATATTAAGAGCAAAACTAATTTCATTGAGGAATTCATTTTCATCTAATGCTGCAAAACTATAGGAGGTCTTATTAATGATTGATAATAATTTTTTCTGTATTCGTATATCCACTATGATGATAAGTATTAATAAAATATATACCTGAAGCAAAATTGTTACAATTAATTGTCATAATTTTTTCTAAACTTCCTCTTAGTATGCTTACACCCTCTTTTACATTAGTCGTTATTGGGCAAATAATTGTAGATGGATGAACCTTATTTAATAAATTGCTCTGTACAATTAGTACAGGTCTTGTCTTTCCCGATTCTGTTCCAAATTTTGGATTAAGATCTGCCAAACAAATTTCAAACTGTTTAAACTTCATCTTCAAGACTTTCAAATTGACTCAACACCTCCATCGAATCTTCACTTACTAATCGAGATTCTTTGGCTATTTGTTCTTCAAGTAATTTTCTTTTATGGAAGTCATTATAATACTTAACAGCCTCATTTATATACTTATTCCTACTTGTTTTAAGATGCTCAAGCAAGGATTCAGTTTCGTCAAAAATATGATCTTTTAATTTTAATGATATGCTTTTCATTCAAATAATTTTACATAAAAGTATATCATTCTATGATATCATAAAGTATGTTTCATTATAATGCTTATCCAAGCTATACTTAAGTCTTGAATTAATACATAATTACTTATAGCTCAGAAATATGTTGAATAATATAGCGACATTCCAAAATACACCTTATTTACTTCATTCCTCAAATAAGAAATTTCTACTCAGTATATTTGCATCACAATCAAGTATATAGATATGAGTTATTATCATAATATACTTGAATCTTGATAAATATACATTCTATAGGATAATGAGTAAAGTAAAATCGATAGATCTCGAATCTAACCCTGATGGTGGTGGACTTGGCAGTATGTATAAGGAGTATTTCTTGGACTATGCATCATATGTAATACTTGAGCGTGCAGTACCCAGTATTGTAGATGGGCTAAAGCCAGTACAGAGAAGAATCCTCCATAGCATGAAGCGTATGGACGACGGCCGATATCATAAGGTCGCTAACATTATAGGTCAGACGATGCAATTCCATCCACACGGTGATGCAGCGATAGGAGCAGCACTCGTTAACCTTGGGCAGAAAGATCTACTTATAGATACACAGGGTAACTGGGGAGATTATAGAACTGGAGATTCTGCAGCCGCAGCAAGATATATAGAAGCAAGATTGACAAAGTTTGCACTTGAAGTCGCATTTAACCCTAAGACGACTGCATGGCAGATGTCATATGATGGTCGTAACCAAGAGCCTATAGATCTGCCGATGAAGTTTCCTCTCGTTCTTGCACAGGGTGTAGAAGGTATAGCAGTAGGACTCTCGACTAAGATTATGCCTCACAACTTTATAGAACTCATTAAAGCATCTATAAAAGTTCTACAAGAAAAACGATTTAAAATATATCCTGATTTTACAACGGGTGGTTCTGTCGATGTATCAGAATATAATAGCGGTAAGCGAGGTGGAAAAATAAAAGTCAGAGCCACTATAGAACAGCGTGATAAGAACACACTCGCTATTACAGAATTACCTCACGGTGTAACTACTAATTCACTTATAGACAGTATCCTTAAAGCTAACGACAAGGGAAAGATTCAGATCAAAAAAGTAATTGACAACACAGCTGCTGATGTAGAGATTATGCTAACGCTGCCATCAGGTGTATCTCCAGAGCAGACACTGGCAGCTCTCTATGCATTCACTAATTGTGAGACATCGATATCTCCTAATGCTGTAGTAATCAGAGATAACAAGCCTGTCTTCTTACCCGTAGAAGAACTGCTTACCATCTCGACACATAATACCAGAGACTTATTAAATCTTGAATTAGAAATAAAGAGAGATGAGCTTCTCGAAAAGTGGCACTCTACAAGTCTCGAAAAAATATTTATAGAAAACAGAATCTATCGTGATATTGAGGAAGCGGAATCATTTGAGGAAGTTATCAAAATTATAGATAAAGGCTTAAGAAAGTATGTCTCTACTCCTGGTGATAAAGCTAAGAAAGGAGATAAGCGTATAAAATTAAAAAGAGACATTACTGAAGAGGATATCATCAGACTGACTGAGATCAAAATCAAAAAAATATCTAAGTACAATAAATTTAAAACTGACGAACAACTTGCTGCCATAGAAGCAGAACTGAAGCAAGTTAATTATGACATCAAGCACATTACAGATTTTGCGATAGCGTACTTTAATAACTTACTAGAGAAATATGGCAAGGGCAAAGAACGTAGAACTGAGATCAGAGAATTCGATACTATAAAAGCTACTGCCGTCGTCGCTAAGAACGCTAAGCTGTATGTAGATAGAAAAGAAGGATTTGTAGGTACAGGGCTTAAGAAAGAAGAATTCATATCAGAATGTTCTGACATAGATGACATCATAGGCTTCACTGGTGCAGGTAAGATGCGAGTCGTAAGGAATGGTGACAAAGTATTCATCGGTAAGAATATATTACATACTGCGGTATGGAATAAAGGTGATGAGCGTACGACATATAACATGATCTACATAGACGCTAAGACAGGTCGAGCTTACGCTAAAAGATTTAATGTCAAATCTATAACGCGAGACAAAGAGTATGATCTTACAACAGGACATGCCCGTAATAAAGTGGTGTACTTCGAAGCGCATTCTAACGGTGAGACAGAACTCGTACAGATACAACTCTCAGCAGCATCACGAGCAAGACAAAAGACTTTCGAATTTGACTTCGCAGATCTGGAAATAAAAGGTCGTGGATCTAAGGGAAATATCGTCACGAAATATCCTGTCAGAAAAGTAACACAGCTTGAGGTAGGAGAAAGCACATTAGAAGCTATAGAAGTATATATCGATATTGCCAATGGTAGATTAAATAAAGAAGGACGTGGAGAATTCTTAGGAGAATTCGATGCCGGAGATATGATCATCACCACATATAAGAATGGTACATATATGCTGAGTGAATTTAATATGGATAAGAAGTATGATGGGGTCAATCTTATAGGTGCAGCTAAGCTCTATGAGGACACGGTACTCAGTTGCATCTATTACGAGGGGGACAAAGGATGGACTATGGTCAAGAGATTCGCAATAGAGACAACTAATGAAGACGTCTACACAAGATTTATCTCTGATCATAAGTCATCGAAGCTGTACTTCGCATCACTCGGAGAAGAACCTGTAGTGACCTATTCTTATAAGAAAGATAAGCAAAAACACGAGGAAGAACTTGACCTTGCAGAGTTTATTGATGTGAAAGGATGGAAGGCGATAGGTAACAAATTAGGAGAATATAAGATACTCAAAGTCCAAGAAGTCTCAGAAGAAGTAGAATCTCTGGATGAAGTGGAGGAAGTACCGGCGAAAAAAAATCCTCCTAAAACCGTTACAAATAAGACGAAAGTCAGTCCTAAGAACAAGTCAGGTAACAAGAAATCACCATCCAAAGGCAAAAAAGGCCTTAATCCAGGCGATACTATTGAATTTGATTTTTAACTTTAGACTTCTATCTTAAAAACTAAAACTTACAACCATGGCTATATTACCTTTCTTAAGCGGCTCAGCAATTATCGTATTAGTGCTTCTTTGGTATCTTAATGATAAAGGAGAGATATAATCTCAGCGTGCTATTACAACATAGAATGTTATGAAAATATTTAGCACCGTAATCCTTCTTCTTAATACCGTAATTCTTTCTGGATTTCTTCTACTCCTGTTCAATGCCAGCAATGTCGTAGCTGCGTTTTATACGCCTGCATTTTTTATAATAGTACTCCTCCCCGTTCTTGTCGTTATATTATTAGGATTAATCATCTGCTATAATGTCCGAATTAAAAACCGATGGCATACAAGCAGTATCGGTCGCAGAATCATCTGGAATCCAGTTATTAATTTAATTATGATAATAGGGTTTATAGTGTTCACACTAATTAACTCTTAGATTCTTGCTGTGATCAATCAATAAGTGCAATTTAAAATTACTTTGTAGATTGCAGTATTCCTTGTGCCATCCTCGCTGCATCCCCCTTAGTCTGAATCACGGATTTTTACGGATTAGTGGATTTCACGGATTAGTGGGGTAATTCAATTTTGGCGTGGATGCCAGCTATTAAACTTTTTTTTTCGAATCGAGCAAAGGGGGGAGACTTTAGTATTGGAATGATATGCAGCTGAAGCTACAAACTTCAGATAAGGGAGTATGCGGTCTCCGAACGATCAGCAATAGATAGTGACAACCTCTCTCTTTGAACTGTGCAAATCAAAGAAATATGATATAAATATGAAATCATAAACTTCAGATGACGGGATAGAATGTCTTACCGTACAAGCATTACATCTCCGACCAATACCTCACCATCCTCCATTTCTATTTTATAGACATAGATGCCTTGGCTAAGCTCGGCTTGATTATTATACATTCCATTCCATCCTTCAGACTTATCATTGACTAAGATATCTTTCTGATCATATACTACACTCCCCCACCTGTCAAAAATCGTCATAGAATAAGTCATCATAGATTCTGAAGATTGTACATACAAGACATCATTGTCGTTACTTGAAATATCTATGATATTGGCGATATAATAATCGGAAGCTTCTGGAGCTGATTGAGTAACCAAAACATTGACTATGATCTCCTGACTGCAACCTTCTTCTGATGTAAGCGTTACAACATATTCCTGATCTATATCAAGTGTCACTTCTGGTGATAGACAGTCATCACAGCTCAGACCTATGCTTGTTTGCCAGAATATATTTTCATTATTACTGGGTACTTCTATGCTCACTACTGTGGGTACATTAGCTTCTATCTCATATTGTTGATCCATGATCATGACTGTCTCTTCTATTAATATATTCAGATCATAGATAATACTATCACAGCCTTGCTGGTCATATATGATTATCAGATCCTGGCTTGCGGATTCATATAATATCCCTTCTATCTCTATACTCTGACCATTGCATAAGATCGTATCTATGACTACATATTGTACTTCAGCTATTTGTACATCAAGGTCATAGATGATGCTATCACATTGTGATAAGTCCTTAATGATAATCTCCGATACCGTATCTCTATCTATCGTCAATGAGCCGATAATAATACTTTCTCCAGTGCACAGAATGGTGTCTATTATAATTCTACTCGCCTCAGGAATAATCTCCAAGTTAATCTCATACGCTATACTATCACAACCTGATTGTTGACTACTTACGGTATGGATATAACTGCCTTCTGAGTCGTACATTTGATTGTCTATCTCAAGTTGATCTCCATAGCATAAGCTTGTATCTATCTGTACAACTGTAGCTTGTGACAGGATACTGATCTCTACTTCTGTATATACACTATCACATCCTGACTCCACTGCATTTATTGTATCTGATAGCATCGTCTCTTCTGTGTAATACCTACCTGCGTACAAGATGCTATCACCTGGACATAGATTGTACAGCTGCCTGTCTATAATCGCTTCTGGGTGGAGCTGTACAGTGATACGTGCCGTATCATCTGGGCAGGTAGTGCTTGTAACAACATAATTATACTGACCTGGTGTATCTTGTTGTGGATTATAGATAGGTCCCTGTAACCACTGGCCTATCTGAGCTCCTCCACTCAGATAATCATTTAGATCTTGTGGTACATCGAGTGGACATAAAGTGATACTTGTGTCTCTTCCAGCTTCTATTGTCTCTGTACTTATATCTATAAACAATGAAGCCGGGAGACTTCTTCTTATATATGAGAACACCTGAAATTGCACTTCTATCGTGCCATTAAAGGGACTTGCTAAACCTGATATCTCAGCACTCAAAATTGCTTGTCTAAAATCTTTAATACTTGAGCCCCCATCATTAAACAAGGTTATCTTATGGTCACTATAACGTTGTGTCAATAGTTGTGGATTATCATCTTCTAATCTTACCCTATTAGGACCTCCGATAATCTCTATTGTCATACTGTCTATATGATCTTGATGATCTTCTAAATACGGGTTGAAATTACCCGAATCTATGGCAACATCCGAAATATTATCATCTGCACACAACTGTATTGTTATTGTAGTATCATTATTATCACAATATTCCTCTGTAGAATCAAAATCCAACATAAGAGGATATTGAATGACGTCAATAAATACAGCTAAATTACTCTCTAAAAAATCGAGATAGCATTCATTTTCAATTTCAAAATTAGGTGGTCGTTGATAGGTTAAAAATGCTTCTGTTCTATCGAATGATTTGTGTGAACTGATAAATACTATATCTTCCTTGCATCCTCCTATGATGTCAAAGCTTTGAGAATGGCTTCTAAAAAAATCTATACCTAATGGACCCCATTCTGGAATTGGAGATACACTTTCCAATTCTATGTCAAAAATACTCAAATCATTAGTAGTAAGAAATTGAGAAACAAATATCGTAGAATCGAATACTATCGCATCTCTTATTTCAAATAATTCGTCAAGCAAACTATGTTGAGTAGAGGTTCTTGTATTTATATCAAACAATACATAATCAAACCCTGCAGTAATCAGTAAAGTTTGATTATCTATAAATGACATATTATGAATTTGTGGTCCTGGTACGACACTTCCTATATCCTCAATGAAAACACCGTTTTCATCATGATGAGAAATAGTTAATTCCCACGGTCCAAAAGATCCATTTAATTCTAAATCAACTTGCTTTCCTAAGTATATATGTTGGTCATCCTTCTTCACAGCAAAGAAGCTAAAATCACCAGGAGCTATTGTATCAGTAATCTCACAATAGCTATTTTCCATTACAAATATTGTATCTTCTCTACCATGATCACCTATGTATATTTTTTGCCCACTTAATGTTGTCGCGAGAATAATGCTTAATATGGTTAATTTTATTTTCATAGTAAAGCAGAAGCATCTTGTGACGCTTCTGCATAATATTTTCGTGTTAAATTAATAAAATATTCTTTTCGTAATTACTCCATCTTCAGTTATGATTGAAATAAAGATTATCTCGTTTTTAGGTTCTAATACAATGTCATGTTTTGTTAAACCGTTATATACTTCCTGATTATAAATTACTTGACCAGAAATATTTGAAATCATGATGGAAGCATTTTCATTTGGATAAAAATCCATTAAATACAGATTACCATTGTTAGAAATAATCCTAAAATCTTTAACAATTTTTTCTTTAGTTAATTGTATTGGGCCTATTTCTTTTGCACCATCAGAATAGATAAAGTTAAATGTATTATCCAAATCAGAAAAAGTAAAATCAATACTTTTATCGTTTATTAAAAGAGATTGGCCTTTATTAATCTTTAATAATTCTTTAGAAAAAATATCAAGATAAAGATAATTGCCAGACAACTCTAAGTCTATTATTACATTTTTATTATCAAATTCTATTAACGTAAAATCGTCTGCATTCTGAATTGTACTTATGTCTAAAGTAAGGGCTAAACTATTAAATTGGATATCCTGATTAAAAATCAAGTGAGAACCATCATTCCTGATTTCTTGTTCAAACAATGTTATCTCAGGCACATCCACTTCATATAGCGATTTTCCACATGGATTACATGAATTGTCAAAATCTCCCATAACTCCCGCTACTAAGTTGAGATTGTCACCTGCACAGAATTCATTTACTATTTCACCAGTAGATTCATCAATTAATACACAATCTCCTACATCAGGGCAGCTTCCATTACCATCATTTGCAATCCCTAAAATTTGTCTTCTGATAGTTATCAAATCCAAAGCTGTAATATCTCGTGAACAATTGACATCCGCAAGAGTTAGTGAATATGGATTCACTGTATTAGTATTACTGCCTAAGATAAATTCGGTTATACTAAATAAGTCCGTAGCAGTAACTGGAGGTTCTGTACATCCACAATCACTTTGTGTCATATCTAATTGTATACACTCATCATCGACTGTAGGGAAACAAATTCCATTATCAAGTCCAGTAGAAGCTGTTGATGATGAAGCATTACATCCTGAAATAACTCCAATTGGATAATTTCCTGGAAGGTCACAATTTATAGCTTGACCTATTAAGTCTATCTGTACGCATATATCTTCTGTAGGTACTGGGTCTGGGCATTCACTCTCGTTAATGAACTTAACGCAAGGAAAGTCAAAAGTAGTAAAGTTATCCGCTTCTAAGCATCCATCAGTAGTTGGGAATTCTAAATAAAATGACCCTTTAAGATCATCTGAAGTCATTGCTTGACCAGTGGGACAGGTTAAAGAAATAATCCCTGCATTTGCTTCACAAAGCATTGGGCATAAAGTAAAATCACAAAAGGTCCTTTCAAGACTACTTGTGCCTCCCACCGCAATAGTAATATCAAAGCCATTAAGTGGAAAAGGAATAGCTGGAGGTACTATTTCAACTTCAACAAGATAAATGCAACTGTTATCAGGAGACGGGTAAGAATTGATTATAACAATAATCGGTTCTGGACAATCTTGAGATATTGCATCGAACGTAATCGTTGTGCATATCCACATGAGCAAAAATGTAATTTTCTTCATTTTAAGAATTTTAAATAGGTTTAGAAAATCACAGTAATTCACAATAAAAGTCTCTACTTTTGCAGAACTCTCTAGCGGGAGTAGGTCTGCGCTATACCATTACGATGGTGGATCGTGGGCCTTTATTATTTTTACTGCTTTATTTAAGGTTTAAATAATATAATCTCAATAACTGCCATTGCAGTAATAAAAGTCTTCTTAAGATTTTAATTTCAATTCTTTAAGAGTACTATATACTAATCATAGCTACACCCTGATATAAACATCAGGACACTATGTATTTTACATAATATATAACAATGCCAAATGGCATGTGCTATCCAATAAAAAAACTTAGGGTTGAAAACTTGTGAGGCTAATAAAGTTGTTCTTGACTAATGAAACTCTTTAGTAGACTTAAAGTAAATATACCCCCCCCCCGACGAATTATCCAATTATTTAACACATATAATATTACATAATGCCTTGATCATCTATATTCTTAATTGGGAGTTATTACTATTGCTTGTGTCATCCCCCCCTTTGTCTGAATCACGGATTTTTACGGATTAATGGATTACACGGATTAGTGGGGTAGTTCATTTTTGGCGTGGATGCCAGCTATTAAACTTTTTTTTTCGAATCGAGCAAAGGGGGGAGACTTTAGTATTGGAATAATATGTAGCTACTGCAATCTCTGCGTCCTAGCATACTCAATACCCTCTTGCCACCACTCTGTCATCTGCTCTGGATCAAAGAAAAAAGAATGAGGTGTGAGTAGTCGAGGTGTAAATATAAAATTGACTTTTACATCTTTATTATAGAGACTCTGTAGATGCCCCATATGGATATCATCATAAGCGATCTGTTTCTGCATAAACATAAATGACTTTAATAATAAGTCAAATGGATTAGTAGACTTAAGATTAGATTGTGGTCGTCTTCTTGGATTGAGTACGATAACATCAATTACTCTTGCACCTAAACTAATCGCTTCTTCTATGGGCAAGTAATTACCAAAACCTCCATCAGCGTATTCATAATCATTCTTCTCTACGAGACTCATGAACGGTATAAAGCTACACGATGCCCACATCCAATCAAGAAAGTCTTCATACTCACAATCCTTAGCATATTTATACTCTACTCTCGTTCTTGAGATATTAGAGACGGTGACGATAACCTTTTTATTAGATGCTTGCATAAGTTTAAAGTCCTCTGCAGACACAGTCTTAGAGATTGTTCTTCTCAGTGCTTCTGTCTCACCGAAGGTTTTCTTACCCTTCAAGAACATCTTAACTGTATTAAAGTGATTTATAGATACCTTAAGATTACGGTCATCACAGAACTTAATGTTAAAGGGGGAAGTACTGTATATATCTGATTGTGTTACATTAGTATAGATTTCTTTTATCTTATCGATATTGCCGAGAGATAGATGCGGGATAAGGAGTGATCCCGTAGACGAACCTACAAAGACATCATAGTCAATCCCTCTCTCATTAATAAGTTGCTCAGCGACGCCACCAGCGAATGCCCCCTTAGAACCACCTCCCGAAATCACTAATGCTCTCATTAATACTTTAATTAAGTTTTTGCAAAACTAAATAGAACTATTCATTATTACAATACGAAGAATACTGTCTATTTTGTGCAGTAGAAACTTATATATGGCAGATCAGACTAATAAATCGTTTTTTGCAGACCTATGGGATCGCAGGTTACCACAATTTACAGCTACATATGTGGGCTTAGTATGGGGTATAACTCAATTCCTCGTTTTTCTAACGAGTAGATATGAAGCTCCTGATTATATAGTAGATAAGTTTCTTCTCTTCTGTACAATCATGTTGCCAGCAGTTATTATGTATATCTATAACCATGGTAGGCCAGGTAATGACCGATGGAAGAAATATGAAAAAATACTATATCCTATAAATTTACTCATTGCGATCATTGCTGCTGGTCTCATGGGTGGCGCTAACCCTATCCAAGCAGGTCCTATAGAAGTGCAGGTCACAACAGAAGAAGGAGATACAATAACAAGACTCGTCCCCTCATCTGGTCAGACTAAGAGTTTCTCACTTTTCCCATTCATCAATAAAGGTGACGAAAAAGATAACTGGATAAAATTTGCATTACCAATGCTCTTTGATTTAGATATGGAGCAAGATATGAGATTATATTGCTTGAATCCAATGTCTTTTGAATATGAGATTTCTTCTGCTAATCATAAAGTAGAAGATAATGATATTCCTTTCAGAACATACCTAAAAATAGCACGGGACAATATTACAGACTTCTTCATGTTAGGAGAATATACTATAGAAGGGGATAAGCTTAGTCTGGAAGTAAATGTATACGAAAGCAAGACAGGTAAATTATTTTATACAGAGCAGATAGAGACTACTGATAAGATCGGAATAGTAGATGAGGTTAATAATAGATTAATGAGTAATCTTTTCTTAAGGGATAATAAGAAAGAAAGTACTTATAGAACTGATCTACCAGTTGGTGATCTTATTACTAATAATGAAGAAGCACTTAAAGTCTATGTTGATGCAAGATTATTACTCAGTAGCAGTAAATATGAAGAAGCCATACCAAAACTTGATGCAGCAATAACATTGGATAAATCAAGTCATGAATTCAGAAGAATAAAAACAATAGCAAATTATTTAACTGGAAATAAAAAAGATGCTATCCAAGAATTAGAAGATCTAATAAGTCAATCTAATGATCTTCCAGAAAGGCAAAAATTTAGACTCAAAGAACAATATTATCAGTACTCAGATCAAGTGGACAAAATGCTTCTGTTACTAAAGCTATGGAAGGATCTTTATCCAAAAGATTTCGAACCTTATAAAGGTCTTATGGATCATTATACTCTGACTTCAAATGTCGGAGAAGCCAAGTCAATTGCTCTCGAAGCGTTAGACAATGGTCATGGGGCAAGAGTCCTCAGGGATCTTGCAACCTTATGCATAAGACGACAGGAGTTTTCGGAAGCAGAAACTTATATAAATGAGTATTATGAATTGTTTCCTGATAAAAATAAAAACGAAGATGACTTACTCCCAGTAATATACAGGCAACAAGGAAAATTTGATAAAGCAGAAAGTATTTACGAGTCAATTCTACTTAACAACCCTGGCGATAGAAAAACCATAGCCAGCTTAGCTGATCTATATGTATTTAAAGGAGACTTTGATAAAGCAGAAAATAGCTACAGTAAAGCATTATCTAAGTCAAAACTAAATGCAGATTCTTTAGAAACTTTAGGAAATAAAATGGGTTTATATTTAATTACAGGAGAATGCTCAAAATTTAAAGAATTAGCTGACACTCACTTTCAATTAGTTAAAAATAACCAAGGAGAAATGGGTGCTATATTCTCTACCATAAATATGAGTAGTGCTTATGCAATAGTTGGCCAAAGAGATAAAATAAGATATTATGGAAAACAGATAAAAAAAAAGCACCAGAGCATAGTTTCTTATATGAATGCGCAACGGAATTTTTGATGGCAATGAATTTAAGTGATAAAGAAACATTAAAAGCATATAATCAAGGTGAATGCAGGGACTTATTAGAAAGTTCTACACCAAATATCGGAATTATTGCGAATGCTCTACAGGCTAAATTAGATGATGATCACGAAGGTTCAGTTAGACTATTCGAATCTTATATCGATAGCACAGGTCAGTCAACCGAAAACTTAAGTATATGGTTAGCAGAAGGATATAGAATGCTGGGAAAATATGACGAAACCATAAAATACTGTGATGATAACATCAAGATAAGACCAGGGAATCCTCTGTTACACTTGCAATTATCTAAAACAAAATTAGCTCAAGGCAAAACTGATGAAGCGAAAAAAGCATTTGAAGTAGTCAAAAAACTATACAAAAAAATAGAATCTGAATTTGTTTACTATGATGATTTTAAAGCTTACGAACAAGAACTATCAGGAATATGAGTAAAGAGAAAAAGGATAATCACTTCATAAAAAAACCATATTACGAAGGCGGCATTACAGCTCTCAGGAAGTTCATCAAGGAGAACTTAAAATATCCAAAGGAAGCTTTAGAAAAGAAAGTAGAAGGTACTGTTCTTGTAAAGTATGATATCGACTACACCGGAAAAGTTACGGATACTAAAGTACTAAAGGGCATAGGTAGCGGCTGCAATAAAGAAGCTAAACGTCTCGTAAAACTTCTGAAATATGAAGTCCCCAAAGGACCTCGTAAGCTAAGAGTATCATTCCACAAAGAAACTAAAATCAACTTCCGACTACCTAAAGAAAAGCCAGTCAAAAAACCTGAATCGAAAAAAGCAGTTAAAGTCAAAAGCAACCAAGGCAAGCTCTCTATTAAGTACACAATAACTCCAAAAAGTGGCAAAACAAAAGAGGTCAAGAAGTCTTATAATTATACGATATGAGGACGGGGTGAAGGGGTAAGGTGTAAAGGTGTAAGGTGTGAAGGTGCAAGGTGTAAGGGTGTAAGGTGCAAGGTGCAAGGTGCAAAGGTGCAAAGGTGTAAAGGTGTAAAGGTGTGAAGGTGTAAGGTGTAAGGTGTAAGGTGCAAGGGTGTGAAGGTGGAAGGTGTGAAGGTGTAAGGTGTAAGGTGTTAGGTGTTAGGTGGAAGGGTGTGAAGGTGGAAGGTGTAAGGTGTGAAGATGTAGGGTGCAAAGTGGTAAGGGTGTGAAGGGGTGAAGGTGTAATAATTGGGGTAATTCTATAACGAAGATCTTCACCAATGGTGGACAGGTTTAGACCCGTACCTCCCTTAAGATGAAAAAGTAGATTATATAGTATTGTAAACTCTGGATCTAAAAGGAAAATATTATCTACAAAAAATCGCTTTAACCTAAACTTTTAAAAGCAGCTAAAGCTGTATCCATTCTTTGATTAGATTCTTCTACTCCTAACAATGCTATAATCTCGAATAAGTCTGGTCCAGTCAAAGACCCACACATCATAATACGTAGTAAAGGCAGGTAGACTCCCATCTTAAGTTCATTATCATTAAGATAAGTTTTCACTTTATCCGTAAGTACTGTTGCATCATAACCATCAGAAATGATAGATTTGATAGCATCGAAATGCGGATCTAATTCTGAAGTGTACCTTTTCTTAACTTGCTTCTGATCATAGTCAGTAGGTGCATTAAACAAATACTTTCCTTCAGCATAGAAGTCAGGATACAAAGTCATTCTATCTTGCATAAGCGTCACATATTTAGTAAGAAAAGCATCATCAACTGTGATATCATTCTTAGCTAATACCTGCTTAGCAATCGGTATCAATTCTTCTACACTTTGTTTATGTATATAAGTTTGGTTAAACCACTTCGCTTTATCGATATCGAATTTTGCACCACTCTTTACAATTTTTTCTAAAGAGAATAATTCCATCATTCTCTCTTTATTCATTACCTCTTCGTCATTACCAGGATTCCATCCTAATAGTACAAGAAAGTTTAGTAATGCATTAGGATCATAACCATGTTCTCTGAATCCTGCATAAGTCTCCTCCTCTTGCTGCCACTCCATTGGAAATACAGGAAAGCCAAATTTTGCTCCATCTCGCTTACTCAGCTTTCCTTTGCCAGAGGGCTTAAGTAATAACGGAAGGTGTGTATATTTAGGTGCTTGCCAACCAAGAAATCGATACATCAATACATGATGTGCAGTGCTCGATAACCACTCTTCGCCTCTGATAACATGCGTAATCTCCATAAGGTGATCATCTACGATATTGGCTAAGTGATAAGTAGGCATCCCATCATTCTTAAGAATGACTTTATCATCCAACTCGTCAGTATTAAAGCTGACATCTTCTCTGACAATATCAGTAAATGTCACGACTTCGTTAGTAGGCATCTTTAATCTGATAATAACATTTTCCTTTTTAACTAATAAAGCATTTGTTTCTTCTTTAGTTAAGGTCAAGCTATTCCTCATAAGACCTCTTGTCCTATGGTCATACTTAGCAGAATGAAAACCTAAATTTTGTTGGTCCACTCGCATGTTAGATAATTCCTCGGGGGTATCAAAAGCATAATAGGCATGCCCTTTTTTGACTAATTCTTGGGCATACTGAGCATATAGATCTTTACGTTCTGATTGTCTGTAAGGGCCGTGATCACCTCCTTGCGATGGACTCTCATCAGGAGTCAGTCCTAACCATTCTAATGCTTCTACGATATAAGCTTCAGCACCTTCTACATATCTATTCTGATCTGTATCTTCTACCCTCAGGATGAAAGTACCGCCATTCTTCTTAGCAAATAAATAGTTATACAATGCCGTACGTACACCACCTATGTGTAATGGCCCTGTGGGACTTGGTGCAAACCTTACTCTTACCTTTTCGCTCATCGCTTATATTGTTTATTTATAAGCGGCGAAGTTAGATTATTTAAATTTATTAAGAGCGAAAATTAACAATGTTATGGTGGTCTATTCTTCTATTATCTTTTTGACACGACCTACTTCTCCAGTATCGAGCATCACTTTAATCCCATGAGGATGATTTTTAGATTTTGTCAGAATCCGCTTAACTAAACCTTGAGTTAATTCGCCCGATGATTGATTATGTTTTTCTACAACTTCAACCAGGTCACCTATAGCAATTGAACTTCGATTATTACCTTCCATTCCTTATTATAATTCTTTATACAAAGTTAAAGAAAACTGATCTTTACTTAGAAACTAAAAAAAGGATGCCATATAACATGACATCCTCCATATTTATTCGATAAAATTCTACAACTTATCTAAACTCCTGCAATCTATCTATATGCATATTATCTCTTGTGTTCTTCTGTACAGCGACGGCACCAAAAAGTGATAGTAAGAATGCAAAAGCATAGAAGCCTTTCTCACTCGGCAATAGATCCGCATTCCATAATCCGATCACCAATAAGACTATAGAAATAACTGTCCCAAACCAGCAGATACTATAATAGATATCTGTTACTGCCACGCCTTCTAATCTATCCCTGACACTCTTCTGCAAGGAGACCACAGCGAATAATCCAAACATAATTAATGTAAAGTAATACCCTTTCTCATTCAGTAACATCTCAGATCTCCAGAGACCTATGATGTAACCGATTAATCCGATTGACATTGCTACCCACGATGTGGCTACGAATGCATTTGATACTTTTTGACTCATTGTATATAGTTTTAAAGTATTAAGAAATTAGATCCTTTGACCTATTACAATATAAAGTTAGAATTAAGGAAAGTGGGAAAAATTGATGTATGGTAAGTTTTTAGAAGGGAATTGAGGGGTAAGGGTGTAAGGGAGTAAGGGTGTAAAGGAGTAAAGGAGTGAAGGAATAAGTAGTTATGAGTTATGAGTTATGAGTTGTCCGTCCCTGATATAGGTTGACCGTTTTACACTAACTAATATCAATGAATACATGAAAAAAACAAATGAGTAAAGGAGTAAGGGAATAAAGGAGTGAAGGAGTGAAGGAATAAGTAGTTATGAGTTATGAGTTATGAGTTGTCGGTTGTTCGTCCCTGATATGGGTTGACCGTTTTACACTTACTATTAACAATGAAAACATGAAAAAACAAAGGAGTGAAGGAGTGAAGGAGTTATGAGTTATGAGTTATGAGTTATGAGTTATGAGTGAAGAGTTATGAGTTATGAGTTGTTCGTCCCTGATATGGGTTGACCGTTTTACATTACCTAATAGCAATGAAAACATGGAAAAATTGACCTATGGTAAGTTATACCTAAGCGTTGAAAAAGAAAATCATTAACATAAAAAAAGCCTCTCGATATTTTCGAGAGGCAGTAGGAAATTATTTACTTCTATCTTCTTTCATTGGTTTATCGGGGTGGATTTTTGATTTTTTGGATAGCTCTTTTAAGATGTGATCTACAGCGGCTTCTATCTGCGTATCTTTTCCTTTGGCTAAGCTGGCGTGATCTTCAGGTACTTCCATATCAGGTTCTACCCCATGCCCTTCTGCAAACCAATTGCCTTCAGGATCATACATCCTAAAACTCGGTAATGTTACACTTCCGCCATCTATAAGTGTAGGAGCTCCTGAGATACCTATGACTCCTCCCCATGTACGCGTACCTATAAGGGGGCCTAATCCTGACCTCCTGAAGTAATCAGGAAATGCATCCCCTCCAGATCCTGACCATCCATTAATGAGCATCGCCTTAGGACCAAAGTGAGCTACGGGCGGCCACTGCCAATCCTTACCATCTCTTACATTAAAATATGCCAGTGGCTTACGATTTAGTAATTCTATAAATCTATCCGGTATCTGACCTCCATTATTAAATCTCTCATCTATGATCAGTCCTTCCTTATTAGATTGTCCGTAGAACATTCTGACCAGCTCTTTCTGACCATCCCGTCCTGTACTCGGGACATATATGTAACCGATCTTACCACCAGAAAGGCTATCTACCATTTGGCGATTATTTTCGATCCACTCCAGATTACGCAGTCTTGTTTCTGATGAGATCGGCTTGACCAAAACATGTTTTGCGCCAGTCATGTTGGCTGATTTATTAACCGTGAGTTGTACTGTCTTTCCTGACATTCCTGCAAAAGCCATCCATGGATCAGAATAATCTCCAAGCGGAACTCCATTTACTGCCAGGACGTAATCACCTTCGCTGATATCGACGCCCGGTTCTTCAAGTGGGGATCTAATCTCTGTATCCCAATCAGCACCTTTGACGATTCTTTTGATTTTATAGACACCATTTTCTTTAGTCCAGTCACAACCAAGGTAGCCGACATTCTCACGCTTAGCTCTCTCACTATCACCTCCACCTCTATAAGTATGTGATGCATTGAGCTCTCCTATTAACTCGCCCAGTATAAAGTTGACATCATATCTCGACATGGCTTGATCAATTAATACACCATACTTTTCTTTCATAAGATTCCAATCGACTCCATGCATATCAGCATCATAGAAGTAATCTCGCTCCAGTCTCCATACATCATTAAATATTTGTTTCCACTCTTCACGAGGATTAATGACCGACGTCATTTCTTCTGTGGGAACTTTGTCCTCAGCTTTCTTATCAGCTCCTACTTCTATTACTGAGAACCCAGAACTATTACGGATTAGAATCTGCTCTCCATCGGCAGACAATTTGTAATTATAGATATCACTTATAATTGATTTTTCTTCTTGTTCTTCTATGTCGTAAAACTTAAGTGTAGAGTCATCACTTTCTGATCCCGAGTTTGAGTATTTCATATAGATAATCTTCCCCTTAGCAGCAGATAAGTTACCTACATTACCACCTTCTATAGGTAGCATAACCATCCTCCTCTCTATCCCATCAAAATCGATTTTGACTGGCTCCACTTTATCCTTGTCTTCATCTTTGTCATCAGATTTGTCCTTATCCTTTTTAGATTTTTTCTTCTTTTTATCATTCTTCTTACCATCACTGTCATCATCCTTATTTTCTTCTTCTATCTCGACAGCATCATTTTTCTCTGCAAGTGGACTGGTGACATCTTTTCTTAGAGGTATGGCACCTATGACTGTAGCGTTAGGATATATCCAGGTGTTATCGAAGTCACTATAGATCGGCGAGAAATCTCTATTAGTGCTTACATATAAGTACTTTCCTTCAGGATCAAATACGGCTTGGTTGTCATTGTAGAAACCTGATGTTACCTTATTAATTTTTTTAGATTGTATGTCATATACAAAGACAGCTGCATTGCCAGTATCGATGGTCCTACTGTAAGCTACCCACCGACTATCGGGAGACCAACTCACACCAAATCCTCGCAGGCCTCCCTCATAGAGATCTATGGCTTGATCTATCTTAGTAGCAACACCCGTCTCTACATTCATAATATAGAATGTCATAGACTGGTCTACGTAGACTATAAACTTACTATCAGGTGACCAGTATATATTATATCTGAATCCCTCGCCTAAACTGGAGACAATCTTTTCTTTCTTAGTTTTGTAATTATAAATGGCTAAGTCATACTCCCCACTCTTATCAGTAAAGTAAGCGACTGACTTACTATCAGGTGACCAAGCTGGATATCTCTCCGCGACACCAGAAGTCCTCGTGATATTCTCAACGAATCCATCTTTCTTAGGCAAAGAAAATATATCTCCCCTCGCCTCCATGATAACTCTATTTCCATCAGGAGAAATATTATAATTGCTTATGTTTTGACTGACATTTTTCTTTACGGACTTTAATCTACTAAAGTCTCCTACTGCATTTATTATCACTTCAGTGACCTTATAATTACTTAGGTCCAAGAGCTGAATTTTACCTCCTGCCTCAAAAACGATTTCACTCGGCCCCATAGAAGGTGCATGGATATCATAGTCTGTAAAAAATGTCAGCTGCCTCTGTGTATCCGCAACAGGGTCATACATCCATAAGTTATTACGCAATGCAGCACCGTTATCTGACATGTAATATACCCTATTATTATACCACATAGGCAACTCATCATTAGCTGCATTGTTAGTGATATTCTTAGAAGTCATAGAGGTCATATCCATTATATGGATATCTGGCGCCGTGCCTCCTCTATACCTCTTCCAATTACGAAATATCCTTGACTTATCTGTAAAGGCAATCTTATTTCCGTCAGCTGATATACTTGCATGAGCTCCAAGTTCTATAGGTAGCTTTTCTGGAAGACCGCCAGCTTTATTAATTTTATAGAACTGTGCCCATCTTTGCTTACCGCTCTCACTACTACTGGAGTAGTAGATACTCATTCCGTCAGAAGACCAGTCCAAAATATTTTCTGACATGCCATGTCCAGCTACTCTACTGGGTATCCCTCCTAAGATGGGTAGTGTATAGATATCAAAGTTGCCATCATAATTAGCTTGGTAAGCAATGGTCTTTCCATCGGGTGAAAATTTTGGATTTATCTCTCTTCCTACAGGAGAAGCCAGTCTCTGAGCATCACCACCCATCTTGTCGACTATCCATAGGTCGTCGCCGAAAGTAAAACAGATTTTATCTTCAGATACATCCGGAAACTGAATCAGCTCAGCGCTGATCTGAGAAAACATGATCATAGGAAAAAGAAGCAGTATAGATAAAGCGATAATTGTCTGGGTTTTCATATAGTACTTTTGATTGATTGAATGCAATATCTCAAAGTAATAATACGAAAGCATATCGCAAAAGGTTACATTAATTCTACAAGAATATAATATACTTAGATAAATGGGATCGTAAATTAAATCGAGAGACACTAAGAAAAATTATAGCACAAAGGTTTATAGCTACTATTCTCTCTGTAGAAATTACTTCTGAGGATTTGACTTTCTGATCCTACTGATGCTTTCTGGCGTGATGCCGAGATAGGAAGCGATATGCTTAGAGGGAGTACGCAGTATCAATTCTGGCTTCTCATCCATAAGAGATTGATACCTTTCTTCAGCTGTTTTATTGAGTAGATCAATTTGTTGTTTCTGCTTATGTATAAATAGTGATTCTGTAGCAGCTCTGTAGATTTTTAGACCTATGATGTTTTCTTCATACAGTTCATTGACGTTAGATTTGGCTATGGAGAAGACCTTTGTTTTTTCTAATGCTTGCGTAAAAAGTTCTGTAGGCTTATCTTCCAAGAATGACATAAAATCACAACTGAAGTCTTCTTCATAAAAAAGGTCTACACATTTATTATGATTATCCGCCCACATAAATACACCTATAGACCCTTCAATAATCAGATGTATGTGTTGTTCTTTCTCATGCGTATCTTTTATGATTTCGTTTTTATCATATTCCTTATAAGTCATCTTCTCAGAGAACTGATCCCATAGCGCTACAGGTGCTTCAAAATATTTATCAAATAGAGATTTTATGTAGTGTCCTTCTATTTTATTCATAATATTAAACTACTTCTGATAACTCACAAATTAAAAAAAATGAATCTAAATATGATCTTTGAAATATACTACATGACTCAAAATAAATAGAAATTATGAATATTATTAACTCTCTTATCCTTAATATACAATGATCAATTCTCAATAAATTAGGCATACTCAAAGCATAAAAGATAGCCACTAGTACTATAATTTATTTAATATTTGAAAATAAATAGCTTTTCTACCAACCATTCTTCTATAATCAGCAACATTAAGATTAGAAGCATAAATATGGAATTAGCTGCAACAAACAAAATAAAAAATATAAATCCGATTTTGGGTATAGAACGCAGGACAGAAGAAGAGTTAATCAGAAGTGTGGCTTCGGGTAATCGGTCTGCCCAGAAGGAACTCTACCAGAAGTACTTTGGAAAAATGTCAGGTGTAGCCATCAGGTATACAAGGACTAAAGAAGAAGCCTACGAGGTACTTAACGATGCATTCATGAAAGTATTTAAATCTATCCATACATATAATGGCAGTGGTCAACTCTCTGCTTGGATATACAAGGTCGTTCTTAATACTACTTATTCATATGCTCGTAAAAACTACAAAGTCAATAATATAAAAACAGAATTAGATCCAAAAGATATAACTGTTGAAAATGATGCTCTATCTAATATGGGCTTAGAATTGATTTATCAAAAAATTCAAAAACTTCCAGATTCTCATCGATTGGTATTTATGATGTATGTCATAGATAATTTAAAGCATAAGGAAATTGCTAAAAAATTAAAAATCTCTGAGGGCACATCAAAATGGTATCTCTCAACGGCGAGAATTAAATTACAAGAACTATTAAAAGAAGCATAGATATGTACAACAATAATTCACAATTCGACAAAGCGCTTCACGATAGATTATCTACCGAAGAATTACCATTTGATCCAATGGCATGGGAGATGATGGAAGAAAGATTAGATGAAAAGCCTAAGAGAGGTTTTCTATTTTGGCTCACTAACTACAGATACTTAATAGGAAGTCTTTCCGTATTACTCATAGCAACAATTGCATACTGGTCATTTCATTATAACAACTTCGATGATAGAACTCGCTCAGAAGTAGTGTCCATTAGCAACTCTAAGTTAAATACTACTACAGAGAAAAATACTACTTCTGAGCCTGCTACCATTACTACTAATCAACCTAATACAAAGTCACTGACAACATCTATAAAAAGCAACAAGTCATTACCTGCTCATACTAAGTATAAAGAGAAGAAGTCTGAGATAATTAACAAACCAATATCCAATGTTATAAATGATGTTATTAATAAATCTTCTGTAAAAAATAATACAATTGTAAAAGAACAAGTCCCTAAAATAACTAAGAACTATTTAAAAATAACTGATGAAAATAAAAAAATAGTAACTGCAGTAAGTACAGCTCAAATTACTAAAATTGAGTCCGTGCAAAATATCATGCATCAAATAGAAAAAGCAGCTATTAAAAAAGAAAAAATCAATGAACTCACGACAATAGGAATTATAGAAACTTCTGCACTTGCTTATGATAGTGCTGTTGATTTTGATATCGATATAGCTAAAGTAGAAGAAAAAATAGATCGTCCTAAGCATCAGCTCAATATGACAATAGGTGCTGGGATGACTCAGCTTGACATCGATGATCCTATTGTCGGAAACATAAAACCTACTGCAATATCTAACCAAGAAGCATTCTTATCGCTTTCCTACCTACATAGAATGCATCGGAACTGGGGTATAGAGATAGGTGCACAAGCCGCATATCAATCCCAAACAATAGCACACTATTTTCAAGAAGGAGAATACGGCTTTAAAGACTCAGAATACTCTAAGGCTTCCTCGAATGTCTTCGAGACCAGCCATGAATTCTTTAGTAATATTCATTTTTTCTTACCTCTCAATCAACGTTCAGAATTAAATATTTATGGAGGCTACTATGCTTTTAACCCATTAAGTGGTCAAATTAATTCAAGTAGGGGAACGAGTGTACCATCTGTTATAAATAGAAATGTTGATTTGATAAATATGCAAGCTACTGGTAGATCAGGAAACATTGCAAGTGGTAGAATTAAGTTAGGCATCAATTATAATTTTCTAACTAATAAGCTAAATAATATAGGAATCGGAGTCGCTTATATGCACCAATTAGAAAATGTCACAGAGGGTAATTATACGCTAATCCAGACAACAGAAGAAGCCGCAGTCTCTGGAAAATTCAGAGCCAATTCTTCTGGCCTCAAAGTACAAATGACGTATGGATTTGGGTTAAAGCGGTTCCCATGGAATAAAAAAACAACAAAAAAGACATCTACTAAACTTAAGAATCCTTGGTATATCGGCTTACGATATGGAATTAAAAAATACATATTCAATGATGATCTAAGCAGAGATCTCATCGGAGCTAATTCCAATAGAACTCAAAGTATATATGCAGGTCATTACATCCATCGCAGAATGGCTTTTGAGTTTGGATTAGCATATTCAGAATTTGTATTTTCTACTCCAACTGGTCCAAGTTCATATAGGGTAAAAAGACAGAATTTGATCTCTATCCCATTTGCGCTGAAATATGATCTACTACAGACAGATAGAGTATCTCTATATGGCAAAGGAGTATTCACCACAGATTTCAGAATAGATCCACGAAGAAAATATTTGGAAAATGAAACTGGATTTATAACAGATGATAATAACTTACTTCTTAATGCAGGTATAGAAGCTGGAATAGATTTCAGAATCTTCGAAGGTGTCAATATTGGATTCGTCGGTAAGTACAATCATGCATTTAGCAAAGCCGCTCTATATCAATACCCTGAGCTGTCTGCACAGAATGAAATTGTATTCAGAGATATTAATCTTAAGAACACATACTTCTCTTGGGGAGTGGAGCTGAAGTATTTATTTAACAGACATAAAAAGGGTTAGAATTACCTTCTACAAATAAAAAGAAATATTAATTAATCAAATACTAAACAACTAAAGTTATGAAAAATCAAATCGTATTCTTATTCTTATCATTATTCGCATTCTCTTGTAGCGATGATACCCAAGTTACTTTACAGGAAAAAGTATTAGGTGAATGGCAAATCAATTCTTTTGTTATGAATTCTTGTCCTGATGCAAGCGAAAATATACCACTCACAACAGCAAATGGAGAAGGTTGCTTAGATGTCATGGGTGACAGAACTTGCATGTCTATCCATATATTTGCAAACGGAATAGCAGAAATTCGTGATGGAGAAATAGGTGAAATGGAATCAGTAGAAACACTCACTTATGAATTAGATGAAGACAATAACACTATTAATCTATGCCAAGGTTTAGAGGATTGTGAAACTTTCTCACTAAGAGATGACGGCTTGTATAACGATATGGATGAGAACGGCTGTATATGTACATTTGGGTTCGTAAGAATGTAAAAGCATAAAAATATATTAACTGATTTTAATGGAGAAGCCTGTTTTGGCTTCTCTATTTTTTTTGAATATAGTGATTTAATTAGAATGCTTGTTATATGTATACTTTAGAGATATTCAGGTTCTCCCCTCATATCACTTTCACATTTTACCAGATGTAAGTTGTTCCTTTACATACTCTTTCATTTCTGAATCCATCATACTCCAAAGGTTAGCATTCTGGTTATTGATATAAATCAATGTTATAGATTGATCGTTACTTTTAATATATTCTTTTACTTCTTTTATTAATTTTTTTGATGGCCGTTTAAAAAATTCATTCCAAGTTATGACTGCATAATATTGATCCATAGGTAAGTCACTGAATTGAAGTTTACTGCCATCTAAATAACTCGAATAAGATAATAAAAATTCAAGATCAAAATTATGGCTGTTCAAACTTTCGATATTTACTTGAGGAGGAAATACATCAAAACAATTTTCAACATTCCAATTCATAGGTATTGGTGGGTCAACATAACAATTGACTAATTTAAAAATTTCAACTCCTTGGCTATCAAACAATCTAAACTGAACAGGTTGACTATCATCACTCCAAGCCTCTTTAAGACTAAAATATTCCGTCGAATCTTTATCCGAGAGATCTAAATCACTGACGAGCTTGCGATAAATCTCCCTTAACCCAGCATCGTAACTTGCAGTATCTAATACCAAATTAAACTGAGAAGCAATATCATACTTTTTTGCTTGTCTGATAATATCATCATCTGAATTCCACTCTGGAGTAGAATCTATTCCTAAAAGCACTTTATAAGCTAATCCGCAACTGGTCATAGTGAGACAAGTAAAAAGGATTAGTGCAACTATTTTATTCATAAAATAAAATATTGATTAGTAAAATAATCGAATCATTAAGATCTCTTCCCGCCCCAATTCTCTTTATACACAGAATAGAGTAAGACTATAGCCATCAACGACCAAAACAGCAAATACGCTAATCCAGGAATCTGAAATGTGAGTAATCTGTCATCGCAAGTCGGACAAGTCACTAATTTATACATAACGTTAATCAATGCTAATATGCCAAATACTATATTCAATTTCTTCTTCACGTTAAGTTTATTTTCATTAACAATCTAACTAATACATATGGTAGACACAAAGTTCATTTGATTAAAATATACAATAAACCTCCTATCCTACCACAAAAAAAAGAGTCCCGACGATCTGTCGGAACTCTATCCTGAGTATTGAAATCAGCATTACTCAATGGCTCTTATTTACACTCATTGAGATTATAAATCACAAGTAGCAAAATGTATTTTTTCTATTTAATAACAATCATCTTCTTAGTCTCAGAGAAGCTATCGCTGACGACTGTATAATACAGTAATCCTGTTATACCAATATCTTTTTGATAGATCAAGAAGTCATGATCTCCAGCTTCTATATCTTCTGTAACAGAGTAAAGTACTTTTCCACTCGCTTCAAAGATCTTAAGGTTGACTGTCTGTGGCGTCGGTACATATACTTTGACGATGGTCTTATCAGAGAACGGATTCGGTTCGTTCTGATAGAGTACATAATCTTCTTGATCAGCTATAGACATTAATGTCAATGCTGGTACACGTGTCATCCATGATTCATTAACGTACACTTCAGGACGAATATGCTGCTCTACAATTGACATATGCAGATCATCAGAATGTGCATCATTTATATCCAAATAGAATAACGGTATGCTCGGACCTGAAACTGCTCCCTCTGTAGAATGCCAACTGACATGCACCTGTCCATCTTCACCAATGTGATAATTATCAGAATCTAAATCTACACTTCCTGGTATCAGATCTATAACATCACCTCCAGACAAATCAAATGTAAACTGGAATCCATGTATGATATCGTTGTCCTTAGAGAATACTGGAATCAGTGCTCCTCTCTCCTTACTTATCGTGCTTACCGTATAATATAGATCATGGCGAGATCGCTTCTCCACATCATATTCTGTTGCTGATAGATCTACTGAACCATTGACATCTCCGACTTTTATACCTACAAAATTATTATCCATAATCTCCGATTCTAACGTACGATCGATTATCGTCTCATCAAATGGGAACGGCTTAAGATCATCTGTAAACTCAAAATTAGAATCTACGAATCTCCATGATTGATTATTTCTAAATGTATCTACCCTACCTAATATCAACTTGCGTAGCTCGATAATATCTAATGCTGTCACATTCTGGTCGTTAGTAACATCTGCAGCAATAATCTTATAAGGAGAATCCAGCAGCTGCTTTCCTAATGCATGAGACTGCATGTATATCAAGTCTAATGTCGTCACTCCGTTAAGGAAGTCTACATTCTTTTGTGCCTTTAATTGGTATGCTTGCGACATAGGCATATCATCAAAGATGAAGTGTCCGTCATCGTCTGTCATATCCAAGTAAGATTCTACTTCTCCCATGACAAGATATGTCTCTACATCTGTTACTGGCAGCACTTCCTCTGTCATAACGACACCGCCTATCGCCGATCTCATCGAAGTATTATCTGTGCATGCATCGTTATTATCTTGCAACTCTATCATAGCGGTACAGAATGATTGGTTACCTGCCTCATCAGTAACATATACATCAACACTTACCGTCTCTTGTATTCCGTTAGTGATATCATCACAATCAAAATCTATGAAGCTAACAAGACTATCTGCTTCAAATGAGAATATCAAATCGTCTGCAGCCGTACAGTTATCAGAACTCGATGCATTGAAGTCCGCAACCCATAATTGCAATTCTCCTGTAGAAGACATAACACCTGCCGTAAGATTAACACAAGCTGCATTAGGTGCTTTTCCATCAGCAATGGTAATAACTTGCGTACAAGATGTTGTATTGCCACAACCATCAAAGGCTGCCCATACCGCTGTAATATCTCCACCACTTACATCTGTCAATGTCACCATTACATTATCTGTCTGCGCATCTCCAGTGACATCAAAGCTGCCATCACCATCTGTATCTATCTGATACGTCCAATCGACATCTTGGATAAATCCACAACTATCATCGGTAGCAGAATTAGTCAATATCAATTCTGGCAGCATACAATCATCTGATGATAAACTAACTTCATAATCAGAACATGAAGTGATCACAGGACCTGATGATTCGGTAATTTTTATCTCTTGCTCATACGTCCATCTTCCCGTATTATCACTTGGAAGCGCATCTACAGGTCTTTGGCACCAGTCTATGACAGTCCATGTATTTAATATCTTAAAGCATACATTCTGCGCAAAGTAGAAAGTATCTGACTCTAGACTTATGCCCACCATAGAACATCCTGCTGCATTGAGAAGCGGCTCATCATCTGGAAGACCATTAGCACAGTCGCCTTCAAAATCTGCAGGCCATATAATATTGTCTTCTGTAAATGGATCTGCAGCTTGTAGACTTATAGTCTGCTTACATTCTTGACCTGTAGCATCTACTGTCCATGATCTTACAATTCTACCCGTACTACAATCTGTCAGCAACTGTATATCATCGACATAACTCGATGGCTCTAAGTTACATATCGACGAATTAGCCGGTGCTCCAGTAAGATTGATATTCTCATAATCTTGCGTACATGTAATCACCACATCATCGGGACATGTGAAGTTCTGAAGAGGGAAATCAGATACGTGAACTCTCACCATACACTCTGCACTAAAATCTCCTGCACTACCCCATACTTTATCGCCATCTGCATCATCCCACACACGAAGCATAACTTGTATTGGACTATTAGCAACGTCAGCACAACATACCTTGATGCTCTCCCCTGGCTCAAGATCACTCTCATCACCACAAGAATCTGTCATTCTCATAACCTGATAATCTAAAGCCGTACAGTTATCAAACGAACCATCATCGAATATCTCAGCTCTCAGATCTGCAACTCCAGAACTACTTAGAGAAACATGAAGATCTTGATCACATACAATATTAGGCTCAGAGTTATCTACTACATTAATAGAGAATGTACATCTATTGAAATTACTACACTGGTCTCTAACCGATATCTTAACGGTATGCATACCTGCTGATAGATTAGTCAAGTAGTATTGCCCTCTCGGACTCTCTGTTACTGATCCTGGTGTTACTGTAATCAGCGTATCTTTTATAGTACCACATAACTCAGTAATTTCAGGCATATAATCATTAAGATGAATATCTGCCGTACAATCGTAAGGAAGACTTGATACAGTTATATCCGTAGGGCAATCAGAAAACTGTGGCGCCATATTATCCAGCACTTTTATAGACTGGAATCTTTCTATAGGGTTAATGCCAGGCACTAAAGGTTCACACATATCTCTGATAATCCACTTACGTAAGATCTCATAACTTCCTACACAATTATATAATATCTGATCATCCCAATTATAGAAATGAGAACATAAGCCATCACCCGTCTCACTGATTGGTACACCACCTATAGTCGCCCATCCTGTACTATCAGGATGTGTATATGTAGGATCGAGTACAACCTGCTCACACGTCACTACATCTGTGATAATTGTATCAGCAGGAATGACGACATCGTTAATATCAAAACTCGTTATTGTTATATTCTGAACACACTCTATGACATTATTACTCTCATCTGTGACATACCAAGTTCTCTCAAGCATAGCTGAAGGATCCTCACACATACCCAATGAGGTAAAGTTATCTTCGTAACTAAAGTAAATCTCTTGCTCACAAGATTCTACTGCAGGCTCACCTGTAATTGTAGGTAAGAATATCTGATTACATGATATCGTCACATCTTCAGGGCATACTACATCAGGTATCAATTTATTTTCTACCAATAGATTACCCCAACAACAGTTACCACCATCACAGTCAAAGCATATTTTGACAGTAATTAACTGACCTATGTGTGATTCGTCTACGATATTAGTACCATCTGTTGAGTTACCGATCTCTTGTCCATTTTCATCAATTAGTGTAATACAGAAATCATCAGAACAACCATAATCTCCACCTGGCCCTAAAAGGATATCTGCATCGACTACTTCCATACAATCAGGTCCAAGACTTAAGTTAACTTGACCTAGACAGTTGATCTGATTTCCTGCTGGCTCGTAAGGCAATATTGTAATAGAGAAATTACATGGTACAACATTACCTGCTGTATCCATATATAATAAATCCATCTCATGCAATCCTGCCACTAAGCCACTCGTCTCAAGATTAGATGTGAGATTAGAAGTCCCACAATTATCTATAACTAATGGTAATGTAATTGCCGAAAGAGGTGCTGTACATTCTCCCGCTTGCAATTGAATTACCTGATCTACACATGACAATGGATTCACAAGAGGTAACTGCCCATCATTAATCGTAACATCAAAGCTGCACTGGGACTTATTCCCATGAGCATCTAACATTGTATAGAAAACTGTTGTCGTTCCTACTTCAAAGTACTCAGTTACTAATTCCCCTTGCGGGAAATCTCCTGACGCTGGTAGACTAATATCATCGTTGGTCTCATATGTTATATCACCGATACCAAATCCACAATTGTCAGAAACTAATGGATGCCTCCATGTAAATAATGCACCACAATCACCTTCATCATTATTTAATACGACATCTCCTTGACTGAATGGAATCAACTCTAATACTTCCAATGTTGCTGATACAACTTCGCCAGAAGTATCACCATCATTCTGAATACTTAAAGTCCATACTCCACCAGCCTGCTCGCCATACAATACCGATAGGTTACCTATTGCCTGATAAGTATCACCACCTCCTAACGGAGCACACGTCACCGTACTCAATGCATTATCAGACATCTCATCTATAGAGATATTAATATCAGAAGTACCTGAACATAAATTATTAAATAAGCCCACTGTTGTACCTATTGGGCTCGTCAGTGTTACTGTAATATCATTTGCGTTAGGGATATTAACAACAATATCATTGATATTAATATCTCCTGCTACGATTCCTACTGGTACATTATATAAAATCTCCGTACACTCATAAGGCAATATCGATAAAGGCATACTTAACGCATATCTTGTTGTATCATACTCAGCACAGAATGGCGCTATCTCATCTATTACAGAAACATTAAGAGCACAACTTTCTACACTCGGAATCGCTTCTTGTAGCCCAACTGTTGTTCCGTTATCTGACATAAGAGGGAGGCCACTATTCAGAACTCCGTAAGAACCTACAAAACAAGATTCTCCTGAAACAAAGTCACTTGCATTATCATGATCACATACCCAATTTCTGTAAATATTATCACCGCTTATACTGCTATCAAAAGTATAATTAGTCGCCGAATAACCATTAATAGAAACGCCATCAATAACACGACCTGCAAAAGCAATATAATAACCTGCTGCTGAAGCTGGATTAATACCTGCAACTTCTTGAGTATAAATACCACCGACAGGTAACACTGTACCGTTAGGAACATTAATCGTATCAGAATCAGGAGATTCACGTATTATATCAAGACATGTTATATCCAGACTTGCAGGACCAAAATTCGTTATCTCAACTCCTGTAGTAGCTCCGTCCTGAATAACTTCCGTAATTAAAAGTAAAGGCTGATCAACGATCTTATATTCTACCGTGTGCTCTCCGACTGGGAATAAATATCCACTTGCATCTTCGAATCCACAATCGACTGTAGTACCCGCTTCGTCTGTGATCTCATAGATTATAGTCAAGTTATTAGGACAGTTATCTTCATAAGATACCGGTGCTATTCCATTAACGATAACGCCACATGTCTTAGCATCACTTGTCGCAGTGACATCATCAGGACAGACAATCGTAGGTGGTGTATGGAAGTCATTGACAATTATCTTCAACTCACAACTGGTTTTATTACCACATGCATCTTCTGCCTCGTAAGTTAATAAAGTCAATCCTACAGGGAATAAATCACCAGACTGATATCCCGTATCATCTGTTCTTATTACGGTGACATCTGAACATTGATCTTCCGCAACTGGTAATGCAAAGTTCACGTAAGAACTACACCATCCATCTGGAGCATCAACAACTACTGGAGGTCGAGGACAATTCACAAATGTCGGAGGTGAAACATCACCAATACCAAATTGGTGGATTATACTATCGCTATTACCACAAGCATCAGTTGCTGTAAATGTTACATCGATCATTCTTGTATTACCACATACCGTCACCCAATTAGCAGGATCATAATCATCAGTCCATATGATATCTCCACATGTATCAGAAGCAGTTGCTCCTGCGTGATTTTCTCTCCAGAAATCAAAGTCTGCAAAGTTTCCTGCAGCCTGAGGGTCACATTCTTCTGCTAACATATCTTCCCCTCCTACTATCATCGGTATCGTCGTATCTTCTATTGTAAATGTTGCTTCCGCAGAAGAAGTATTTCCACAATCATCTGTTATCGTAAATCGATATAATTGTATGCCTGTTATACCACAACTGTCTTCTTCAGTTACTAAGTCATACTCAAAAATTATCTCATCACTACATATATCTGTCGCAGCCGCTCCACCAAAATCCAACAACCAAGCTTCAAGCTCAGCATCATTTCCTTCTCCATCACACTCTACAACTTCTACCATTGGTAATGTAGAGAACTCTGGTGAGGTCTCATCGATAATTATAAAGTCAGCAATTGTCTCAAGAGAAGTATTTCCACAAGCATCTGTAACTGCAAATGCATATGTATGTGTTAATGTCAATCCACAAGACTCTATCGTCTCCACTAATCTATATGACCATACTAACGAAGCACTGCACAAGTCAATAGCATCAGCATCCCCATTATTATCTAACCATATCTGTAGTTGAGCTAAATTACCTGCACCATCACATTCTACAATATCATTTGTTGCTGGTGTAGTAATCTCAGGCGAAATATCATCTGTCAGACTTAACATAGCTATTGCCGTAGTAGCGTTTCCACAGGCATCTGTCGCTGTAAAAGTAACAGCTACTCCACCCTGCATATCACATTCTAAATCTATAGTATTAAAGTCATTAGAATACACGATCAGACTACAATCATCTTCCGCTTCTCCTCCACCTGCAACATTAAGCCATGCCTCTACTCTACCCATAGGATCAGTACTTCCATCACAATTAACTTCTAAATTTTGTGGCTGTAATTCCCATACTGGAACTGTTGTATCATTAATCGTAAATGTAGCAGCTGTAGTGGAAGCGTTACCGCATTCGTCAGTTGCGGTAAATGTGACCATCACGTCCCCTGTTGTCCCACAGTCACCTTCTATAGATCCATAATCATTAGTCCATACTACTGTGCCACAAATATCTTCAGCCTCAGCATAACCATTATTATTAAGCCATGTCAAGATGTCAACAGCATTACTTGTACCGTTACACTCTGCTAAGAAAGGATCTGCAGCTTTTGTTATTTCTGGTGGTGTACTATCAAATATTATAAAGTCTGCATCAGCAGTGGATACGTTTCCACATTCGTCTGTAACATAGAACCTGTAGCTTCTTGTTCCATTATCATCACAATCATAAGTTACATTAATAAGATCATACTCCCACTCGAAATTAGAAGTACAATTATCAGAAACCATAGCCCCACCATTAGAATTAAGCCACGAAATTAATGCAACATCATTACCCGTAGGATAGCATTCTAACATCTGCTCTTGCGGTAGTCTGTCAAATACTGGAGCCGTCGTATCTTCTATAATAATACTAGCACTTGTCGTTATTGTATTACCACAATTGTCCTCTACTACGAATGTATACATCGTCGTTCCAGATTGCCCACAACCTTCTAATATTGTAGTCTCCAATATACTCCATACGAGTGCCTCATCACTACACACATCACTTGCTACGGCATTCCCAAAGTTAGATTCCCATGCTGCAATTAAAGCATCATTATCAGTGTCTCCACATTCTAATAGTAGATCCTCAGCCGCTGACTCTATAATCGGATCTGTCGTATCTTCTATAGTAATTGATCTTGTATCAGTACTACTATTGCCGCAAGCATCTACTACTGTAAATGTCACTGTCGTCACACCTGTCAGACCACATCCATCGACAAAAGCATCTGGGTAAGTATTCGTCACCGTCAGTGTGCCTTCGCAAGCGTCTTCTGCCGTCGCATTATTTAACCAATTTTCTATGACTACCTCATTGATATCATCACTGCACTCTAAGGTGATATCCGCTGGTAGATCTAATACTGGAGATGTCGTATCTTCTATTGTAAACATTGCAGAAGTTATACTCGTATTACCGCAATCATCTGTCGCAGTAAATACAACTTCGATACTTCCATTATTTCCGCATGAATTATTAAGATCTCCTAAATAATTATTACTCCAAGTAATAGGCTCACTACAAATATCAGTAGCAGTTGCGCCTGCATTATTATTGAGCCATGATTGTAGAGCCGTACTCTGAGGACCTCCATTACATTCTAATGTGAGATCACTTGCATCAGTAATTGCAGGCGATACATTATCATCTGTCTCATAGATGGCTGTGCATGTACTCTGGTTACCTGCCTCATCAGTTACGGTAAATAAATATACTCTCTCAAATGTATTACCACAACTGCTAAAGTCTGTCAGCAATAACGTGTCCACTGTCAGCTCTGCATTGCTATTACAATTATCTGCAGCTGTAGCAGCTATCGCAGTATACCATCCACTGATATCCTCTGAGCCACATGCAATATCTAATTGGTCATTACAAGTGATCGTCGGTGACTCACAATCTTCCACGATAACATCGAAGCAACATGAGCTGTTGTTACCACTCGGATCTGTAATTGTATAGCACACTTCACTTAATCCAATAATGAATATTACATTATCATCAGCTACATTATTGACAGGAGCTGCATCACCCGTTGCTGTTGTAGCACCTGAGATTGTATAAGTAACTATCAAGCCAGGACAGTTATCATTATAGATCGGATCTGTACTCTCATCTGACATCCACGTACAAGTTCCTACATCTGTACATTGTACAACATCATTACTTGGACAACTGATACTCGGCACATCGCTGTCTATTACTGTTATATCAAATTCGCAAGAATTAGTATTACCACAATCATCTGTCGCGGTAAATAATAAAGTTGTCGTTCCTAATGGAAATGGTGAGCCACTTGCAATTCCACTTGTCAGAACTACATCAACATTCTCATCACAATTATCAAGAGCTATCGGCTGGCTGTATACAACATTAGTTTCACATAGATCTGTATCTACATTCACAACCATATCTATCGGACAATTACTGAAGTATGGAACCTCTGTATCATCTATTGTGATTGTAGCAATACAAGTTGTAGCATTACCACAATCATCTGTCGCGGTAAATGTAATATCTATACCACCTGGCGACGTACATTCTAGTGAAGGTAGTCCGTCTGGAAAAGTAGACCTTATCTCCACGTCACTACAATTATTAGGATCTATTGCAGTTGCAGCAGAAAGCCAAGCATTAATCAACTGATCATTCTGCTCATTACCACATTGTAAGACGAGATCTGCAGGACAATTAATAATCGGCGCTGTAGTATCTTCTAAACTGTAATCAGAAAATCCTGTCGTCTCATTACCACATGCATCCGTTGCTGTAAACAAATACGTCTCCGTATAGGTCCCGCCACATCCACTGATAGAGTTCCATAACTCATAAGTGAAAGTCACATCTCCGCATACATCAGAACCGCTTACCTCTGCTTGCCATTCTGCGAGACTTACAGGAGCTGCGTTACATTCTACAACTTCTTCTATAGGCAATACAAGCACTGGTGGTGTCGCATCTTCTATGATTATTGTAGCAGTAGTTATATTCGTATTCCCACAATTATCTGTTACTACAAATGTGTATAAAGTCGATCCAGTTTCACCACAACTTACTAAGCTGATTGTACTGTCCAGAGACCATACTAAAGCCTCATCGCTACAAGCGTCACTCGCTGCTGCATTACCAAAATTAGACTCCCAATCTGCGATCATCATATCATTATCAACTCCACCACATTCTAATGTCAAGTCTTGAGCAGGTGATTCTATGACCGGATCAGTTGTGTCAACAATTGTTATCGTTCTTGTATCTGCACTACTGTTGTCACAAGCATCTGTTACTGTAAATGTAATCGTGTGAACACCTGTCATTCCACATCCGTCTACTAAGACATCAGGATAAGTATTCGTGACAGTTAATGTACTCTCACAAGCGTCTTCTGCTGTTGCATTATTTAACCAATTTTCTATCACCGTTGCGTTGATATCATCTCCACACTCTAAGGTAATATCCGCTGGCAGATCTAATACTGGAGAAGTCGTATCCTCTATTGTAAATGTCGCTGATGTTGTACTCGTATTACCACAATCATCCGTCGCTGTGAATGTCACAAGTCGATTTCCATTTGTTCCACATGTACCCATTAAGTCACCTACAAAATCGTTGGTCCAAGTTATTGGCTCACTGCATACATCTGTTGCAGTAGCTCCACCATTATTAGCTAACCATGCTTGTAAGGCTGTGCTCTGTGGACCTCCGTTACACTCTAATGTAAGATCGCTTGCATCAGTTATTACTGGCACTACATTATCTACTGTCATGTATGTCGCCGTACAAGTACTTTGGTTACCTGCCTCATCTGTAACAGTAAATAAATATACTCTCTCAAATGAACCTCCGCAACTGCTAAAGTCTGTTAGTAATAACATGTCTACTGTCAGCTCTGCATTGTTATTACAATTATCTGCTGCTGTCGCTTCTATGCCTGCTGCCCATGTTGCTACATCTTCTGATCCACATGCAATCTCTAATTGATCATTACATGTGATCGTCGGTACTTCACAATCTTCTATGACTACATCAAAACAACAACTGCTGCTGTTACCAGATGGATCTGTAATTGTATAACAGACTTCGCTTGTTCCTATGTTAAAAATAATTCCATCTCCTTCTACTGTATTGATTGGATCTGTATCTCCAGTTGCTGTAGTTGCTCCCGTGATTGTATATGTCACAGTCAATCCTGGGCAGTTGTCATTGTATATTGGATCTGTACTGTCATCAGATGTCCACGTACAAGTTCCTGCATCAGTGCACTGTACAACATCGTTACTCGGACAACTGATACTTGGCACATCACTGTCTATAACTGTTATATCAAATGTACATGTACTTGTATTACCACAATCATCTGTCGCTGTATATAATATATTTGTAGTACCTAATGGGAATGCATCTCCACTTGCAATACCGCTTGTTAATGTGACTTCCACATTCTCATCGCAATTAT
>Ga0209185_1000322_pt1 | contig 62802 bp, 62 predicted proteins | sample SidtaG_2_FD_187425 | JGI IMG/M metagenome (GOLD analysis project Ga0209185, IMG submission 187425) | Marine algal microbial communities from Sidmouth, United Kingdom - Sidmouth_Asex2 metaG (SPAdes) (version 2) | ecosystem: Host-associated > Algae > Red algae > Unclassified | place: Sidmouth... | reverse complement strand
TCGTTCTAGCTGATATCACGTAGTCAGTCGTAGGCTGGGGAGTCATTCGGTTAATCAGGACGAGGCTTGTCCGGGCTCACTGCGAACCTCGAAGTACAGCGCTGCTCCAGCCAGATTCGCATCAAATATGCCTTCGGTTCTTCCTGGGCCACCAGATCATGCCCCACGAAGACGACCACCGAGGCGCACCAGTTGCGGCACGACAACGTCGCAGGTGGTACTGTCTACGCCAGGTCGAGGCTCTGACACCCACCTTGGCACAGCACCGGATATGGCGGTCTTGGACTGGCCTTTCTCCTTTCCCGGCGAGAAAAACTTCTAGCAAACCCGTGCTCGTAAACCCGTCGGAAGCTTCCCGGAAACCCGGGAAGGAATCATCAAAGCCCGCTCAGACGCTGCTCACGCTGACCACAAACCGCCAGAACGCCCTGCCCATCAATGGGTAACGTACCGCCCCCCCCTGGTACCAGCAGACAAGTGAAGACCATGAACAAGTACACCTCCGAGCGCTACCTGAGTGACGTGGCTGCGGTAATGGCGTCGCGCCTCACCCTGCTACCGATGATGTGGTTCCTCGATCCAAGGCAGGCCGAACGCGAAACCCGCAAGATGTTTTCGGAAAAGGAAGACGCCTACAGCGCACTGCAGCAGCAGCTGTTGCTCGCACCAATGAAGTTCTGGCTGGATCTTTGGCAGGGCGCTTTCGAGGGCGACCGGGACGGCGGCCTCAGCCGTGCTCAACGCGCTGCCGAACGCCGCATTTCGCATCCCTACACGTCTCGTGTCCGGGCCAACAAACAGCGTCTGTCAAGATAGCGTCCGTCAAGAGAAAGCTGATCACATCATGACCGTCACCGTCGACTACTACCACTTCCTGATTTCGCCCTGGAGTTATCTTTCCATCGCGCGGTTGAATGCGCTGGTGGAGCGCACCGGCGCGAAAGCTCGCTACTTACCTATCGATGTCGCGAGTACCTTCAGCGAAATGGGCGGCGTGCCGCCGGCAGACTCTCCGACGCCGTCCTCACGGCCTGCTGGCGCGACGAAGCCAATGTGGCTGATCGCGCGACTCTGGTCGGCCTCATGGAATCGCTCGGCTTGCAAGCCGACGTTCTGCTCGGCGCCGCGGAAGACAGCGCAAACGCGAATCGACTCGAATCGACCACCGCTGAAGCGCACACCCGTGGCGTGTTCGGCTCACCCACCTGGATCGTCGGCGAAGAACGGTTCTGGGGCCAGGACCGTATCGAGTTTCTCGAGCGCGCGATCGCCGCGCTCGAGCCATCTTGATCAAAACAACGCCATCTTGATCGAAACCACGAAAGGGGCCCTGCATGTGCACACTCGACGGCTGCGGAAGCGCGTCAGAACTTCCTCCCATCCCGGTATCGTCTGCCGAGCGTCGGCGGTTTCTCGCGGGCCTTGCCAGCCTGCCACTGGCCACGGTGCTCAGCTACCCGGATCTCGCCCGTGCGCAAGCCGCCTCCGCCCGCGAGCAGAGCATTGTCGGTGAGGACGGTACTCGCGTTTCCGGCGTCATCGCCCTGCCGGCCATCACGCCGGCACCCGCCATTTTGCTGATTCACGAATGGTGGGGTCTGAACGACCAGATAAAGTCGGTTGCGGCGGAACTGGCCAGCCTCGGTTACATCGCCTATGCGATCGACCTATACGGTGGCGAAGTCGCTTCCACGCCCGATGGCGCCAAGACGCTGATGGGCGCGGTGGACGAAGCAAGCGCCACGGCCGAATTGTCGACTGCGATCGAGTTTCTGCGCCTCCATGAGGAGTCCAGCGGCCGAGTCGGAACCGTCGGCTGGTGTTTCGGCGGTGGCTGGTCGATCAACGCTTCACTCGCGGCGCCGGTCGACGCGACGGTAGCCTACTACGGGCGACTGCCACAGGACGCTGCCGCCTTGAAGACCTTGCACGGCCCCGTCATGGGCCACTTCGGAACGGAAGACGAATCAATCGACGAAGTAATGGTCGGCGGCTTCGAACGAGCGATGGCTTCCGCAGGTCATGCCCGGAAGCTCGACATTCACTGGTACACGGCCAACCATGCCTTCGCCAATCCGAGCAGTGCCCGCTATGACGAGGACGACGCTGCGCTTGCCTGGTCACGCACGCAAGCGTTTTTCGCGCAGCACCTGCAAGTCTGAATCAGCCTGCCCGGCAAGCCCATGCAGAGTCGCCCTCGCCGATTCCGCAAGGGCGATCCGTTCGACGACGATTCGATTTCGCGCCGCGGTCTCGTCATCTAGTCTGCAGAGTTCTTTGCAGCAGTTTCGTCGAAGGAAGCAGACACGTCTGCAGGTTCGGACTCGCCCGAGCTCTGGACACGACGACGCTCGAGTTCGCGTTGCAACAGCGCGACATTCCGGTTATTGGCCTTGAACACGAAATCGAACAGGTCACCGAGCAACGGCACGACGCCGACGACGGTCTCGATCGCGACATTGCCGAGCATGCGCAGAATCACGCCACCGGGCATGCCGAGTTCGACCGCACGCCACACCAGCCAGCCGGAAAGCCCCAGGCCGACGACATCGCCGACGCCCGGAATCAGGCCGATGATGCCGTCCCAACCAATGCGAAAGCCTCCCGGCAAGCGGATTGAACTGTCGAGAAAGCGGCCGAAGGCGGCTATTTCACGAGCCCGCCGCTCGAGCGTCGCTTCGTCGAGTGCCGATTCAGGGTGACGGTTGGACATGCCTTATTGTCCTCCATTAGTTTAATGAGGCGAGTTCTTTTTTGTGCCGGGTGCACCTCGCTCGACCAGAGCGGCGCGTCACGTTAGGCTAACGCGGCAATCATCAGGAGAAGAGCAAGAATGAACCACCCATCCATCCTTCGTACGACCTTGATCGCGAGTGCGCTGGCGCTCGCCACGCCCCTCGCGGCCCAGGAACAGCAGTTCATATCGATCGGTACCGGTGGTGTTACCGGTGTCTACTACCCGACTGGTGGCGCAATCTGCCGCATGGTCAACAAGAACCGGAAAGAGCACGGTATCCGCTGCTCGGTCGAATCCACCGGCGGTTCCGTATACAACATCAATACCGTGCGCGCCGGCGAACTCGAATTCGGAGTTGCGCAATCTGATTGGCAATATCATGCCCTAAACGGCACGTCCAAGTTCGAGGACCAGGGTCCTTGGGAAGGTGAACGCGCGGTATTTTCGGTACATCCCGAACCGTTCACCCTGGTCGCTCGCAGCGGCGCAGGCGTTGATGGATTCGAGTCACTGAAAGGCAAGAAGGTCAATGTCGGCAACCCGGGTTCCGGGCAGCGGGCGACCACCGAGGTTGTCATGGAAGCCTTCGGCATGTCCATGGACGACTTTGCGCTGGCCGCCGAACTGAAAGGCTCCGAGATGGCACAGGCGCTGTGCGACGGCAAGATCGACGCCATGATCTACACCATCGGTCACCCGGCAGCGGCCATCACGGAAGCGGCAACCACCTGCGATGTGGAGCTGGTATCCGTCGCGGGCGAAGCGATCGACAAGCTCGTTGCCGACAACTCCTACTATCGAACGGCCACCATCCCGGGTGGTACCTACAAAGGCACCGATGAGGACATCCAGACCTTTGGTGTCGGCGCGACGTTCATCTCGTCCGATCAAGTATCCGAAGACGTCGTCTACGTGTTGACGAAGGCAGTCTTCGACAACTTCGACGACTTCAAGGGACTGCATCCCGCCTTCGGAAATCTGGTCGAAGAGGAGATGATCACGGACGGGCTGTCCGCACCGATCCATGATGGTGCGAAGAAGTACTACGCCGAACGCGGCTGGATGTAAGGTCGATCAAAGCAGGGTCCGTCGAAGTATCGGGGGGCGGGCGCGAGTAGCGCTCGCCCTCTTTCCAGTCCGCCCGTCCTGCAGAGAATGAAGCGACATGGGTTCAGCGCCAGAACAAGAAAAGGCTGCCGGCCACGACCGGGGCAAGGCCGAACCTGACGGTCGCGACGCGGCGCAGGAGATCGCCGCCAGCGTCGATACCGGCGCTCGCCAGGCGGTCGGCCTGGCCGGCAAGGTCATCGTCGCGATCGCCTTCTGCTGGTCGATATTCCACCTCTACATCGCCTCGAACATTCCGTTCCTGCTGACCGAATGGTCCGGCATAAACGTCGTCTTCAACAACCAGGAAGCACGGCAGATTCACCTCGCCTTCGCGCTCGTGCTGGCGATGCTCGGCTTCCCTCTGTTCAAGTCGAGTCCGCGTGATCGCGTACCGTTGACAGACTGGATACTCGCCCTGCTCGGCGCATCGGCCTGCCTCTACCTGTTCTGGTTCAAGAACGATATCGCCGGCCGCGCCGGCTTGCCGACCGAGCTCGATCTCATCGTCTCCACCGTCGGCATGCTGACTCTCGCGATCGCCGTCTACCGCGCACTCGGCCTGCCACTGGTCATCGTCGCGAGTGTCTTCGTGATGTACGTCTTCTTCGGAGACCGCGCCATCCTGCCCGACGCCATCCAGTGGAAAGGCGCGTCCTACGGCAAGGCAATGTGGCACTACTGGATGCAGACCGAAGGCGTATTCGGGGTCGCTCTTGGTGTATCTGCATCGATGATCTTCCTGTTCGTCTTGTTCGGATCGCTACTTGAACGAGCCGGCGCGGGCAACTATTTCATCAAACTGGCGTTCGCTCTGCTCGGTCACCTGCGCGGTGGCCCGGCCAAGGCAGCCGTGGTTGCCTCCGCACTATCCGGGCTGTACTCGGGCTCATCCATCGCCAATGTCGTGACCACCGGTACTTTCACGATCCCCTTGATGAAGCGCACCGGCCTGTCTGCCGAAAAAGCCGGCGCAGTCGAAGTGGCTTCATCCACCAACGGGCAGCTGACGCCGCCGGTCATGGGGGCTGCCGCCTTCCTGATTTCCGAATTCACCGGCATCTCCTACCCGGAGCTCATCAAGCACGCCCTGCTGCCCGCACTGATTTCCTACATCGCACTCGTCTATATCGTGCACCTCGAGGCGCTCAAGCTCGGGCTCAAGGGCATGCAACGCCCGCCACTCGTCGGTACGATCGCACAACGACTCGCTGGCGTCCTGTTCGGGTTCCTCGCCATGGCGGCACTGGGCGGACTGGTCTACTACGGCCTCGGCTGGATAAAGACGAGCTTCCCGAGCATGACCTTCAAGGCCGCGGCGGGGCTGTTCCTGCTTGCCTACCTCATTCTCATTCTCATCGCCGTGAAGCGGCCCGACCTCGAGCAGGATGATCCGGAGAATCCGCTCGAGGTGCTGCCGCGCCCCTGGGACGTCGCCGCCACAGGCTTGTATTTCGTATTGCCGATCGTGGTGCTGATCTGGTGCATCCTGGTCGAACGTCTGTCGCCCACACTGTCAGCCTACTGGGCGACCGTGGCCATGCTCGTGGTCGTGCTGACCCAGCACCCCTTGAAACGGCTGTTTCGCGGTGAAGGTGCTTTCGGGGCCGCCTTCATGCAAGGCCTGGTCGACTTCAAGAGCGGCATGATCGCCGGCGCCCGCAACATGATCGGCATCGGTGTCGCGACCGGGGCTGCCGGTGTGATCGTTGGCACGGTATCCCTGACCGGCGCACACCAGGTCGTCGGAGAATTCGTCGAGTTCCTGTCAGGCGGCAACATCATGCTGATGCTGCTGCTGGTGGCGGTCATGAGCCTGATTCTTGGCATGGGATTGCCAACGACGGCAAACTACATCGTCGTCTCCGCACTGATGGCGCCGGTCATCGTCTCGGTCGGCGCTCAGTCCGGTCTTATCGTGCCGCTCATCGCCGTGCATCTTTTCGTCTTCTATTTCGGCATTCTCGCCGACGACACGCCACCCGTGGGGCTCGCCGCGTTCGCCGCCGCGGCGATTTCGGGTGGCGACCCGATACGTACCGGTATCCAGGGTTTTACCTACGATATCCGCACCGCCCTCCTGCCGTTCATGTTCATCTTCAACACCGAGCTTCTGTTGATCGATGTCACAGCTGCCAAGGCGGTCCTCGTGTTCATCGTCGCGGTGATCGCGATGATGCTGTTCGCTGCTGCAACCCAGGGCTACTTCCTGACACGCAGCCGGCTCTGGGAAACCCTTGCGCTCCTGCTGGTGTCGTTCACCCTGTTCCGACCCGGTTTCTGGCTGGATCGCGTGCAGGCACCGTATATCGATTCGCCCGGCATCGAGGCGATAACCGTGGCCGATACCTTGCCGAGTGGCGAGCCCCTGCGCCTGCAGGTACGTGGCCCGGACTTCGACAAGCCGGACGAGCTTGCGCAGCAGACCATTCTGCTGACACTCGAGGACGGCGACGACGGCTTGGCGCGACTCGATGCGGCCGGACTCATGGTACGAGCCGAAGGTGATCTTGCAATCCTTGACGAGCCGATGCCGGGGACGCCGTATTTCACCGAGCTTCAGGATCTCGATTTCTATGCCGATCCGCCGGTCGAAATCGTAGCCTTGCAGCGCGAAGCGGAACGCCTGCCCAAGGAAATATTCTATCTGCCGGCGCTGCTCCTTCTGGGTTTCGTCGTCTGGATACAGCGAAGGCGCCAGACCGTTCCGGCCTTCTGGGGAACGAAAATTCCTCGGCAAGCGGCAAGCTGACGGCAAGCGGCTGATCGGGCAATGAGCGGTCACGTCTTCGGTCGGAATTCGAATGTGGCCCTGCCGGTCGCGGTCGGCGGCGAAGGCTGCTACCTGATCGATGCCGACGGCAGACGCTACCTTGATGGCTCCGGCGGTGCGGCAGTTTCCTGCCTTGGCCACGGGCATCCTGCCGTTGGCGAGGCCATCCGCCGGCAGCTCGATCGGGTCGCCTTTGCCCATACCGGGTTCTTCACGTCCGAACCCGCCGAATCGCTGGCCGATCGGCTCATCGAAAACGCGCCCAAGGGCATCGACAGGGCCTACTTCGTGTCTGGTGGGTCGGAGGCAATGGAAGCGGCCATCAAGCTCGCCCGACAGTACTTCATCGAACGGAATGAGCCCGGGCGCCGCCACCTCATCGCACGCCGACAGAGCTATCACGGCAACACCCTTGGCGCGCTCTCCGCAGGCGGCAACGCCTGGCGGCGCGAACCGTTCGCACCGCTATTGACGGCCAGTTCACACATCGCGCCCTGCTACGCCTACCGCGAGCAACGCGCCGACGAGACGGTCGAGGCGTACGGCCTGCGCATTGCCGACGAGCTCGAAGCAGAGATCATTCGACTCGGTGAAGGCACCGTCATGGCCTTTATCGCCGAGCCAGTGGTCGGCGCAACGGCCGGCGTACTGCCCCCGGTACCCGGCTATTTCAAGCGAATTCGCGAGATCTGCGATGCCCACGGTGTGCTGCTGATCCTCGACGAGATCATGTGCGGCATGGGCCGGACAGGGACACTGTTCGCGAGCGAGCAGGAAGGTATCGCACCCGATATCGTCACCGTGGCGAAAGGCCTCGGTGCGGGCTACGAACCGATCGGCGCCATGCTCTGTACCGCGACCATTCACGACGCCATTGCCAAGGGCTCGGGCTTCTTCCAGCACGGCTACACCTACCTCGGGCACCCGTTGGCATGCGCGGCAGCCGATGCGGTGTTGACGACGCTGCTCGGCGAGAAGTTGCCACAACGTGCAAAAAAGCAAGGGCGGTACCTCATGTCTCGCCTGCACGACGCTTTGGGCAACCACCCCCATGTTGGCGATATCCGCGGCCGCGGCCTCTTCGTCGGTGTCGAGTTCGTCGCCGATCGTGACAGCAAGGCGCCTTTCGATCCATCGCTACGGCTTGCTGCAACCCTGAAACGACACGCCTTCGACGCCGGATTGATCTGCTATCCGATGAAGGGCACCGTTGACGGTCGACGGGGCGATCATGTCCTGCTGGCGCCGCCGTTCATCATCAGCGAGCGCGAGATCGACGAACTCGTGACAATCCTCGCGGGCGCTCTCGAGACGTCGCTGGCAAGCGTCAGTGCGGTGGCGTGAATTCCACCGAGAGTACAGCCAGCACGATTCGGCCTTTGCCCCGCTTGATGGTGGCACCGAACGGCGCTCGCCTGCAGCCAGCCGATCACGAGGCCTTGCCGATCTCGATCGAAGGCACGGTCGCGACGGCGCTCGCCTGCCAGACTGCAGGTGCGACTGGTCTGCACGCCCATGTTCGCGACGACACCGGCGGTCATTCACTCGACCCGGCACGCTATCGCCGACTGCTGGCAGCACTCGAACAAGCGGAGTGCGACCTGTTCGTGCAGATCACGACCGAAGCCGTCGGACATTACCGACCCGACGAGCAGAGAGCGGTTGCCGAGTCGCTTGCGCCAACCGCGATATCGGTCGCTCTCCGGGAAATGACCGCCGATCCCGACCAGGACGCGATCGGACAGTTCTACCGAGACATGCATGCTCGCGGCACATCGCTCCAGCACATCTTGTATTCACCGGATGAAGTTCGACAACTCGCAACGCTCATCGGCACGGGAACCATCCCGGCCGATGACCTCCAGTGCCTCTTCGTTCTCGGTGGTCACGGATCGAACGATCATGCAACTCCGGCTCTTCTGGATGGTTTTCTCGAGGCGCGGAATGAGGCACTCGGGTCGCTCGCGCTCGACTGGGCCGTCTGCGCCTTCGGCATCGAGGAGACTGCCTGTCTGCTCGCCGCGCACGAAGCGGGCGGCAAGCTCCGCGTCGGCTTCGAGAACAACCGTCTCCATGCCGACGGGCGGCGCGCTCGTGACAACGCTGAAAGAGTGACCGAGGTGGTCGACCGCCTGCGCCACGTCGCGGCTTGACTGAACGAATTCGACTTGATGAACTGAATCGCCTTGAACGAAGCGGTTTTACTTGCTGTCCGGCGCGATACTCGACATCGACGTGCTGCTGCGATGGGCAGCAGGTCACGGGTCGCTATGCGCTAGGATTCGAGGAAGTCGACTGACAGAGAGCGTGAATGCCACTCAAGAACACCTCGACACGCTACGGCAGTGTCACCCGCTTTTTCCACTGGTCCATTTTCGCCCTCTTCGTCTACCAGTTTCTCGGTGCGAACATCATGACCCGGCTCGGGCGCGACGCCACCGCCTTCGGCATGGACGGCAACTTCTACTACAACTGGCACAAGTCGATCGGGCTCGTCTTGTTGGTGCTTGCAATCGCCCGCTTCATCTGGAGAAAGACGACCCCACTACCCCGCTGGGACCCGTCGCTTACCAAGCCAGAGCGCGCGATCTCTGCGCGACTCGAGACCTGGCTCTATGTGCTGATGTTTGCGCTACCTCTCAGCGGCTTCTTGTACGTCATGGCCGGAGGCTATGGCATCAAGCTGTTCGGTCTGCTTGATCTGCCGAATCCGATCGGCAAGCAGCCAGCGTGGTCTGGCCTCGTCTGGACACTGCACGTCGTGCTTGCCTACGCAGCATTGATCGTCATTGCCTGGCACGTCGGTCTTGGCATCAAGAAGCACGTCTTCGAGAAGAGCGGCCTGATGAACCGGATGCTGCCGTTTCGGAAGTGATGGTGCTGGCGAGAAGCGAGTGGACTGATCACGCGTCGCGTGAGCACAGCGGCCGTGCGGTTGGCTCGTTGGGGACCAGGGTCAATTCAGCCACGCAGCGCAGGAAGGCCGATGCCTGTTGATTCAAACCCGCCATCAGCGGCGATGACCTGCCCGCTGATGTAACTGGCCTTGTCTGAGCACAGGAAGGCGATCAGTTGAGCAATTTCCTGCTCGCTGCCATAGCGGTTCAATGGAATCGCATCATGGTAGGCCGAAATGATCTCGGGTGAGTGAACGGCCAATGCAAGCTTCGTACGTACAGGTCCCGGTGCCACACAATTCGCCCGCACGTTGAACTCGCCAAGCTCTGCCGCCTGTTGCTGCGTGAGATGCATGACTGCCGCCTTTGAGGTCCCATAAGCTACGCGCAGGGTGCTGGCCCTCAAGCCGGAAATGGACGCAATGTTGACAATGCAGCCTGCGCTCTTGACAAGCTCCGGTATGGACTGCTGCGAACACAGAAACACGCCATCGAGGTTCGTATCCATGACGCGTCGCCAGCGCTCGAAGCTCGTATCGGCCATGGGTCCGAAATCGGCAACACCCGCGTTGTTGACCAACGCATCGATCTTGCCGAAGCGGTCCACGACTGCGGCAATCGTGTCGCTGACTTGCGCCGGATCGGAGACATCGCACTCCACCGGGTATACACCTGCGCCCTCGGCGGCCCCATGCAACGCTTCCGAATCGCGGTCGACCATGGCCACGCTCCACCCTCCATCACGCAGAAGATGAGTAGTCGCCAGACCGATACCGCGCGCCGCACCCGTGACTATCGCTACCTTGCCTGACATACCGAGAGATTATTGATGAGACGTGTAGCGGCAGCGTACAACCATTGCGCGGTATCGTCGCGGTTCATCATGCCTGACTCCGCGTCGCCAGCAAGCCCGGCACGTAGATACCAAGAGTGACTGCGCGGAACACATACATCGCAAGGAACGCCGCCCACACGCCATCGTTACCGAAAGCAGGGCGCAGCAACATGTCCGAGCCGACATAGAGGATCGCCGAGGCAAGCGCTGCATTGCGCAGTGCCCGTCCCTGGGTCGTGCCGATGAACAGCCCGTCGAGCTGCCACGCGACGACCCCGATCAACGGCACCGCAGCACACCATGGCAAATGCGCGAGCGCAACGTTGCGGGCGTCCATATCGCGAATGAAGGTGTCCAGCACCCAGCCGCCCGCGCCGAGGTAGAGGAGCGACAGCGCGAGCCCGCAGGCGATTGCGAATTCACTGGTCAGCCGCATCGCACGCAACAGCCGCGCACGGTCGCCGGCCCCGTGCGCTTCTCCCGCCTCCTTCTCGGCGACAAAGGCAAAACCGTCGAGCACGAAAGCCGCCACGGCGATGAACTGCAGGAGGACCTCATTGCCTGCCGTCGTAGCGGTGGATATCAAGGTCCCGGAGCGTACGAACCAGGCGAAGGAGAACAAGATTGCAAGCGTTCGCAGCAAGATATCCCGGTTGGCTGCAAACAACGCTGTCAGCCGAGCCCGATCAAAGAGCCTGTCAGGCACCACCAGCGAACGACGGACCAAGACAAGTCCGAATACCAGTGCAGACCATTCCGCAATGGCTGTTCCGGCACCGATGCCAGCCGGCCCCCAGCCGAGGCCAGCGACGAACCAGACATCGAGGGATGCGTTGATGCCGTTGAGGATCACTTGAAACGCGAGCATCGCGCCGGTGCGACCGGTGCCGAGCAACCAGCCACTGACGGCAATGCCGCCGAGGCAGGCCGGCGCACCCCAGACGCGCGCGGCAAAGTAGCCGTCGGCGAGCGCCTCGACCGCAGGTGTCGTCGCGAAGCTTGCGAACGCCAGTCCGCGGAGGGGAGCGGCGAGCGCCAGTATCGCAAGGCCGATGAGCAGACCGAGACCAAGCGCACGAAACAGCACCGCTCGAACCTCGTCGGCGTCACCCCGGCCACGGGCCTGCGCGGCAAGCCCCGTTGTCGACATGCGCAGGAACCCGAAGCTCCAGTAGATGAAGCTGAATACGACGGACGCAACGGCGACCGCCGCCAGATCAGCCGCATCGCCCTGCAAGCCCATCACCAGGGTATCGACAACGCTGGTGGTCGCACTGGCCGCCTGCGCCAGAATGACGGGTACGGCAAGGCGTACGACAGCAACTCGGGTCAACATGGCGCACTGCGGCTTGAGCTCATCGAAAACATCCGGCACCATAATCCGAGTTCAACGGCAACGACAATGCAACGAGTCCCGACATGAGCCTGCTCTGCGGTATCGACGTCGGCACCCAGGGGTCGAAGGTCGGACTGTTCCGTCCTGACGGTAGCTGTCTGGTTGAATGCTACGCGGAACATCGATTCCATCACCTCCGCCCGGGCTGGGTCGAGATGGATCCGGTGCAGATTCTCGACGCGGTGGTTGCGGCCGCATCTGAAGCTACACACAAGGTCGGGGTGGCGGGCCGGGAAGTCGAGGCCATCGCGATGTCCGGCATTCTCTGCGGCCCGGTCTTCATCGACGCCGACTGGCGGCCGGTGCGGCCGATCATCCCCTACCTCGACGTCCGCGCGGGCGAGGAAGTCGACTGGCTCCGCAACGACGTCGAGCCGCGCTGGGAGAGCGAGTCGGCCAATGCCGCTCTCGACACCTACGTCATGCCAGCGGTCTACGAATGGGTGCGACGGCACGAACCTGACATCTGCAAGCGCATTGCCCGGATCGTTTCACTGGCACCGTACGTCGGCGGCTGCCTTGCCGGACTGAAGGCTCGAAACGCCTACACTGACCCATCTCACCTGTCCGGATGGATCATCGGCTGGAACGCCAGCACCGGTCGGCCTTCAGAGCAGCAGTTCGACGATCTCGGCATTCCGCTGGAGCTCGCCCCCGACGTTCACGACCCGCACGCTATCGTCGGCCATCTGACTTCCGACATGGCCAGGCGCACTGGCCTGCCTGTCGGCGTGCCGCTGTGTGCAGGTGCCGGCGACGTCATGCAATCGAACCTCGGTGCGGGTCTGACGCGGCCCGGTCTCGCAACCGACGTGGCAGGTACCGCGTCGCTGCTCACCGTGGGCGTGACCGGTCCGTCTGCCGAGATCACGGCACAACCGGGCATGCTCTATTCACTCGCTACCTTGCCGGGCCAGGCACTCTACTGGGGTTACGTCAAGGCGGGGGGATTGTCGCTACGCTGGTTCCGCGATGAAATCCTGAACGAACCCGGCAACGACGCCCTCTACAAGGAATTCGACCGACTCGCGGAGGACGTGATGGCCGGTAGCGATGGTGTCCTGTTCACGCCCTACCTGTCCGGCGGCAATCCGGACAATCCGCACGCCGTCGGTACCTTTCTCGGCATGAACGTGGGGACCAATCGCGCCACCTTGTGGCGGGCGATGCTTGAATCGATTGCCTACGAGTACGGTGATTTCCTCGACACCTTCGCCGGCAACGGCGTGTCCGTCAATCGCGTCCTTGCGGTGGGTGGCGGCGCGCAAAGCGAACTCTGGAACCAGATCAAGGCCGATGCCGTCGGCATGCCGTGGCAGATCCCGTCGCGCCGCGAGGGCGCCATCCTCGCCAATGCCGCACTCGCGGGCGTCGCCTGCGGGCGTTGCGACGACCTGGCGACTACCGTCGAATCCTGGGTCGGCGACGGCAAGCTTTTCAAGCCGAACGAGGCGACCCGGCAACGCTATCAAGGCATACGCACACAGCGACGTGGACCACTCGGCCGCAGCCTGCGAGAACTCTTCACCCATCTGGCGCCCCTTCGACAAGAGGAATCGACATGACCACACTGGTAGTACACACCGAGACCGATCCAGCGAAGGAATCGCTGCGAACGGATGATCCTGCCGACATCAAAGCAACTTTGGCACGCGCGGGCGTTCGCCTTGAGCGATGGAAAGCGAACGTCGAACTCGACGCAGCGGCTGACAACGACGCGGTGCTTGAAGCCTATGCTCGCGACGTCGAGCGTCTCGCCGCGGAAGGCTACGACACGGTCGATGTCGTCAGGTTGCACGCGAACAACGACGATCCCGAAATGCTCGAGAAAGCTGCCCAGGCACGAGCGAAGTTTCGCGACGAGCACACGCACGATGACGATGAAGTGCGTTTCTTCGTCGAGGGCAGCGGCACCTTCTACTTGCGCGTCGACGGTAAGGTGATGATGGTTGCCTGTGAAAGCGGCGACCTGATCGCGGTACCGAAGGGTGTTCGACACTGGTTCGACATGGGCAGCTCGCCGTACTTCGCCGCCATCCGCTTCTTCAAGGTGGCCGAAGGATGGGTCGGCAACTTCACCGGCGACGACATCGCGACGCGCTTTCCGAGCCACGATGCCATCGTGTCGGCATGACACGATCAGCATGAACCTCGAAGCCGTCATACTCGATATCGAAGGCACGACGTCCTCCACGGGCTATGTGCACGAGACGCTGTATCCCTACAGTCGTGAACGCTTTGCCGAATGGATCGAGCGGCACGAGCACGAACCGCGTGTACAGGCGCAACTGATGGCCGTACGAAAGCTTGCAGACGAGCCGGATGCGGACGTCAAGCGCATTATCGAGTGGCTTGAACACTGGCTCGATTCCGACCAGAAGGTCACGCCGTTGAAGGCCTTTCAGGGCTGGATCTGGGCAGACGGCTTTGCTGCGGGTGATCTGACCTCGCACTTCTACGACGATGCCATCCCGGCCATACGGCGCTGGCACGACGCAGGGCTCGAACTCTCGATCTTCTCGTCCGGGTCGGTCTCTGCACAGATCGCCTGGTTCGGCAACACGCCAGAAGGCAATCTCCTGCCGCTTCTGACCCGGCACTTCGACACCGAGAATCTCGGCCCGAAGAAGGTAGCGGCCTCGTACCGGAAAATTGCCGCAACGCTCGGACACGCTCCGGAGTCGATCGTCTTCCTGTCCGACCTGGTACTCGAACTGGACGCCGCACGCGAGGCCGGCTGGCATACCATCGGCATCCGGCGCGAAGGCGATCAGTACTTTGACCAGGGCGTCGGCGATCACGCCGCGGCGAGCCGCTTCGATCAGATCGACTTGCATGTCATGCCGCCAGCCGTCCTCCCTACGTCGGCAGCCACGTGAGTTCAAACTTCCCGAATAACACTCGATGAGCCCTCGGCAAACCTTCTGGATCGGTGCTGGCTGGAAGATGAACAAGACGCTCGCGGAGTCGCTCGATTACGCCGCGAGACTCGAGGGTTTCAGCGGGCTGTCGCACCCGCTGATCCGAACCTTCGTGATACCGCCCTTCACTTCCATTCGTCAGGTCAAGGAAGCCCTGGCAACGAGCCCGGTGCTGGTCGGTGCGCAGAACATGCACTGGGAAAGTGCTGGCGCCTTCACGGGCGAGATCTCGGCCGCGATGCTCACCGATTGTGGCGTTGATCTGGTCGAGATCGGTCACTCCGAGCGGCGAGAGTTCTTCGGCGAGACCGATGATCGGGTCGGCCTGAAGACGGCCGCTGCCGTTCGCGCCGGGCTGATGCCGCTGATCTGTATTGGTGAAACCCGTGAGCAGCGCGATGCCGGTGTGTCTGACGCCGTGCTTGAAATGCAGGTGCGGTATGCGTTGGGAGGACTGTCCGGCGAACAGCGCGATGCACCCTTGCTGCTTGCCTACGAACCGGTCTGGGCGATTGGCAGCGGCGGCGTACCAGCGCCGGCGGACTACGTCGACGAGCGGCATGCTGGCATCATTCGGGTCGGTCAGGCACTGCTCGGTCGTCGCCTCGCCTGCCTTTACGGTGGCTCGGTCGATCTCGACAATTGCCGCGGCTACGCGCGTTGCGCGAACGTCGATGGACTGTTCATCGGTCGCGCCGCCTGGGGTATCGAAACCCTGTTCAAGATCTTTCGTCACTGCGAAACGGAGCTTGCATGATCTCATCCGGCAAGGAATATTCATGACTTCATCCGGCACGGACCGCCCGTGGACCCGGCTGATCGATCACGTCTGCGCCGGTGGCTGGAAGAATCCGGAAACCGGACTGGTGATCGACGTCGCCTTCAAGCGCATCGACATCGGTGAAGCGCTGATCGATTCGGCTACCGATCGGGTGCGCGAGGTGATGCCGGCCACCCGCTACGCCATCGTCTCCGATTCCCGCACACACGATGCGCTGGCAAGTCGCCTCGTCGCCCGATTCAACGCGCAGCCGGGCCTGTCGGCCGACGACGTCGTGTTGCAGGATCCGCATGCCGACGAGGCGACGGTCGCACAAGTCCAGCAACTGACCCGCCAGGCCGAGGCGGTGATTGCCGTTGGCTCGGGAACGATCAACGATCTTTGCAAGCACGCCACTGCACTCGACGGGCGCGACTACTGCGTTTTCGGCACCGCCGCGTCGATGAACGGCTATACCTCGGCGACCGCCTCGATCACCCTGGCCAACGGCATGAAGGCCACCCTGCCGTCGCACGCGGCGAAGGGCGTATTCCTCGACCTGAGCATTGCCAGTGCGGCACCGCAGTATCTTTCCGCCGCAGGATTCGGCGACAGCCTTTGTCGATCGACGGCACAAGTCGACTGGTACCTCGCGCATCGCTTGCACGGCACCGCCTACTCGGACGCCCCATACAGACTGCATGCTGACGACGAAGCCCTGCTCATTGCACAGGCAGCTGGCGTCACACGCCAGGAACCGGCCGCCATCGGTGCGCTGCATCGGGTACTCACGCTTGGCGGGCTCGGTATCAGCGTCGTCGGTTCGAGCCATCCGGGATCGATGGGCGAGCACCAGATCTCACACTGGATCGACAACTTCGCGGCCAGTGCACACCCCGGTTCCATCCACGGCCAACAGATCGGCATCGCCTCGCTGACCATGGCCAGACTGCAAGCACTTCTACTCAAGGAACATGAGCCGCCCACCGTCAAGGAGACGAACGTCGACGAAAAGGCCATCCGCAAGCGCTATCCGTCTGCTGCCGTCGACGGTGTATTGAAGGTCGCGACATCGAAAGCGCTGAGTGCAAACGCCGCGGCGCTGCTGAACGAGAAGCTCACCGAGAACTGGACCTCGATACGCGAGAGGCTCTTGACCATGCACGTACCACCGAATGTTCTCGAGCAACATCTTCGCGCCGCCAGCACGCCGCTGACACCGGCCGACATCGACCTCGACCCGGGCTTGTATCACGACGCCGTTCGCCATGCCGCCGAGATACGTGATCGCTATTCGATGCTCGATCTCGCGTCCGATGCCAGCTTGCTCGATGATTTCGTCGCCAGTGGCTGCTGAATGCCCCTAGGCGGACGCCAACAACGCGAGCACCGCCGCCGCTGTCGCATCGTCGGTAATCAGCACACTGACCAGGCCGGCGCGCAGCATGCCGACGATGGCTTCGGTCTTGGTCGGTCCACCGCCGATGCAGATGCGCTCGTCGACCTTCAGGAAATCCTTCAACGGCATGACGATGTGGCGCTCATCGAAATCCTGTCGAATGATGGTGCCGTCGATATCGAAGAAATAGCCTGAGGCAAAACCGACAGCACCCCGTCGCTTGTAGCCCTCGAGCTGCGCCTCGGTCATGAAGCCGCTACCGTCGAGCAAGGTATCACCGCCCAGATGCGTCACCCCGAACAGGCTTTTCGTGCATTGTCGAAGCAAGCGGAAATGCTCGCGGATGATCGGTTCCTTCATCAGGAGGCTCTTGACGTCACGACTGGACACGAGCCCGGGCGCGAGCAGGTTCACGCACCGGGCGTTCAGCCGACGAGCGATGTTCGACGTACAGAACTCCGGCGAGAAGTCATAGGTGGCCATGGCACTGCCGTTCAACTGCGCCACGGTGACCCCCGGTCGTGCGATTGTCGACAGCGCCTGCGACAGGGCGAGCACCGTCCGACCCCACGACACACCGAGCACCTCGTCATCGGTAATGCGGGGTTCGAGCAGACGGGCGCCGAACAGACCCAGGCTGTCGTACAGATCAGCACCCGAATCGATTGCAGGCAGGAGATGACACTCGGCAAGGCCGCCGGCACTCGCCAGATCAAAGGCTAGTTCGCACTGTTGCAGGCGCGTACTGTCGAGCGCGACGGTGACGATACGCTCGTCGCGCGCGCGCTGCAGCAGATTGAACACGGACGCCCGCGAGCAGCCCAGCACGGCGGCGACCTCATCCTGTTTCAGGCCGCGCTCGTAGTACAGCCAGGCTGCCCAGAACACCGGATCGGCGGCGAGCTGGGACGCCGCCGGAGTCCGTTGCCGAGATTCTCTCGTGGTCTGCCTTGTACTGATTTCTGTCATTATTCAACACTCGTTGGCATTTGCCATTGACAATTGCCTGCCGATCGTGACAATGGTCAACCACGACATGTTCTCACGCGGATACCGCTATGGCACACATTGGCGACCTGGTAGCAGAAATGCTCGCCCAGTACGAAGTCGAGGCGGTATTCGGCATGCCGGGCGGTCAGACCACGGCGCTGCACGACGGCATATCCCGCCGCGGTAATCGCATCCGCCATGTACTGATGCGCGACGAGCGTAATGCCGCTTACGCCGCTGACGCCTACGCGCGCATCACGGGAAAACCGGGTGTCTGCGATGTGACCGTCGGACCGGGCGCCAATCTGCTTCCGGCGGGATTCCTCGAAGCATTGAATGCCTCGATTCCGCTGATCGGTATCGTCGGTGAAATGCCGCTCGACTGGTTACCTCTGAAGGACAAGGGCATTGCCTCGCAAGGATTCGATCAGCTGTCCTTCTTCAAGAGTTGCTCGAAAGAGGCCTGGATGGTGCCTTCGGTAGCCGCCGTGCCCGAGCTTGTCCGTACCGCCTTCCGCGTGGCAACGTCGCCACGGCCCGGCCCGGTCGCGCTGATCATCCCGCACGACATCTTCGACGCCGACTGGGACGAGAACGCGCAACCGATCCTAATCGACGACCGCGCCATCCAGGCCCCCTATCTGCGCTGCCTGCCGCCGCGCCCGGATATCGAAGCCGCCGCGGCGCTGATTCGCCGTGCCAGGCAGCCTGCCATCGTCTGCGGTGGGGGTGTTCACGGTGCGCAGGCAGCTGAATCGGTCACCGCCTTCGCCGATCGTCTCGGCGGTCTTGCGGTGTCGAGCCTTTCTGGCAAGGGCTCGATCCCCGAAACACGTGACTATGCGGCCGGGGTGCTGAATCCGCTCGGCTCATGGGCCGCCATCGAACTGATCAAGGAAGCCGATCTGATCATCTGGTGCGGCTCAAAGGTCAGTCAGAACACAGGAATGAATTGGACGTTGCCCACGCCCGAACAGGCCACCATCACCATCGACGTCGATCCCGAAGAACACGGCCGCACGTTCCGGCCCACAGTTGCATTACTCGGTGACGTCCGCGAGACCATCGAGGCCATCGATGCCGTGCTTGGCGACAGCATGGCGGGCTCACGCCCCGAGTGGGACGCCCGCATCGCCGAGATCAAGGCCGAGGGTGAAGCCGCCAAAGCAATCGAGATCGCGTCAGAGGCCGTGCCCATCTCTCCGCCTCGCGTCATGGACGAGATTCGGAAGCGGCTCGGAGAAGAGGACATCGTCGTCTCCGATGCGTCCTTCGCAGCCGGCTGGATCGCAGGCTACATTCCCGCAACGAAACCCGGGCGTCAGTTCGTCTACGCGCGTGGCCAGGGCGGGCTCGGCTACTCGGTACCGGGCGCGATCGGCGTCGCCACCGTGCGCCCCAATGCTCGCGTGGTCACAGTCGCCGGGGACGGTGCCTTCTCCTACACCATCGGCGAATTGACCACCATGGCGCAGAACAACCAGCGCGTCGTCAACGTGGTCATCAACAATGGCCGCCTCGGCTGGATACAGCTCTGGCAGGACATCTTCTTCAAGAACGTGCAGTCAGCCGTGCTCGACGATGCCAACGTGCAACCAGGCTATGCCGCCGCGGGTGCCGCTCTCGGACTCAAGGGCATCTACGTCGAGAAGCCTGCCGATATCGCCGCAGCCCTCGACGAGGCCTTCGCCCATCCGGGGCCGTCGGTTGTCGAAGTGCGCATCGACGATCTCGCCACCCCCATCCACTCGTTCAAGCGTCGACTCCGCGAAGGAAGCGATACGCCGCGACCGCGTCCCGGCACGGTGTACAAGCTGCGTGACTGGAAAGTCTCACCCGACATCTGATTGCCCAGCAAACGAATCCGACGCACGCACCCGTCAACCGCACCGCTCGATACACGAACCGAACTGTTGTCGACTCTTCTGCAACGATTATTGGCCGGCGGGTTACCGCACGGCAGCCAGCGCCGCACCGGTGCGACAAAACCGGGCATAGCGTTCGGCCGAGCGCTCCGCGAGCGCAGCGTCGGGAGTGAATCGCTTGTCGACACGAACCATTCGATCAACTGCCTGGTGGTAGTCCGCATGGCAGCCAACACCCACCGACGCGAAAATGCAGGCACCCAGCGCCCCGAACTCGGTACTATCGGCGACTTCGACGGTCAGCCCCAGCACATCGGCAAACAACTGCGCCCAGATGTCACTACGCGCGGCGCCACCGGCAAGCCGCAACGATTCGACCGGCCGGTCGCCAGCAGCCAGCAACTGATCGATATGTCGCTTGTGCGCAAAGACGATGCCCTCGTATACGGCATAGACCAGATCGGCGCGCTCGTGCCGAGCCTGCATGCCGACGAAACCGGCCGGCTCGTTGTCCGGCCCGCCATACAGATACGGGAGGAACATCAGATCCGAGGGGCAGCCGTGTCGCGACGCGACCATTTTCCCGCAACGCTCGTAGATGCTCTCACCGATTGCGTCACCGAGCAGTCGCTCGGCATCGAAGACCTGATTGCAGCACCACTCGAGGTTGCTGGCAGAGGTTGCACTCGCCTCACAGGCGAGGAAGGTGCCAGGGGTCAAGTAGGGCATCTGCAGAAAGGGCACCGGGTCGGTTTGCGGCTGACCCGTCCTGATGGCGTTGTTGATGCTCCAGGTACCGGCCACGACCGAAAGCTGGGATGCGTCGACAACGCCCGACGCGATCGCCGAACAGACGATATCCACCGCACCACAGACGACCGGCGTGCCCGCGCGGAGCCCGGTCGCCCCGGCCGCCGCCGCCGTCACCTCGCCGGCCTTTGCATCCGGACTGGTCAACGGCGGCAGCTTGTCGATCCAGTCATCGAGCTCGAGTGCCGACATGAGCGACGTCGCATAGTCGCCGGATCCGAGATCGAGCAGACCACCCACTGCGGCGTCGGTGACATCGGTCGAGCGCTCCCCGGTCAACCGGAATCTGATGTAGTCCTTGCACTCGAGAATCGTGCTGGTGCGTTCCATGATCGCGGGACGATGTCGTTGCAGCCACCCGAGCAGGGTCAGGCTCTGTGCCGCCCAGAAGTCCTGAGAAAGCGTCTGCCGCGCCAACTCATCGAACCCACGCGAGCGCCAGTCCAGCAGCACATCCTGTGCCCGACTGTCGGTCGAGACAACGCCATCGCAGGTAGGCCTACCGGCCGCGTCGATGCAATACAGGCCGCTACCGTATCCCGTCGCACATACTGCAATAATGTCACCCGGGTCGATGGCAGCGGCGCCGATGACCGAGGCGATCGATTCACACGTTGCCGTCCACATGGCGAGCGGATCACGCTCGGTGAAACCCGCGTCCGGGAACAGCATGGCCACGGGCCGATACTCGGCGGCGACTTCACGTCCCTCGGTGGTGAACAATGCCGCTTTCGTCATCGTCCCACCACTGTCTATACCGAGCAGATACGACGACATGATGGCTCCTTTGCATTCGTTCACCCGACCTTAGGGAAAACCGGCAGCACGTTCAAGTCCTTGCGATACGGCATGGCGTCGTACCAATGAAACCAGGTAATCAAATGCAGTTCACGAGCCAGTTCTTGAGCCAGTTCTCGAGCCAGTTCTCGAGTCAAGCCATGATGCAGGGCATGAAGACACAATGAGCAGGAACGACCGTGCAGCGCGATTCGACGCGCTCGATCAGAGCAGTATCGACGTTCTCATCATCGGCGCCGGCATCAACGGCGCCAGCACCTTCCGCGAGCTGACGCTGAACGGGGTGTCGGTGTTGCTGGTCGACTCGGGGGACTACTGCGCGGGCGCAAGCGCAGCTCCGTCACGGCTGATTCACGGTGGCCTCAAGTACCTCGAGAACGGCGAATTCCGCCTTGTCGCCGAGTCCACTCACGAGCGCAATCGTCTCTTGCTCAACGCACCGCATCTGGTGAAACCGCTGCCCTGCACCGTTCCCTTCGACTCCTGGTTCGGCGGCCTGTTTTCCTCGGCGTTCAGGTTCCTGCGCCTGCCGCACGGACAATTTCGCAAGCGTGGCACTGTGATCGTCAAGCTCGGCCTGATGATTTACGACTGGCTGGGGCGCAAGCAGCGAGCCATGCCGGTCCACACCGTTCGCGGGCGGACGCAGACCCACGACCTTTTTCCCTTGCTCGACCCCTCGGTGATCGCGAGCGCGACCTACTACGACGCCTTGATCACGCAACCGGAGCGTCTCTGCCTCGAACTGGTGATCGATGCCGAAAAGGAACTGCATTCAACCGGCGTTGCCCTGAACTACGCCCGCGTCGTCGGACGCGAGGGGGAGCAAGTCGTCATTCGCGATGAGATCGATCCGGGTGCAGAGTTACAGCATGAAACCACGGCAGGCGTGACGTCTAAAGACAGATTCCGACAGGAGCGACGTCGGCACTTCCGGCCACAACCGGGTCAGGGTAAGCGCGAAATCCGTGTCACGCCCCGGCTGGTCATCAATGCCGCAGGCCCTTGGATCGACAAGGTCAATCGCCTGTTCGGCATCGATCAGCGCTACATCGGTGGGTCGAAGGGTTCGCACCTGATTCTCGATCATCCGGAACTGCATGCCGGCCTGAACGGGCACATGCTGTATTTCGAGACCGGTGACAACCGCCTTTGCCTGGCCTACCCCATCGGTGACCGGGTTCTCGTCGGCACCACCGATATTCGCATCGACGATCCGGACGACGCACGCTGCGAGCCAGAGGAAGTCGACTATCTCTTCGACGTGCTCGGCAAGCTTCTGCCCGGCGTGTCGATCAAGCCTGCGCACATCGTCTATCGCTACAGTGGCGTGCGGCCGCTGCCATATGCAGGCGATGTCGGCATCGGTTCGGTAAGTCGTGATCACTCCATCGAGGTTGAAGAACCGAACGACGAACGACCGTTTCCAATAGCCTCCCTGATCGGCGGCAAGTGGACGACGTTCCGCGCTTTCGGTGAGGTTGCCGCCAATCTTGCCCTGGACCGACTCATGCGAACGCGTACCCGCCACACCCACGATCTCGCCATCGGTGGAGGCCGCGGGTTTCCACGTGACGGCAATCTGGCGTCGATCACCGCGCAGTTATCCGCCACCTACGAACTGTCACCTGTCATCATCATGAACCTGCTCCACCGTCACGGTTGTAATGTCACCGTCGTCGAAGCGGTTGCAGCGAAGGGCGGCGCCAGGCCCTTGTCGTCGGCACCCGCGTTTCTGACCGGTGAGATCCGCTATCTGTGCCAGCATGAAGCGGTGGCGCGACTCGAGGACCTTGTCTTCCGTCGCACCACACTCGCACTCGAAGGACGCGCCAGCGACGCAGTCGTGAACGAAATCGGTGCAATCGCCGCGGCCATCCTCGGCTGGGACAGCGATCGTCGCGATCGCGAAGTGGCAAACTGCAAGGCCCACCTCGCGCTTGACAGCGGGTAAGCTCGCGCCCGACACCTGTCGGCAAGACCCGCTGATGGGTTGATCTACGGGATATTCGTTTTCACTTTCGTTTATAGTCCGCCTGGGAAAAACGAAAGCGCACGAATGGTTACTGAGCGACTCCAGGCAATCCTCGAACTGGTCCGACAGACCGGCTTTGTCTCGGTCGACAATCTGGTCGAACGTTTCTCCGTCACGCCGCAGACCATCCGCAAGGATCTCAATATGCTCTGCGATCAGCGTCTGCTGAGCCGCACGCACGGCGGCGCACGACTGGCGCTCGGCGTGCAGAACATGAGTTACGAGGCGCGGCGCGTGCTGGCAGCCGAACAGAAGCTTGCGATCGGCAAGGCAGTCGCCGATCTGATACCCGACAACGCCTCGCTGTTCATCAACATCGGTACGACCAGCGAGGCTGTAGCGCAAGCACTTGCACAGCACAAGCAGATGATGGTCGTGACCAACAACATCAATGTCGCGTCGCTGATGCGCCCACTCACCGAAGCGAAAATCATCATTGCGTCCGGTACTGTGCGCTCGTCGGACGGCGGCATCGTCGGCGAGTCCACGGTCGAGTTCATCAATCAGTTCAAGGTGGATTTCGCGGTGATCGGCGCATCGGCAATCGATGCCGACGGCGCCCTGCTCGACTTCGATTTCCACGAGGTCAAGGTCGCACAGGCAATTCTTTCGAACGCACACCATGTGATACTCGCAGCCGACTCGAGCAAGCACAAGCGCGGTGCGCCGGTGCGTATCGGCCATGTCGAGCAAATCCACACCTTCGTCACCGATCGCTTGCCGAACGAGGATTTTCGCGCCCTGCTTGACACTCACAAGGTTCGCATCATCGAGACGCATTGAGGACGCGTAGAGTGGCACCGCGGTGGTGCGCAGGCCACGGCGCACGATTCGAGACTTTCGATTGACATTCGTTACACGAGCGTTTACGTTCTATTGGAAAAGAAACAGTGTTGTGACAGGTAGGCAGATAAGGGCCCTCGCGTCCATTCGCTGAGCCGCACCGTCATGCATCAAAGGCACGCTTCAAAGGGGACCCTTCATTGCTCGAACTCGTCGATGTCGTCAAGCAGGTCGGTGCCCAGACGCACATCTCGAATGTCTCGCTGACACTCGAGTCGGCTTCGCTGAATGTGTTGCTCGGCCCGACCCTTTCCGGGAAGACCTCGCTGATGCGCCTGATGGCGGGTCTAGACAAGCCCACCGGGGGCGACATCCGCATGAAGGGCGAGAGCGTGCTTGGTCGCTCCGTTCGCAGGCGCAGTGTCGCGATGGTGTACCAGCAATTCATCAACTATCCCTCGTTCACCGTGTACGAGAACATCGCGTCGCCAATGCGCATGGCCAGACACGACAAGAAGACCATCGACCGTCGCGTTCGCGAGGCGGCCGACCTTCTGAAGCTCGGCGAGTTTCTCGATCGCACCCCCCTGAATCTCTCCGGCGGCCAGCAACAACGCACCGCACTTGCCCGCGCCCTGGTCAAGGATGCGGAACTGGTGTTGCTCGACGAACCGCTCGCCAACCTCGACTACAAGCTGCGTGAGGAACTGCGCGACGAGTTGCCTCGACTGTTCGCGCGCACCGGCGCCATCCTCGTTTACGCCACGACCGAGCCGCAGGAAGCGCTGTTGCTCGGCGGGCGCACCGCGACCATGGCAGAGGGTCGGGTTACCCAGTTCGGCGACACCATCGATGTCTACAATCAACCCCACGACCTCCTGACCGCACAGACCTTTGCCGATCCCCCACTGAATACTGCAAAGGTGCGCCTGCAGGGTGGCCAATTGCAGATGGACGCGCACGCCATCGGCAGCCCACGCGAATCGCTTGCCGATGGCGAGTACAGCGTCGCCATTCGCCCACATCACCTGTCACTGATGGAAACCTCCTCTCACGTGGTCTCCTTGCCAGTGCATATCGACAGCACCGAGATCACCGGATCAGAGACTTTCATCCACGTATCGACCGCCAACGACAGCTGGGTCGTCCTCACGCACGGCGTTCACCGGGTACACAAGGGCGACACGCTGATGGTGCATCTCGACCCCTCGCGCTTCTACCTGTTCGATGCGAACGGCGATCTGGTGCAATCACCTGTCACCCACGCAAGAGCTGCCTGACGCCATGGCCCACATCACGCTCGACCAGCTCGCGCATTCCTACCTGCCGAATCCGGCCCAACCGGCCGATTTCGCCCTCAGACAGATCGACTATGTCTGGGAGGACGGCGGTGCGTATGCCCTGCTCGGCCCCTCGGGCTGCGGCAAGACAACGCTCCTGAACATCATCTCGGGACTGCTCACACCGTCGAAAGGCCGCGTACTCTTCAACGATCGTGATGTGACTACCCTCACGCCCGAAGAGCGGAACATCGCACAGGTGTTCCAGTTCCCGGTCATCTACGACACCATGACCGTCGCCGAGAATCTCGCGTTTCCGCTCAGAAACCGTGGCGTCGACAAGCACGAGATCACCAAGCGTGTCGACGAGATGCTCGAGACCCTCGACCTGACCGGCAAGGCGCGACGCCGCGCAAGCAATCTGACCGCCGACGAGAAGCAGAAGATCTCGCTCGGCCGCGGTCTCGTTCGCTACGACGTCAATGCCATCCTGTTCGATGAACCGCTGACCGTCATCGATCCGCACATGAAGTGGCAGTTGCGCACCAAGCTCAAGGAGCTGCACGAGCAGTTCGAGCACACCATGATCTACGTTACACACGATCAGACCGAGGCGCTGACCTTCGCCGACAAGGTCGTCGTGATGTACGAAGGCCAGGTGGTGCAGATTGGCACACCGGAGGAGCTCTTCGACGAGCCTGCCCACACCTTCGTCGGCTACTTCATCGGTTCCCCCGGGATGAATATCTTCCCTGGTCAGGTCGCGCAGCACAGTGTGTCCGTCGCCGGCAAGGAGCTGCGTCTGCAACGTCAGTATGAGCCGGAAACACAAGGCATCGAGATCGGTATCCGGCCGGAATTCGTGTCCATCGTCGATCGTCGCGAAGCAGGTGTTGACAGCATGCCGCTCGAGGTACAGGCCGTCGAGGATATCGGTCGCTTCCGCATCGTTCGCGGCGAAGTCGACGGCCACAAGGTCGACGCGCTGATCGGCGAAGACGACATCATTCCAGAGAGTGCCGCCGCCGTGTTCGATCCCTCGCGCATAAACGTCTACAAGGACTCGCATCTCGTGAAGGGGCAAGCCTGATCATGGACAAGCCGTTCAATAACAAGGCGTGGCTCTTCGTGCTGCCGGTCTTCGTGCTGGTGGCCATCAGCGCAATCATCCCGTTGATGACCGTGGTCAACTACTCAGTCCAGGACACCTTCGGCAACAACGAATTCTTCTGGGCGGGAACCGAGTGGTTCTCCGACGTGCTCTCCTCCGATCGCTTCCGTGAATCGCTCGTCCGGAACCTCACCTTTTCCGCCATCATCCTCATCATCGAGATTCCACTCGGCATCGCCATTGCACTCTGCATGCCGCGCAAGGGCGTGTGGGTATCCGTATGCCTCGTGCTGATGGCCTTGCCGCTGCTCATTCCCTGGAACGTGGTCGGCACCATCTGGCAGGTGTTCGGTCGTTCCGACATCGGCTTGTTCGGCAAGAGTCTGTCGGTCATCGGCATCGACTTCAACTACGGCCAGTCGTGGATCCAGTCCTGGATCATCGTCATTCTCATGGATGTCTGGCACTGGACCAGTCTCGTGGTGCTGCTCTGCTACTCGGGTCTGGTGGCGATCCCCGAGGCCTACTATCAGGCCGCCCGTATCGATGGAGCGTCGAAGTGGAAGGTCTTCCGCTACATCCAGCTGCCGAAGATGCAGCGCGTCTTGCTCATCGCGGTGTTGCTCCGCTTCATGGACAGCTTCATGATCTATACCGAGCCGTTTGTCTTGACCGGCGGTGGTCCGGGCAGCACGACCACATTCCTGTCGATCGACCTTGTGAAGATGGCCATCGGTCAGTTCGATCTCGGACCGGCCGCGGCCATGTCGCTGATCTACTTCCTGATCATCCTCTTGCTTTCCTGGGTGTTCTACACAGTGATGACCAACTTCGGGATAGACGCTCCCGATCGTCGCGAGGGCGCTGACTGATGAGCAACTCCACCACCCCGACTGTCGTCGCCGACCCGTCCGTAGCCAACCTGGGTGATTCATCCCGGGTCCAGGACCTGCCGACCGGGGCCAGACCAGCTGCTCCCTCACGCCTGAAGTCGATCGTTCCTGCGGTCTATATCGTGTTCCTGATGCTGCCGATCTACTGGCTCATCAACATGAGCTTCAAGCGCAATTCGGAAATCGTCTCGACCTTCACGCTGTTCCCGAACAACCCGACCTTGCGCAATTACGAGGTCATCTTCAGCGACCCGACCTGGTATGGCGGTTACATCGACTCGATGATCTACGTGGTTCTGAACACGATCATCTCGCTGGCTGTCGCCTTGCCCGCCGCCTACGCCTTCAGCCGCTATCGCTTTCTCGGCGACAAGCACATGTTCTTCTGGTTGCTGACCAACCGCATGGCACCGCCCGCCGTTTTTGCCCTGCCGTTCTTCCAGCTCTACTCGGCCTTCGGCCTGATCGACACGCACATCGCCGTGGCGCTCGCCCACTGCCTGTTCAACGTGCCGCTCGCGGTCTGGATACTCGAAGGCTTCATGTCGGGCGTACCGCGAGAGATCGACGAGACGGCGTTCATCGACGGCTACTCCTTCCCGAAGTTCTTCGTGAAGATCTTCACCCCGTTGATCGCTTCGGGCATCGGCGTGGCCGCGTTCTTCTGCTTCATGTTCTCGTGGGTGGAACTCCTCATCGCGCGAACCCTGACGGTCACTGACGCCAAACCGATCAGTGCGATCATGACGCGAACCAGTTCGGCGACCGGTCTCGACTGGGGTGTACTTGCCGCCGCCGGTGTGCTCACGATCATTCCCGGTGCCCTCGTCATCTACTTCGTGCGTAACTATATCGCCAAGGGGTTTGCACTTGGCCGTGTCTGATAATACAAGCTCGATGACAGCCATCACCGCTTCGACCGGGAGACGCTCGTGAACCTTTCCTGGATGGCGTGGACACTGCCCACCGCCATATTCTTCGGTGTGATATTCCTCTTGCTGGTGACGATGTGCGTCTGGGAAGCCTTGCGACCGGGCGGCGGGCCGCGCATCGGCATACTCCGCTTCGAGACCACACGGGGCGATCGTCTATTCCTGTCACTGCTCGGCAGTGCCTTCATTCATCTCGCGTGGCTCCTGTTCGTCGGCGCCAATCTCTGGATGGCACTCGGCGTGTCCGTCGTGTACGCCGCTTTGGTGTTCAGTTTCGTGTAGTACCGGATCGGTGCGGCCTGCGTTCGGCAGTGTCGCTCGACCGTCCCTGAAAATTTCCGAGGAGGAAAAAGAATGAAAAGGATCCAGTTTGCCCGGACCGCGATCGCGGTCTCGATCGGCCTGACCGTGGGGAGTGTGCCCCTGGCGCAGGCCGATATGGCAGCGGCCGAAAGTTTTCTCGCCGACGAGATCGGCGGCCTGTCAGTGCTCAGCGAAGAAGAGCAGAAGGCCGAGATGCAGTGGTTCATCGATGCAGCCAAGCCGTTCGACGGCATGGAAATCAAGGTGGTTTCGGAGACCATCGACACGCATACCTACGAGTCCAAGGTGCTTGCTCCGGCCTTCACGGCCATCACCGGCATCCAGATCACCCACGATCTGATCGGTGAAGGCGACGTCGTCGAGAAACTGCAGACACAGATGCAGTCGGGCGAGAATATCTATGACGCTTACATCAACGATTCCGATCTGATTGGCACGCATTGGCGCTACCAACAGGCACGGAACCTGACCGAATGGATGGCAGGCGAAGGCGCTGACGTGACCTTGCCGACCCTCGATGTCGAGGATTTCATCGGCCTGAAGTTCACCACCGGGCCTGACGGTCAGTTGTATCAGCTCCCTGACCAACAGTTCGCCAACCTTTACTGGTTCCGCTACGACTGGTTCAACGACGAGACCATCAAGGCGGACTTCCAGGAAGCCTATGGCTATGAACTGGGCGTACCGGTCAACTGGTCGGCCTACCACGATATTGCGGAGTTCTTCACCGGTCGCGAGATCGATGGCGAGAAGGTCTACGGCCACATGGACTACGGCAAGAAGGATCCTTCACTCGGCTGGCGCTTCACCGATGCCTGGCTGTCGATGGCGGGCAGCGGCGATGTCGGTGAACCGAACGGCTTGCCGGTCGACGAATGGGGTATTCGCGTCAACGAGAACAGCCAGCCGGTCGGTTCCTGTGTGGCTCGGGGTGGCGACACCAACGGCCCCGCCGCTGTCTACTCGATCAACAAGTACATCGAATGGCTGAAGGCCTTTGCACCGGCTGAAGCACAGGGCATGAACTTTGGCGAAGCGGCAGGCGTACCGGTACAAGGCAAGATTGCTCAGCAGATGTTCTGGTACACCGCCTTCACCGCGGGCATGGTTGCGCCGGACACGGCGGTTATCAACGAAGATGGCACACCGAAATGGCGCATGGCCCCCAGCCCGCACGGTGCGTACTGGGAAGAAGGCCAGAAGCTCGGCTATCAGGATGCCGGCTCCTGGACGATCCTCAAGTCCACCCCGACGGATCGCGCCAAGGCCGCCTGGCTGTATGCCCAGTTCGTCGTCTCGAAGACGGTCGATCTGAAGAAGGCGCACACCGGTCTGACCTTCATTCGTGAAAGCACCATTCAGGACGAGAGCTTCACCGAGCGTGCACCGAAGCTCGGCGGCCTGATCGAGTTCTACCGCTCGCCGGCTCGCCTGCAATGGTCGCCGACCGGAACCAACGTGCCTGACTATCCGAAGCTCGCTCAGCTCTGGTGGCAGAACATCGGTGATGCATCCTCAGGTGAGAAGACCGCTCAGGAAGCCATGGATGCCCTCTGTGAAGCACAGGAGAAGGTTCTGTCGCGACTCGAGCGTGCCGGCGTCCAGGGCGATATCGGTCCGGTCCTGAACGAGGAACGTGACCCTGAAGAGTGGTTCGCCGAGCCGGGTGCGCCGAAGCCGAAGCTCGAGAACGAGAAGCCCGAACCCGAGACGATCAGCTACGACGAGCTGCTCAAGAGCTGGACGCAGTAAGCATCAGGTACACCTGCCATGGGGTTATCCCTGCGGTATCGCATCGCGTTTCACAGCGGTTAACGAGCGGTATCACGAACGAAAGCCAGCCTCGCTGTCTGGCGGCACTTGGATGGTAATCAAGCGGTAGTAGCAAGGCCCGGCGCTTAACCCGTCGGGCCTTGTCTCTTTCGGCATCGTCGACCGGTGGTCTCGGCCTTGCACTGTTCTTCTCGAATCAAAGTCGAAGGCGGCAGACGCGTTCGACCAAGGGACAGTCGAACAGAGGGACCGCCGAACCGTGTATACCCCGTATCTCTTGATCCTGACGATGTTCTCAGGCGCCGGTGAAATCATCGACCCGACACCCCATCCCTCGCTCGTCAGCTGCCACTCGGAGCTCGAGCGCATGAAGTCCACGGTCGAGGTGGCCTGGGCATCGCACGGGGTCTTGCGCATGAAGGGCGAATGCCGGGACTACGACCCGGACGCCTGGAACCACAGCGCCGGGTATGAGTCAGCACGCCCTCCCGGGCTTGCCGCTGCGAAGAACTGACAGTCGATGTTTCTCTGCACATGGATCGTCCACGCATAGACCGATTCTACGTAGATTCCATCTCGACTCCATCACGTTTTTTTCGCAACTGAAGCGGGACGATACAGAGATTGCGCGTGTGCCGCGACGTCGGTGACACCAGCGGTAGGAAACGGCCTGCCGATGGTCAACATTCGCGTCAGCGCGGAAGCGCTGACCAAGGGCGATCGCCGCGCTATCCTGTCCGCTCCCCCGGATTCCGCTCGCGCAAGCATGACCGACCTTCTCTCGCTCGGAGCAACCGGGCTCGCCTTCTTCGTCATCGCCGTCTCGCCTGGCCCGGCTACTGTCTCGAACGCAGCCATCGCCATGAGCAAGGGTCGCCGGATCAGCCTGATCTACGGAGCGGGACTCTCTTGTGGCCTGATCTTCTGGGGTCTGATCGCGGCTAGTGGTATGGGTGCCGTGTTGCAAAGCTCTGTCTATATGCTCATGGCGTTGAAGTTACTTGGCGGGCTCTACCTGCTCTGGCTGGCATTGTTGTCCGGGCGCTCGGCGATGAGACCGATACCCGCGGTTGCACCCTCGACTGGCCACGAACGCTGGTTCCTGCGTGGCCTGGTGCTGAACATGTCGAACCCCAAATCGGTGATCGCCTGGATGGCCGCGCTCTCGATCAGCGTGAATGCGACGGCCGACTATTCCACGGTTGCCGCGGCAACCCTCGTCTGCATACTGGTCGGCTTCGCGACCAACGCCGCCTACTCCATCCTGTTCTCGATCAACGGAATGATGCGCACCTACGAGTGTTTCCGTCGCCGGATCGATGGTGTAGTCACCGCGTTGTTCAGCCTGGCAGGATTCGGACTGATCCGATCGGCGTTTACACGATAAACGTCGTCGTTCAGGGGTTTCCGCGCACTCTGACAGTTCGCGGCTACGATGCCACATCGGACAGCCAGCGACGGGACTCCGATGATGGCGCGCGACTGATGGCACTCGATATTCTAGCGGATGATCTCACCGGCGAGGCGGTGCTCGCCCTGCTTGCACGCCACCTCGACCTGATGCGTTCGACGTCACCCCCTGAGGACGTCCATGCGCTGGATCCAGACAGCCTGCGTGCGCCTGAAGTAAGCGCCTGGACGGCCTGGCATGACGGCACGCTGGTCGGCTGCGCCGCCTTGAAAGCGCTCGACGATAGCCACGGTGAAATCAAATCCATGCACGTCGCTTCCGAAGCACGTGGCAAAGGCGTCGGTGCCGCGCTGCTCCGACACATCCTCGATGAAGCATCGCGCCGTAGCTTGACCAGGCTATCGCTCGAGACCGGATCGACATCGCATTTCGCACCGGCGCGAGCGTTGTATGCCTTGTACGGCTTCGAATATTGCGAGCCGTTCGCGAACTATGAACGGAGCAAGCACAGTACCTTCATGACACGAATCGTGGCTTGAGGCTGCGACGTCACGACATCAGCTTGCGGGCTGCGGTTCGAATCCCGTCGCAGGTGCCACACAGCCTCGGTTACGAAAAAGACATTCATGGATCGCACGACGTATCTCCGTCATTTAGCTGTCGTGCAGAGTATTCAGCCCCTTCATACCTTGTTCATCAGATACCCGTGTTGTATTACGGGCTATCCGGAAAAACGAAGCACAGGCGTTTCACAACGGCCAAACGACCAGGCCAAAGGCGAGGGCCTGGACTCAACCCAGCTCCAGCGTCGCGACACCCCATAGCCTTGCCGTATCGATCACTGGCGCCGGGCCACGGTACATGCGCGCCGTTTCAAACGTCTGTTCGAAATCAGCTTTTTCGAGCAGTTGAAGAGCGGGACGATTGCCTTCCGGAACATCGATCGTCAACGACACGCCAGTTCCCGAATACCCGGACTTGGCAACGGCAACCCCCGCCAGACCCGCCAGCAGTTGCTCCGCCAGAGGCTGGGTCGATGCGACCAGCGGACCCATCTTCCAACCTTCCAGGCAACGCCTGACGGTACCGAATCCTTCCCCTCCCGTTGCGTCTTGCACGCTCAGCGAATAGCGATCATCACGATCGACGAGCCACTCGTCGAGAAACGCGTCGCGCGCGACCGCGCCCACGGCATGGTCGAGCGCCTTCGCTGCTGCTCGGTCGACCGTGTTTGTCTCACGCCGGTGTGCCACGGCTGATCGATCCCGCGTCAATGCAAGCAGCCGATCGGCCGGTCCCACGAAGCGCAGGTTCCGGTGCAGGAATTCGAAACCTGAACGACGGTAGTTCGCCTGCTGCTCGATCACGCCATCGAGCCCGATCGACTCGACCCCCCGCGATTCGAGTCTCGCTAACGCCTCTTGCCACAACCTGAAACCGTGGCCCTTGCCTCGCCATGTCGGGTTGGCGATGTACAGACCCAGGAAGCCATTCCGCTCATCGAGTCGGACGACCCCGATGCCTGCCACCAGTTCGTCTCCTTCACGGATGCACAGGAAGCCGTCGGGATCGACAGCCCTGAATGCGGCGACGTCACCGATGCCGGGATTCCAGCCTTCGTCCGCGGCAAGGTCAAGCAACTGCCGTAGCCCGGTGTGATTCAAAGTCTCTACGTTTGGCCCAGACATGACGACTCCTTGACGACGTTACACTGGCGGTGGCCCGGATTTTGACGCATGAACGAGAATTGGGCAAAAATGGTAGCGATACCGGGCTATTTCGCACCTCAATGGTGCCGTCTGATTCCACAGCCATCACACTGGTGCACAGCATGGCCTCGACCGCCACTCTCGAGTTGGACAACGTCAGCAAACACTACGGCAAGGATGTTGTCGCCGTACGTGACTTCACGCAGGCCTTCGATCCGGCGAGCTACGTCTGTCTGCTGGGACCGTCCGGCTGTGGCAAGACCAGCACCTTGCGCATGATCGCGGGACACGAATCGGTGACCGCCGGAGACATTCGACTCGACGGCAAGCGGTTGAACTCACTACCACCAGCGAAGCGCGGCACGGCGATGATGTTTCAGAGCTACGCGCTCTTTCCCCATCTCAGCGTGCGCGACAATGTGGCCTTCGGCCTGCGCATGCGCGGTACCGATCGGGTCACGCGCGAGGCCCGCGCCATGACGCTCCTCGAACTCGTCGACATGAGCGCACTCGCGGACCGACGACCGGCGCAGCTCTCCGGTGGTCAGCAGCAACGCGTCGCGCTCGCCCGGGCGCTGGTGACGGAACCCGAAGCGCTCCTGCTCGACGAGCCGTTGTCTGCACTCGACCCATTCCTTCGGGTGCGCATGCGCGGCGAGCTCGCCCGCCTGCAGCGCGAACTCGACATCACCTTCATTCACGTCACACACGGTCAGGATGAGGCGCTGGCGCTAGCCGATCGCGTGGTGCTGATGAACGACACTCACATCGAGCAGGCCGGTACGCCCTGGGAGCTTTTCAACGAACCGCGTACCGAATTCGTCGCACGCTTCATGGGCGGCTACAACATTCTTGACGGCGAAAACGGTCGCGCAGCGGTGCGCACGGACCGAACGCGCCTGTCAGAACCCGTCGGCGCCGTGCATGCACGCGTCGAACAGATCGAATACCTCGGTCGGACCATCGACGTGACCGTGAAACGCGACGACGGCATCACCCTGATCGCCTCGATCGACGACACGACCTATGCCCGACACCCCTGGAAACCAGGCGAACCGGTCTCGGTCGACTGGTCACCGCAGGAAGTTCGCCTGCTTGCATCGGCCGCCTAGTGGCGCGACAACGTGAAATCGACGCATCACTGAGCATCCGTCTGTAACACCTCTTCACTTCACCCACTCCCAAGAGAGCCCTTGACCATGACAGACACGACGCCTGACCTGACCACCAAAGAGACGTCACCCGACGCGCCGCTCAACCCGAAAGGTCGTCAACGCCGCACCTTGCTGAAGGGCGCAGCCGCAACACTCGCCACCGGCACCATCACCGGAGCGCCGATGATCTGGGCGCAGAACATCAAGGATGTCACCCTTCGACAGTTCGGCACGGGGGTCTCGAACCTCAACGACGTCGCCAAGCAGGTGAAGGAGGATCTCGGCTTCACCCTCGAGATGACCGCGCTTGACTCGGATTCCGTGGCACAGCGTGCCGCGACTCAGCCGAAGAGTTTCGATATCGCCGACATCGAGTACTGGATCTGCAAGAAGGTCTGGCCGGCCGGCAACCTGCAGCCGATGGATACCACCAGGATCAAGGAGTACGACCGAATCGTCGGTATCTTCAAGGACGGCAAGCTGAACCCGGACAGCACGATCGCCCAGGGCACGGCACCGCATTCGGTCGGCTTCGTCGACGGGCCCGACGGTACGAACTTCGTCGATGAGGAGTCCGGCTGGATGACTCTCATTCCGACGATCTACAACGCCGACACGCTCGGCATTCGCCCGGACCTCATCGGTCGACCGATCGATTCCTGGGCCGAACTCCTGAACCCGGAATTCAAGGGCAAGGCATCGATACTCGACATATCGTCCATCGGCATCATGGACGCAGCGATGGTTGCAGAAGCCACCGGCACCGTGCAATACGGCGACAAGGGCAACATGACGAAGGAGGAGATCGACAAGACCATCGCCATGTTGATCGAAGCGAAGAAGGCCGGTCAGTTCCGCGCCTTCTGGAAGAGCTTCGACGAGAGCGTGAACCTGATGGCCTCCGGTGAGGTGGTCATCCAGTCCATGTGGTCACCCGCCATCACGGCAGTCAAGGCCAAGGGCGTCCCCTGCGTCTATCAGCCGCTCAAGGAAGGCTATCGTTCCTGGGGCGGCGGCATCGGTCTGTCGAAGAACCTCTCGGGTCTCGAGCTCGACGCGGCCTATGAATACATCAACTGGTACCTCTCCGGCTGGGTCGGCGGCTACCTGATGCGTCAGGGTTACTATTCGGCCGTGCCCGCGACCTCGAAGGAGTTCATGAGCGCGGACGAATGGGGCTACTGGTTCGAGGGCAAGGCGGCGGCAGGCGACATCGTCAGCCCCACCGGTCAGAGCATCGCGGGCGCAGGCGATATTCGCGACGGCGGATCCTTCGAAGATCGCATGGGCAGTGTTGCCTGCTGGAACGCGGTCATGGACGAGAACCAGTACATGGTTCGAAAGTGGAACGAGTTCATCGCCGCCTGATTGCAATGAGCGACCGCTCTGCATCGACGGCCGGCCACGGCGGGGTCACTCCTGTCGTGGTCGGCCGTACCTTCGATCACGTCCTCGGCTGGCTGCTGGCGACGCCCTTCGTGGCGATTCTTGCCGTGTTTCTGCTGTTGCCGATCGCCCTGATCGTCGTGGTGAGCTTCTGGTCGACGAGCGCCTACAGTTACGAACCGGCCTTCATTGCCGACAACTATGCTTATCTGCTGACCTCGAGCGTGACCCTCTCGGTCTACATGAAGACCGTTTTCTTCACGGTCGTGACCTGGATTACCACACTCCTGATCGGCTTTACCGTTGCCTGGTTCCTCGCCTTTCACATCAAGAGCACGGGCTGGCAGATCGGGCTGTTCCTGCTCTGCACGATTCCGTTCTGGACCTCGAACATCATCCGCATGATTTCCTGGATACCGTTTCTCGGCAGGAACGGCATCGCGAATTCCACGCTGCTCGACTTCGGCCTGGTGGATGCACCGCTCGAATGGCTGTTGTTCTCGGACTTCGCGGTCATCCTTGCTTTCGTGCATCTCTACACCCTCTTCATGATCGTGCCGATCTTCAACACGATGATGCGTATCGACCCGACTTTGATCGAGGCGGCGCGTGATGCCGGTGCGTCGGGGTTGCAGATACTTCGACACGTCGTCGTGCCGCTATCGCTGCCCGGCATCATGATCGGCACGATCTTCGTGGTGACGCTAGTCATGGGCGACTTCATCACCGTGCGCTTCATGTCCGGCGGGCAGAGCGCGTCCGTCGGCCGCACCATCGCCAACGAGATCGGACTGTTGCAATACCCGGCAGCCTCGGCCAACGCCGTCATCCTGCTGGTCACGGTGCTGCTGATCGTCGGTGCGCTGTTGCGCTTCGTCGACATTCGCAAGGAGCTCTGATAGTGTCGCTGCGATCCCGTCCCTGGACTTTCTGGCCGCTGGCGGCGTTCTTCTGTCTGTTCGTGCTGTTCCTCTACGGACCGACCTTGACGATCGCCATCCTGTCGTTTCAGGGACCGACCGGTGGCCTGACGTTTCCTCTCAACGGCGTGTCGATGCACTGGTTCGGTGAACTGTTCCAGCAACAGGCCGTCGGCGACATCTGGGGGTCGTTCCGTCGCTCCTTTGCTCTCGGACTGATCGTGATGGTCGTGACCGTCGTCGTCTCGGTCTTGACAGGACTTGCCTTCCGGAAACGCTTCAAAGGGGCGGCAGTTGTATTCTATCTGGCGATAGCAAGCCTGATCGTCCCCTCCATCCTGGTCTCGCTCGGCGTCGGCATCCTGTTCAACCTGATCGACTGGGATGTTCACTGGTCGACCTCCGGCCTTGGCGCCCAATTGACCTGGACGCTGCCTTTCGGCCTGCTGATCATGTTCGCCGTGTTCAATCGCTTCGACCCGGCCTTCGAGGAGGCAGCGCGAGATCTCGGTGCGTCCCGCTGGCAGACTTTCGTACACGTGGTGCTGCCCATCATTGCACCGAGCCTGCTCGGTATCGCGCTGTTCGGCTTTACGCTTTCCTACGATGAATTCGCACGAACTCTGTTGACGGCGGGTTCCTACAACACGCTGCCCCTCGAAATCTACGGCATGACCACCAACGTCACGACACCGGTGCTCTACGCTCTGGGCACACTGACCACAGCTTTCTCGTTTGCCGTCATCGCGCTCGTTGCGCTCGGGCTGCGCACGCTCGCGCGTCGTCAGATCACACCGCCGGTCGAGCCCGAGCGCGTCTGATCGTGGAGCTGCGCTTCATCAATCCGAACACGACAAAGTCGATGACGGACAAGGTATTTGCAGCCGCACAAGCGGCCGCTCGGGCGTCCGCGTGGGTCGCGACGCCGACACCGCTCGGCGAGATGACGACGTCGCCCACCGCCTTGCAGATCAGTGCCGCGACGTCACGCCGCGGCCCGGCGGCCATCCAGGGGGAAGCGGACGGGCGAGCGGCATTGCCCGGTTTGCTTGACGAGGTCGACCGCGCGCTCGCCGAGAATGTCGATGTCATCGCCATCGCGTGCTTCGACGATACGGGTATCACCGAAGCGCGCCAGCGCGCGGGTGAGACGCCGGTGCTGGGCATCGGTCAGGCGGCGTGCCTGAGCTGCCTGCTGCGCGGTCAGCGTTTTTCCGTCGTGACCACCCTCGCGATCTCGATACCGGTGATCGAGGCGAATCTGCAACGCGCCGGCCTTGTTGCAGGCTGCAATCGGGTTCGCGCCAGTGGCGTTGCCGTACTCGAACTCGAGATAGCTTGCGGCGATGCCGAAGAACGGGTTGCACAGGAGATCGAACGCGCGCTCACCGAGGATGAGAGTAACGCCATCGTGCTTGGCTGTGCCGGCATGGCCGATCTCGCGGCGCGCTTCAGCGAACGATTCGGGGTGCCGGTCGTCGATGGCGTGGTCGCCGCCGTGCAGCTGGCACCCGCGTTGGCACGACGCTGAGGGCCCGCGCACATACGCTGCGAACCACGCCCTGCGAGCGCACCCCTCATGACAATAGTCGCATCCGCCATGGCCGCCTGCCGATACGGCCTACCGCCGAGCGTTCGACTGCCGATGCAGATAGGTCTCGTCGTAACGACGCGCCAGATGCTCACCCGCCAGCATCACATGCTCGCTACCCGGTGGTGCAATATTCACGTCATGTCGCGGATTGAAGAAGAGGGGCACAGACAGTCGCTCGGCCTGCCCACCGACGACACGGTGCGGCGTTGCCACGACTCGTCCCGCTGTCCAGTGCTCGATCATCTCGCCGAAGTTGACGGCAAAGGTGCCGGGAGGCGCAAGCACCGGAATCCATTCGCCGTCACGCACCGTGACTTCAAGACCCGGTGTGCCATCGGTGGCGAGCAGCGTCAGGCAGCCATAGTCGGTATGGGGCGCGATACCGAAGTCGTCCCTGGTCGCGTCGCTCGGCCGTGGCGGGTAGTAGTTGCCGCGAAGCAGCGCCATCGGCTGATCGAACTTGTCATCGAAATGACTCGCCCGCTCTCCGATCGCCTCGGCCACTGCGGACAGCAAGCGAAGCGCGACCGCACCGGCCCGCTCGTAGTAGTCGATGACGGTCGACCGAAACTCCCGGGGTTCGTCCGGCCAGCGGTTCGGCGCGTAGTAGCGAAGCCTCGACAGCGGATCGCCTGACGACAGTTCCGGCCCGCTGTCGAAGACTTCCTTGTAATCGGGGTTGGCGTTCGGATCGACCTGCTCGGCGCCGGACGCGCCCCAACCGCGATTCGAGCCAGTGATACTCATGTCACAAGCTTGCTTGACCGCCGTCGGCAACAGAAAGAAGCGGCGATAGGTGTCGAGCACGTGCTCGACGGCCCGCGCATCGATACCGGTACCGCTGACGGTCATGAAGCCGACGTCGATCGCCGCCGCACGCACCTTCTCGAGTTCTGCGCGTCGTCGCGGCGATTCAGTGTCGAACAGGATACTTGCATCTATTTCGGGGACTTTCATCGCACTACTGACATCAGCCATGGTGTTCCGGTCTACTCGAAGCCGCGGCGAGTGTCATAAAAGGGCATCATGCGTTCAGCCGTTCGGATCGCGCAAGTCGTACGCCAGGGACAGGACCATGTTTGACAAAGGGATACAGAACCCGTTCAGGCGGCGATGCCTCCTCGCCACGCTCGCAGGCGCAACCACCGCTATCGCGATTCCGCCGGCCCTCGCCGCGGGGCCGATCACCGGCCATTCCCGTCGCGGTGCGCCCACTGCACGCCAACTAGACCCCTTTGCGGACGCCGCCCGTGCCATCGAACGGCTCCGCGCCGTCGTCGTCATGCACGCAGGTGACGTCATCTTCGCCGAGTCATTCCGTGGTCCGGCGCCTACCGAGGCGGTCAACATCAAGTCGGTGTCGAAATCAGTCGTCGCCGCACTGGTCGGCTGCGCGATTCAACAAGGCGTGGTCGATGACCTCGACATGACGCTCGACAAGGTCACCCCTGCGCTTCTGCCGGAGAAGGTGGACCCCCGCGTCGCTGCCTTGACCCTCAAGGACTTCATCACCATGCGCGCGGGGCTCGAACGCACCTCTGGCCCCGCCTACTCACGCTGGGTCTCGAGCCCGGACTGGCTCGATTACGTGCTCACGCGCCACTTTGTCGACGAGCCGGGCAGTGGCATGTTGTATTCGACCGGAAACTTCCACGTACTCGGTGCCGTGTTGTCGACGTTGACCGAGTCAAGCCTGCACCGCATCGCACGCCGCTGGCTTGGCGAGCCTCTGGACATCGACTTTGCACCGTGGACGCGGGATCCACAGGGTCGCTTCCTCGGTGGCAATGAAATGTCTCTCTCGCCCATCGCCATGGCACGCTTCGGCGAACTCTATCGACGCGATGGAACATGGGATGACCAGCGTGTCCTGCCTGAAAGCTGGGTCAAGGACAGCTTCACGCCACGTTCGATCTCCCCCTGGTCCAATGACGGCTACGGCTACGGTTGGTTCGTTCGCTCGATGGGCGATACGCTCGCGGGCTATGCACGTGGCTACGGTGGACAGATGATCCACGTGCTGCCGACCGAACAGCTCGTCGTCGCCATTACCTCCGACCCGACGCTCCCGGCACGTGGCGACGGTTATGTCGAACAGCTCCATGGACTCGTAGAAACACACCTGCTCGGCTAGCATTCGAGCGGCGTATGATCAGCTGACGCGATCATCCCGGATCGAGCAACGAGCGACCGATAACCATGTCCATCGAGCGAATCGATTCCGGCCCCGCATGAGTCAGATCGTCGTCCACGGTAACACCATCATGGTGGTGGCTGCCAGGTAGTCGCTACGCGTCAGGAGAAAGGCCATGCAGATCATCGCCGAGCACGGCGTGGCGGGTTTCGAGCGCGAGAACGTTTGATCGAAAATACCTGCCTTCTTGCCTACGGTAGCGTGCCGATGCTGGGCGCGCTGCTCGTCGGCACGCTTGCCGCACAACCGCTCGCGCCCGATGTCGTGCTCGGACTCGAGCCCGAACAGACGCCCGAACTTCTAAAGGAAAGCGACCCGCCGGTGCCGGCCGTCGAGGAGCTAGGTGATTCGTAGGTGGCTCCGGGCACCGGCTTTCGCGTCACGCTAGTGGATTCGGGCGTCAACTACACCCTGCCCACGATAGCGCCTGCGCTGGCGCGACATGCCGACGGTTCGATGATCGGATACGACTTTCGAGATCTCGATGCGAGACCCTTTGATCGACACCCGTTACCCGGCGGTCGTGTCGTTCGGCACGGAACGCGCACCGCATCGGTGCTGATCGATGAAGCTCCGCACGCGAGGCTGGTGCCCTACCGCTTCCCTGAACCGGACATGAGGCGCATGTCCGCGCTGATCGCTCACGCTGCAGGGACCGACGTTCGAATAGTCGGTCTGCCGCTCGGCGGGCCCAAGGAGGCCCCTTGGGAGACCTTCGAGACAGCGGCGGCGGCGCACCCCGACATTCTGTTCGTGACCTCTGCAGGCAATGATGATCGTGATATCGATGTCGCGCCGGTTTGGCCGGCCGCCTTCACTTCGACAACCTTCTCGTCGTCACCTCCGCCAACGACTTCGGTGTGCTTGCTGACGGGGTCAACCGGGGGCGGGCCAGCGTGGACTATCTGATTCTTGCCGAGTATGTGTCAGTGTTGCATTTTAACGGTAGTCGCTCATGGGCGGCAGGCTCGGAGCACGCCGTGCCGAGGCTCGTCGCGATGGCCGCCCGATTACTCGCCCTGCATCCTGATTGGCATGCGGCTGAGTTGATCGCCGATATTCGCAGGCGCTTCGCCAATGGCTTGCAGCATCGCGTGGTGGGCGAGGGCTTCATTGCCGATCCTCTGGCGGCCGGTGAGCCTGTACCGCGCATCGTGGCCGAACGCGTGTTCATTGCGGGCACCGCCGTTGCTGGTAACGAGGCCGGATCATACGCGTCGGTCGCAGAGGGATCGCGCACCAAGGTACGCGTGCCGCTTGATGTCATCGTGCCGAATGCCGCCTGCAGCGGAGGTCGCGCGGACGCGGCGCTCGAACAGTCTGTCGCGATCCTGTCTCGCTGCGACTTGCACTTCGGACCGGTCCGGGTACGTGCGGTGGAGGCGCCGGAGCGGCTCGCCGATCTGTCGCTCGGTGGCTCCCACACCTTGTTCGAGGCGGTTCGTGCATCCGGTCTCGAGCGTCGCGTGACGATTGTGTTCGCGCACGACACACGTATTCAGGAGGCCTACGACGGTGAGGCCTTTGGGCTCGGCAACACGCGTCACCGCCCGTGGCTGAGCGACTCCGTCTGGTTGACCGCATCGGTAGAGGATTCAGGCATCGCAATGGCCCACGAACTGTTTCATGTCCTCGCCAGCTCGGGTGCACATGACCTGAGACCGGACAACCTGATGCAATCACGCACGCGCGGCGAAAACACGTCTCTGGACACCGAGCAGTGCGAGACAGCGCGACGAGTCGCCACTTGAGTGTGGCACGGCGTACGAGGAGTAACCATGAGCACACTCGAGGACATCGTTCTGGCGGGGATCGATGATGTCGCACCGTTTGTTGGCCAGGGCAAGGTCGCCGACTACATACCGGCACTCGCTTGCGTCTCACCTGAACGATTCGGCATCGCTGTGAGCACCATCGATGGCCATTGCATCACGGCTGGAGACGCCGATGAGCGCTTCTCAATCCAGAGCATGTCCAAGGTGTTGACACTCACCCTGACGCTGGAGTCACGAGCCGCCGCCCTGTGGACGCGTGTTGGCAAGGAACCCTCGGGGGATCCTTTCAACTCCCTTTTTTCCAATCCGAATTCGAGCGGGGTATTCCCAGAAACCCGTTGATCAACGCCGGCACAATCGTCGTTGCGGATTGCCTCGTGTCCGATTGCGCTGACCCCAGGGAGAGCATTCGCAGCTTTGTATCGAGTCTCGCCGGCGCGACCATCGATTTCGATGTCGCCGTTGCGACAAGCGAACGTGAGACCGGTAACCGCAACGCGGCACACGCCCACTTGATGCGCGGCTTCGGCAATCTCGAGAATTTCGTTGACCGCGTTCTCGATACCTACTTTCACCAGTGTTCGCTCGCCATCTCCTGCCGTGAGCTTGCCACGACCTTCGGTTATCTGGCCGATGGCGGTGAGGTGCCCGGGGGCGGCAAGCGAATAGTGTCTGCGGAGCGCGCACGGCGAATCAACGCATTGATGCTGACCTGCGGGACTTACGATCGGGCCGGCGAGTTAGCCTTCGAAGTCGGTCTGCCCACCAAGAGCGGTGTCGGCGGCGGTATCGTTGCCGTCGTACCCGGCAAGGGCGCGATCGCAGTCTGGTCGCCGGCGCTCGGCCCGTCGGGGAATTCGGTTGCCGGCGTCGAGGCACTCAGGCGCTTCGTGGTGCGGACAGGGTGGAGCGTCTTCTGACGACGGCGATCGAGTGTCACTAGGTGGCACAGTGATCGATCAACCGTATATACCAAGTCTGGCACACTTGTACGGTCGAATTATATTGACGGTACCCGTGATGGCAACGAGCACCTACGTCGCACACAGCTCTCGAAACGCCGGTAATTTATGATAGTTTGAAACAGTAAGCACGAATTCACAGCTGAAGCGGACGAAGGAGACGACCAGATGAATGTAGCGATGTACGCGAAGAGCACAGTTGCAGCAGCATTGGTACTGGCGAGTGCGTCGGTTACTGCCGGGCCGGAGACGGTTGCAGGACCGGGCCACGATCCGGAGTGCTTTGCACCGTGGAACGACGAGATCACCTACCTGCAGTGGGAACCCCGCGACAAGCCCTACAAGCTCGCAGTCGTCAATGGTTTCGTCGGCAATACCTGGCGTATCCAGATGATCCAGACCGCCAAGGCCTTCGTCGAGCAACCCGAGATCGCCGCACAGATCGATACTTTCAAGGCTGTGTCGACAGGAACCGACGTCGCGGCCCAGCTCGGCGCAATCGAGGACTTCATCAACCAGGGCTACGACGCGATCGTCACCATCGCGGTTTCTCCCGAAGGGTTCGACCGGGCCATTCGGCTTGCCGACAGAAACGATGTCGTCATCGTGCCGTTCGACAACGTGCTCGATACCGACAAGGTCATGCAAGTCAACGAGGACCAGAGCGAGATGGGCCGGATGTACGCCCGCTGGCTGATCGACAATCTGGGAGAGCAGACCAGTGGCAAGATCCTCGAGGTCCGTGGCCTTCCCGGAAACTCGGTCGATCGTGATCGTCACGAGGGATTTCGCGAAGTGATCGAACCCGCTGGCGACTGGGACATTATCGAAGTCGTCGGCAACTGGGATGACGGTACGGCGCAGAAGGTCACGGCTGATGCCATTGCCGTGCACAGCGAGTTTGTCGGCGTGGTGGTACAGGGCGGAACGACCGGTGCGGTGCGGGCCATGCTCGATGCCGATCATCCGCTCGTGCCGATCGCCGGCGAGTCGGAAAACGGCTTCCGCAAGCTGCTTGCCGAGCACGGCCCGAACGGGCTGAACGGGATCTCCATCGGGCAGTCTCCCGGCATGGTGGCGATCGCTATCAAGGCCGCCCTGGCCGCGCTCGACGGAAATCCCATGCCACAGCTTATTTCCGTGCCGATTCCGCATGCGACATGGGACGAGCTCGAAGCCGATGTGAACTACTGGCCTGATCTGACCGATAATTTCTTCACTGTCAACGAGTTTCCGCCATGCGGCGTCAACATCGCGGCGAAGGAGATCATGGCCAAGAGCGCTGACTGAGCACAGACAAGGCGAGGAGCCGGAACAGCCGGGTGGTGACGCCCGACGGATCGATGGCGAGTGACGGTGCAGGTGTCGATGTCGGTGCAATGGCCGATAGTCCGCACCTGCAGCTCACTGGCATCACCAAGCGCTACGGCGGCGTCACGGCGCTCGACAACGTCGACTTTGCGTGTGCCTTGGGTTCCATCCATGCTGTGCTTGGCGAGAACGGAGCGGGCAAGTCGACGTTGATCAAGTCGATGGCTGGCGTTGTCAAGCCGGACGAAGGTGAGATTCGGCTCGGTGGCAACACCGTCTCGTTTGCGTCCCCTGCCGGGGCGAATGCCGCCGGCATCGTCTGCATCTTCCAGGAATTGTCGCTTCTGCCCGATCTGTCGGTCGCCGATAACATCTCGATCGCCGATCCGCCACGCCGCTTCGGTCTGATCGATCGACGCGCGCAGCGCAGGCGTGCCGAGGAACTTCTCGCACGCATTCGCTGTGAAGACGTGAATCCGCTGTCGCGCGTACGTGATCTCTCGTTGTCCCGGCGTCAGATGGTCGAGATCGCGAAAGCGCTGGGGCAGAACCCGAGCGTGCTGATCCTGGATGAAGCCACGTCGGCATTGACCGCATCCGATGTCGACAATGTGTTCGACATCCTTCGTCGGTTGAAGGACGATGGCATCGCGATCCTGACCATCTCCCATCGCATGCACGAGATTGATGCCGTCGCCGATCGTTGCTCGGTGTTCCGAAACGGACAACACATCGACACCTTCGAGCAGGGCGCACGCTCGGCCGACGAGATCGTCCGCATGATGATCGGGCGTGACATCGAGGCGCATTTTCCACCGAAGCGCCACCGAGCCGAGACCGGTATCGCACTCGAGACACACGGTTTCGGCTGGGCGGGACGGTTGCACGACATCGACCTGTCTATCGGCAAAGGCGAAATACTCGGACTCGGCGGCCTCGACGGACAGGGGCAGAAGGAGCTGTTGCTCGGACTCTTCGGCGTCCTGAAGAACACGGTCGGCAAGGTGTCGATCGACGGCAAGACGGTACGGATCGATTCACCGGTCACTGCCAAGAGCGAGGCTCTCGGCATTGCCCTGATTCCCGAGGACCGGAAGACCGAAGGACTGATGCTGCCCATGTCGATTGCCGATAATCTGACCATCGCCTCGCTCGAACACCTTTCGCGAGGCGCGCTCGTCGATCGTGCCGCCGTCGAACGTGTCGTCGATGACGGCATAGCCCGCTTGCAGATCAAGATCGGATCATCTGCCGACCCTGTCGCGACCTTGTCGGGTGGCAATCAGCAGAAGGTTGTCATCGCCAAGTGGTTGATGACCGAACCGCGGATCATTCTCCTTAACGATCCGACGCGCGGCATCGATGTCGGCACCAAGCAGGAAATCTACGCGCTACTCCGCGAACTAGCCGAGGCTGGAGCCGCGATTCTCTACTACTCGACCGACTATGAGGAATTGATCGGGTGCTGTGACCGGGTGCTGGTGATGTACGACGGACGAGTGATTCGTGAACTCGAGGGTGATGACATCGACGAGCGGAACATCATCTCGAGCTCACTCAATACGACAGACACCGCGGGGGCGGGGGCGGGGGCTGGGCAAGGATGAGCGATCCGAATACTCCCGCTCGCGGCTTCCTGGCCGATCTGCGTATCCGGCTTGCGCAGAACACAGCGCTCCTGACCGTTATCGCGGTTTTCGTGCTGCTCTACGGTTTCTACAACGCAAGTCATCCCCGCGGCTTCACATCAGCCGTCTACATCCAGAACGCCAATGAGGTGTTTGCACTGACAATGGTCGCCATGGCGCAGACCCTGCCAGTTCTTCTTGGCGGGCTGGATCTCTCGGTCGGGGCAATCATGACGCTGGTCAATTGCCTGGCGAGTCTCGTGCTCAACGGCAGCCCGGGCGAAATGACTTTCGGCATCCTGCTCTGCATGGCAACGGGTGCTGCCTGTGGATTCGTCAACGGCTGTGTGGTCGTCTACGGGCGTATCCAGCCGATCATCGCGACACTCGCCACCGGCGCTGTCTTTCTCGGGCTTGCATTATTTCTGCGCCCTTCACCGGGCGGCGACGTCGACGGGGATCTCTCCTGGGCAGCAACCAATGACCTCTATGAGATCGCGGCAACGTACGGCTTTGCCGACAACGGCGAGGCACCCTGGTTCCAGCCGATCGCCGGTGTGCCCGTACCGCTCCTCCTGCTGGTGTTCGTGGCGCTGTTCGTGTGGCTGCCGTTCGCACGCTCCGTGACCGGACGGACCGTCTACGCGATCGGTTCGGGGGAAGGCGCCGCCTACATGTCGGGGCTCAGTATCGATCGCGCCCGGCTGGCGGCATTCACACTCGGCGGCTTCCTTGCCGGGCTTGGTGGGCTGTACCTCGCGCTGCAGACCTCATCCGGCAACGCCGATGTACCGCAAGCCGGTGCCTACACCCTGAACTCGATCGCCGCCGTCGTCATCGGCGGTACCTCACTCCTCGGCGGGGTCGGTAGCGCCATCGGCTCGATCTTCGGGGCACTCGTGTTGCGCACGATCTCGTTCAACTTTCGCATCTTCGAGATCGATCCGCTGCTGCAGCCTCTGTTCGAGGGCATTGTCCTGCTTGCCGCCGTGAGCCTGGGCGCCATACGCGTGCTACGGGTAAAGAACACACTGGACCTGTTTCGATGAATCTGACCGGACGACTGAAGGAGGAAGATCGGCCGATCCTCTTCTCGAGCCTGTTCATCGTGCTGATACTCGCCGTCGGCACCGCCTACACATTGAGCACACAGGGCAAGGCCACGCTGCTCGCGCCAACCTACCTCCTCCAGCAGCTTCAGGTGGGCGCTTTCCTCGGCATCGTCGCGGCCGGCATGATGCTGGTCATCCTGCTCGGACATATCGATCTGTCCATACCGTGGACGATCGCCGCGGCAGCGATGATGGCAACGGCTGTCGGTGGTGCGGCAGCGATCCCGGTCGGACTTGGCGTCGGACTGCTCGTCGGACTCGTCAACGGCGTCGGCGTCGCCTACCTCCGCATCCCGTCAATGATCTTCACGCTCGGCATGAACGCCGTGCTGCGCGGCATCATGGTGGCGCACACCGGAGGCTTCGCCCCGCAGACCACGGCCACGCCACTGATGCAGTACCTTGCTGTCGCCAAAGTTGGCGGCATTCCCGTTGCGCTCCTGGTGTGGGCAGCCGTATCGGTAGGCGTGATCCTGTTTCTGAACCGCACCTCGACCGGCAAGTATCTCTTCGCCATTGGCAACGCCGAGACCTCGGCATATCTGGCGGGCATCCCGACCCGACGCGTCATCATTATCGCGTTCTGTCTCTGCGGCATGCTCGCCGGACTCGCCGGGACACTGCTCGCGGGTTACTCGACCAAGGCCTACCAGGGCATGGGCGATGCGTACCTGCTGCCAGCCATTGCCGCTGTCGTCATCGGCGGTACGCACATACTCGGCGGTCGCGGACGCTATGTCGGTACGCTGATCGGCGTGACGCTGATCGTACTGCTGAATTCCGTGCTGTCGATCATGCAGATGCCCGAAGCAGGCCGTCAGGTCATCTACGGCAGCGTCATCATCCTGATGCTGCTCGTTTACGGCCGGGGCGGCAAAGTGACGAGCTAGAAGACGGGAGAACAATTGATGTATGACGACGCCATCGTGGTACTGGACAAACGCTTCGACCGTTATGCGCTGGCTAACGCTCATGTCGATGAACTCTACCGCGGCACGCGCTGGGCCGAAGGCCCGGCCTATTTCCCCGCCGGTAAGTATCTTCTCTGGTCGGACATACCGAACGATCGCGTGCTGCGCTACGACGAGACGAGCGGTCAGGTATCCACCTTCGACGACAAGTGCGGCAACCACAACGGCCACACCGTCGATCGGGAAGGCCGACTGATTTCTTGCGAGCATCGTGGTCGCCGGATCAGCCGGGTCGAACTCGACGGTTCGGTCACGACGCTGGTGGCCGATGTGGATGGCAAGCGATTGAACTCTCCGAACGACGTCGTCGTGAAGTCGGACGGCAGCATCTGGTTCTCCGACCCGACCTACGGCATCGACGGCGACTATGAGGGCGATCGCGCAGACAGCGAGATTGGCGGCTCGCATGTCTGGCGACACGATCCGGCACGCGGCACGACAACGGCCGTTGCCACCGACTTCGTGAAGCCGAACGGGCTCGCCTTCTCGCCCGACGAGAAGCTGCTCTACATCGCCGATACCGGTGCGACGCACGTGCAAGATGGCCCACGACACATCCGCGTCTTCAACGTCGCGGAGGACGGTGGACTTTCCGATGGGCAGGTCTTTGCCGAATCGACCAGCGGACTGTTCGACGGGTTCCGGGTCGACATCGACGGAAACCTCTGGAGTTCGGCAGGTGACGGTGTGCACTGCATCGCACCGGACGGAACCCTGATTGGCAAGATCCTGACCGACGAGGTGGTTGCCAACGTCGAGTTTGGAGGTCCCAAGCGCAACCGGCTCTATATCTGCGCGACGACATCGTTGCAGGCCATGTACGTCAATACCCGTATGTCACCTCGGCCGGGGAGCTCGTAAGGAACCCAGACGTGTTCAGCACGCAAGCACCGGCACCCCTATGAAAGCGACCGGGCAGTGTTACCCCGGTTTCTTTCGCGCAACGATCATTCAGAGAAAGTCATCACGTCGCGGCGCAAAAGTGTCGATCAGACTGCCTTCTTCGATCGCCCGACAGCCGTGTTCCACGTTCGACGGAATGACCAGTGAATCGCCCGCCTTCAATCGACGGGTTATGTCACCGACGCTGAAGTCGAACACCCCCGAGCGCACGAAGGTCGACGAACGTGCGGGTGATGATGGCTCAGCATCGACCCAGTCTCTTGCGATCGCCGGCACCCGCTCTGCCTCCCCGGCATCGGTCCGCAACAGGCAACCATCACTCGAAATCGACATATCACGTCACCTCACTGTTGAACGAACGGCAACTATACTAGTATGGTAGCCGTCCTCATTCCCTGCTGGAGAAACACTGCATGACGCTACTCAATCGGATCGGCTACCGTCCTACGCTGACGGCCGGCTTGCTCGCCACCTTCGCGTTCGGTCTTGCCTCTGCCGCGAGCGCGGCAGAACTTCGCGTCTGGAATATCCACCCCGAGGGTTACCCGAACACCCTCGCCCTCGAGCAGATGGCTGCCGAGATTGACGAGCAGACCGGTGGCGAAGTCACCCTCAAGCTGTTCAATGGCGGCGTGCTTGGTTCGCAGCCCGACGCGATCGAGCAGGTACGCCTGGGCGCACTCGATTTCGGCCAGTTCAATCTCGGTCCCATGGGCACATCCGTACCGGCGACCAACGTCGTCTCGCTGCCGTTCATCTTCAAGAGCATTCCGCAGATGTACAAGGCGATGGATGGTGAAATCGGTGACGCGATCGGTGCCGGCATGGCCGAGAAGGGTATCGTCGCGCTGGGCTGGTATGACTCCGGCGCACGCTCTTTCTACAATGCCGAACGGCCGATCACCGAACCCGCCGACGTCGAGGGATTGAAGGTGCGCGTCATGAACAATGACCTGTTTGTCGGCATGGTCGAGTCGATGGGCGGCAACGCGACGCCAATGGCCTTTGCCGAGGTCTACCAGTCGTTGAAGACGGGTGTCGTCGACGGAGCCGAGAACAATCCGCCGTCTTACGAGTCGACCAATCACTTCGAAGTCGCACCTTACTACTCGCTTACCGAGCATCTCATCATTCCGGAGTGTGTGTGCATGAGCAGCCGAAGCTTCGACGCACTCAGCGAAGAGCAGCAAGCAATCGTGCGAACCGCTGCGCGCAACAGCGCCGACGCGCAACGACTCCTCTGGCAAGAGCGTGAGAAGGTCAGCATGGAGACCGTCGCGGCCGGTGGTGTCGAAGTCAACATGATCGAAGACAAAGCCCCGTTCCAGGAAGCGATGGCACCGGTCTACGATCAGTTCCTTGCAGGTAACCCTGATCTTGCCGACCTCGTGCAGATGATGCGCGACGCCGAGTAAGAGGCGGGGCACGGACACAAGCACAAGAGGCTGTTCACGACTCAGACACTGCTCGCGATCGTTCCTGCCGTGTAGAAAACGCCGTGCCGGGACGGTCGTGAGCTTTTGCGCTAGTCGGTGAAGAAAGAGGGATGCTTGCTGCGCACCGCATCGAGCAGGTCGATGACGCGTGACAAGTGCCGGCGGACCAGCGCGATGGCATGCTCCTCACGACCCGCACCAATGTGGTTGTACAGCGCCGTGTGATCGTCGTGAATCTGCTTCATCTCGTCTGTATCCGTCAGGCTCAGCAGACACATCCGATCCAGCTGTGACTTGTTGGACGCGACGGTCTCGTAAGCAAACTCGTGTTTTGCCGCAACGCAGATCATGCGATGGAAGGCATAGTCGAGCCTATGGAAATGGCTGATCCGCTTACGCTCGATCGCCTCAGCCTGATCTTCGAGATTCTTCTCGAAAGCCTGTGCATAGCGCGCCGTGTCGCGCTGACAGGCAACACGAATCACCTCGATCTCGACTGCAGTCCGGATGAAACGCGCATTCCGAAGCGCCTGCTCGGAAAGGCGCCGTACTTCTGTTGCCCGCTGCGGTTGAACCCGCAGCAATTCGATATCGTGCAGTCGAATGAAGGCTTCCCTAACCGGCTGTCGAGAAACATCGAACTGGCGCGCGACATCGACCTCCGACAATCGCGTGCCTGGCGTGAGTTTCAGCGAGACGATGTCGGCATGCAGCTTGTCGAAAACGTCTTCGGAGCTGGTGCGTCGTTGCAACGTCGGGAACGGTTGATGCCGGGGAGGCGATGCCCCAATCTAGCACGGCTGCCGGTGCAACTTGAGGGGCTAACGCTCCTTCAAAGCCTCCTTGATCTTCTTGTCCGTCTTGAATTGCCCGAGCGCATACGCCGCCCAGATCGCCGCAGGAATCCAGCCTATCAGCGTGATCTGCAGGATCAGGCAGACGATGCCTGCAAACGGTCGACCAATGGTGAAGAAGGCCAGCCAGGGAAGCAGCAAGGCAAGAATCAGGCGCATTCGGTAAATTTTCCGGCAGGTTGTCGCGAGGAACGAGGAATATAGTCAGTGTAGCGACTCCGAGAAAACTCAAAGGCGTAACACAGGGGTGTGTAAAACAAGGGTGATTGATGGGATTCTACCAAGACACCTCCGACGCGATCCGAGGTATACCAACCCTCGGAAGTGCCTCACGGTCGGTCAATTTAATACAGGCATGACACCACATTCGACACATCTCCAGATTGCTCGACCGGCGTATGCGGTCTCCATGCACGCCGCAAGCGCAGGCGCATCATCACCGGTTGCCCGTCTCAGTTCGTATCCGCTCTTCGAGTCCATGCGTTCTCCTCGATTCGATGATACCGGTGCAGAATAGCGCGCGTAGCCCATCGAACCCGAGATGATGCCATGAGCTGGAAGACCCGCCACCGTTCGTTCTACTACCAATCTGCCGAGGAGCCTGACGACATTCACCTCGACCCGGCGAAGACGGCCCTGCTCGTCATCGACATCCAGAACACGTATCTCGAAGCGAAGGACAACGAACACGAGAACGCGGCCTGGACGCCGTTCTTCGAGCGCATGCATCAACAGGTGATTCCAACCGCAGCCAGGCTAGTCGATGACGCACGCGCCCGTGGCGTCGAGGTGATCTTCGCCCGCATTGCTTGCCTCAAGCCCGACGGGCGGGACCGTTCACTCTCGCAGAAGAAGCCCGGCTTCAACTACCTGTTGCTGCCGAAAGAGCGCGAGGACGGCTTCATCGTCGATGCACTCGAGCCGCGCGAAGACGAGATCACCGTTCTGAAGACCACCGATTCAGCGCTGACCGGCACGAACCTGCGACTGATCCTGCGCAACATGGGAATCACGGATGTGGTCTGCGCCGGGATTTTCACCGATCAATGCGTTTCATCAACAGTACGCAGCCTTGCCGATGAAAGCTTCGGCGTGATCGTGGTGGAAGACGCCTGTGCCGCAGCGACCGACGAGCTTCACGAGGCGGAGCTGCGCATCATCAACATGATCTATTGTCATGTGGTGCAAGCCCGCGAACTGGCCGAGATGTGGACGAGCCCTTCGGCATAAGCTCATGCCGAAAGGGTATTTCACATCGTCCGCAGGGTCATCGACACTGAAGTTGTTTCACATCGAGCAAACGCCGCGATGACGACGAAGCACAGCGACGAGCTGAATCACCGCATCCTTCTCGGCAAGGCGCGGATGACCGTGGAACTCGCCCTAGCGAGTAGCGAACGGGCGGTCATCAGTTCCAAGTTCGGGCCTGACTCGGCGGTATTCCTGCATTTCGTCACCCGTCTGAAGCCGGATATACCGATCATTCGCGTCGAGACCGGCTACGACACTCGCGCAACACGCACTTTCGTCGACGACGTTCGGCAGCAGCTCGATCTCGACCTGCATGTCTTCCGACCGGAGGCGCATGTGCTGCGCTCACCACCCGCACTCGACGATCCGGACCATCCCGCCTTCGTCGAGGAGGTCAAGCTGGCGCCATTTCGAGACGCCTTGCAGTCGCTTGATGCCGGCGTCTGGCTATCCTCCATTCGCCGCTATCAAAGTGCACATCGGCAGAGCACGTCGCCGTTCGTCACTCTGCCCTCGGGTGTCCTGAAAGTATCGCCCTTCCTCGACTGGTCGGCCGACACGATCGCACGCTATGCCCGGGAACACGAGCTGGAACGCGGCCCGGACGTATTCGATCCGACCAAGGGCAAACCGTTTCGCGAGTGCGGGCTGCATACGGCCCTTGGCGCCTGAGCGACGCGACATTCTTTGTCGGCTTGGGCCATGTGGGTCGGAGCCTTGTCGATTCGGTAGACTTGTCGCATGAGCGACATCATCCTGCACCACTATCCGCCCTCACCCGTTTCCGAGAAAATCCGCAAGGCCTTCGGATTGAAGGACCTTGCCTGGCGCTCGGTCGAACAGAGTCGACTTCCGGATCGCCCCGAGTTGTTCGCCATGACCGGCGGCTACCGACGCATACCCATTATGCAATGCGGTGCCGATATCTATTGCGATACACAACTGATCTTCGACGAACTCGAACGTCGAGCACCCACACCCAGCCTGCACCCCGGTGGTGACCACGGCCTTGCTTTCGCCTTGTCGCGATGGATCGACGGGGATTTCTTCGAACTCTGTGTCCGTGCTGCCTTCGCACCGGTCGCCGATACCTTGCCGCCTGCCCTGATAGCAGATCGCACGCGCCTTTATTTCGGGCCCGAAGGCGACATGCAACGCGAAGCCCTGGACATGCCGCACACACTTGCGCAATTGCGCCCGCAGCTTGGTTGGCTTGACACGCAGCTCGCCAACGGCGGTCCGTTCCTGATGGGCAGTGACGCGGGCATGGCCGATCTCCTGGCCTGGTATGTCTACTGGTTCGTGAGCGGCCGTTACGTCAATGCCGAATCCTTCCTCGCCGAGTTTCCGGCCTTGCGTGAATGGTCGGTACGCCTGGACGCGATCGGCCACGGCTCTCCGAGCGACATGAGCCCGACCGATGCCCTGGCCATTGCCAAGGCTGCCTCACCGGAAACAACAGCGCAGGTCGATGACAGTGACCCTCAGGGGCTTGCACCCGGCATGCACGTCGGCGTCATTCCACTCTCCCGCAACGACGTGGAAGTTCCGGTCAATGGCAAGGTCGTCGCCATCAGCCGAGAGCGCATCGCACTGGCCCGCAATGATGACGCCTGCGGTGATGTCGTGGTTCACTTCCCACGCGTCGGTTATCGGGTGACACGAATGGACGATTCCTGAGGCGTCGCCCGCTCCTCCGCGTTTCGGCAGCCTGTAACCCGACTCCATGGAAAACAGAAAGCAGGCCAGACAGAGGCAGCTGCTCGCCTGTCTCGAACGCGAGCCGTCGCTCAGGGTCGGAGCGCTGGCCGACTCGCTGAGCGTCACCGCGGAAACCGTACGCCGCGACCTCGACGAACTCGCCGAACGGGGGTTGCTGGAAAGAACCTACGGCGGGGCGTTGTTGCGCACGGGCGACGAGCCTGTACTCAATGTACGCCACAGCCTGCTTGTCGAAGAGCGTACGGCAATCGCAAGGCAAGCCGTCACACGGCTTGCGGATGCGCAGCTGATCCTCATGGGCTCGGGCGCAACGACCTTGCACGTGGCGCGCAGAATGGCAGTCGCCATGAATCACATCACCGTCATCACTCACTCGTTTGGCGTCGCGACCGTGCTTTCCCTCAATCCGACCATCAAGGTATACATGACGCCCGGGCGCTACCACTCAGGTGAGGGAGCCTTGTACGGCGCACAAACGATGCGCTACCTGTGCGACTACCAGGCCGACTGGGCCGTTCTCGGTGCCAGTGGTCTGACGGCCAAAGGCGCGAGCGATGCCTTGCTCGAGATGGCAGAGGTCTATGCCGCCATGGCCCGCCAGGCAACCCGCTGTATGCTGGTCGCCGACGGCTCCAAGTTCGAGCGGATCTTTCCCGCGCGCTTCACTGAATGGCATGACATCGATGTACTGGTGTCCGATCGCTCGCCTCAGCACTCGCTGCAGCAGGCCATGGAAGCCAGCGCCACCGAGTTGCTGCTACACGACGCTGCCTGATCAGGTGCCGGGTGGCGTTGCCTCGAGTACGTCTTCCATGGCGGACATGAAAAAGCCCGCTTCGCTTTCGTCGAGGCACAACGGCGGCCGAATCTTCAAGACCTGACCAAAACGACCAGCTGCGCCGATCAATACCTGTCGATGGCGCAGCGCCGCGATCACTCTCGCGGTGCGTTCAGGATCGGGTACATCCGGCTCGCCCGGACGAGAGAGTTCCACCCCAAGAAAGAGTCCAAGCCCGCGCACGTCGGCGACACCTTCTGTTCGCTCGGCGAGAGTTCGCAACCGATCCAGCAGCAACGCTCCCTGCAAGCTAGCGTTCTGCTGCAATCCCTCTTCATCGATCACGCGAAGGACGGCATGACCGGCGGCCGCGGCAACCGGATTGCCGCCGAAGGTATTGAAGTAACCGACGTCCTCGCAGAACGTCTCGAAGTAATCTGGCGGTGCGGCGAGTCCGGCGATGGGATAGCCGTTGCCCATCGGCTTGCCCATGGTCACCATATCGGGCGTCACCGCATGGTGTTCGAAGCCCCAGAAACCCTGTCCCGTCCGAGCGAACCCGGGTTGCACTTCATCAGCAACGTACAAACCGCCGTGTGCATGCACGGCATCGATCACGGTGGCAAGAAATCCGCCAGGCTCGGCATGAACACCGTCGCTCGAGAAGATCGAATCGCAGATGAACGCCGAGAGACCGTGGCCGCGTTTCCGCAACTCGTCGATTGCTTTTTCGACCGCGTCACCGAAGCCTGCAGCGATTGCTTCACCGTAGGCTGCTCGCGACGGTGCAGGGACGGCAACCACATGGTCGGGCAGCGCATCACGCTTCAACGCCGACGGCGATATGGCTGTGACTGCCGCCGTATTGCCGTGATAGGCGCTCGCCGTCACGACCACGCCGCGGCAACCTGTCACCTTCCCGGCAACGCGCAGCGCAAGATCATTGGCCTCACTCCCGCTGCACGCCAGCGCGACGTTCGAGAGCGATGCCGGTAGCCGGGCTTTCAGGGCATCGAGGTAGTCGTCGACCACACTGCTCAGATAGCGCGTATTGATGTTCAGCGTGGACGACTGGTGCGCGATGGCCGCCGTGACCTGCGGATGGCAATGCCCGATCGAGAGGACGTTGTTGTAGCAATCGAGATAGCGCGTCCCGTCGGCCGCGGTCATCCAGGCCCCAAGGGCACTCATCATCTCGATAGGCTCTTGATAGAACAGCACGGAGGTGGCGCCGAAATTCTCCAGCCGCCGCCTCAGCGCACCGTCCTGTGCTACCGACGTCGCGTCACGTGCGAACGAATTCATTTCTAGGATCGGGCGCATTGTCGCCATGCCTGCAGTATTTGTCAGTCAGTGTGCGTCAGCGCGCGAGGGGCGAACCGGTATCCAGCATACGCCGGGCCAGTCGCACGGTGCCGGCCGCAAAGCCTGCACCGAGTCCTGCCGCCGTCGGCGTCTCGGCATGGGTGTTCAACCAGGCGGTCAGCATCATGCGACGCAGCATCACCAGGTCGTTGATGGCGGCAACCTCCACTGCGCTCAACGACGCTTCTTCGCGATAGCCCGTGATCCAGGCGTCACGGAGCTCGGGCACGAAGTTCTCTTCCTCGATGAAACTCACGGCGGCAGCGAAGTCGTAGACGAACCAGCCGAACCCGCAATCGTCAAAGTCAATGACGGCGAGTCGGTCACCCTCGACCAGCAGGTTGGCGAGCCTCAGATCGGCATGCACGAGGCCGAAGCGCGTCTCGTCCTCGCCGTAAGCGGCAAGTCGCTCGTGCAGGAGCGTCGATACCCGCTCGAGAATCTCGCGTCCGCTTGCGTCGATATCGGCACAGTCTTGCCAGTGACCCCAGTGGGGCGTGTCACCGATGGTCGTGGCCAGGTTCCAGGTCTTCCTGATGAATCCCGGGGGACGTGACCATTGCCGGGCATGCCGGTGCAAGCGCGCACTGAGCCCGCCGAGAGTGTGGAAGTTCGCAACCAGCGCTTCGTCCGACGGAGGTTCATTGCCACTCATGAACTCGAAGGCGACCGCCTGCCGCGTATCCATACCGTCGGCAAAGTGTGCGATGTGCCCACCTTCCGTGCGGGCCAACGGTGCGGGCGTGATGACGATATCCTCGCGGCGAAGCGCCTCGATCCACGCAAGCTCGGAGTCGATCTCCTCGACAGTGTGGTAACCCGCCCGATGCACGCGCACCACGGTGGCAAGGCCGGTTTGCGGATCGACAACCCGGAAGGTTGCGTTCTCCGAGACCGTCAGCAAGGACACCTCACAGCGTGACGACAAGCCGAAGGTGCCCAGCAGGCCGATCACCCCCAGACGCAACTGTTCGCGGTAGGCCGGACTGTAGAGTTCGCTCATGAGATCTGTCCCGAAATCCACTGCGCCGCAACATGTTGGAGGTTAAAGATTTAATCTTTGCGCTGCAACAGATTTCCTGTTCTACTCGGGCAGCGACGCGAGAGTTCCTCGCGTGTTCACACCACAGGCCTATCGCGGAGACGATCGATGAACCCATCACGCCGGTCCTTCAACCAGTCACTCGGCGCCCTGGCAGGCCTGACCGCTCTGGGCGGTTGGAGCCACGCTCAGGCGGCACGCGACAAGGAGCTGAATATCCTCTGTTGGGAGGGATACAACACTGACGATGTGCTTGGCCCTTTCCGCGAGATGCACGCCGGTGCGAACGTTCGCGCAGAGAGCGGCACGTCCGATCCGGACATGATCAACAAGCTTCGCGCCGGCGAGACCAAGGTCTGGGACCTCATCAATCTCAATCAACCGTGGGCGCGCAACCAGCTCATGCCGGAAGGGCTGATCAAGCCGCTCGACAAGGAGCGCTTCCTGCCCCACTTCGAGAAGATGTCGGCACGTTTCGCCGAACCCTACCCGCTGGCTTTCACCGAGACAGATGAACTGATCGGCATGCCGCAACGCTTCGGCCCGTTCAGCTTTGTGGTCAATACCGACAAGATCAGCCGCGAGATGGCCGAAGACCAGGGTTGGAAACTGTTCCTCGATCCGGCGATGAAAGATCGCTACGGCGTGCTCACCTACGACAACTGGAACATCATCCACATGGCCCTGACCGGGGACCAGAACCCCTTCGTGCCGATGGACGCCGCCGGCATGGAGACGTTCAAGGGAACGGCCGAGGCGATCTTTGCCAATTCGAAACTCCTCACGGACGATCTGGTGGCGATGAATACCGCCCTGATCAACGGCGAGATCGATGCCTACTTCACCGGCGGCACCTACACCGCAAGTCCGGCCCGTCTTGACGGAGCCACGAACATCCGCGCCATCACCCCGAACTCCGGGCCGGTCGATGGCAAGGGCGGCGTTGTCTGGATTGAACTGACTTCTTTGGTCAACAACCCTGACCCCTCACCGCTCGCCGAGGACTTCCTCGAGTTCGTACAGCAGCCGGAGATCAGCAAGGCGGTCGGTTTTGCCGAAGGCACCTATAACCCGGTCTCGCAGATGGGTGATCCGGACGTGTTCGCCCTGTGGGATACGGATGAACTCGACTCCATCCAGTGGGATTCGCTCGATGAGGAGATGTCGCGCTCGGTGGAATATGACACCGTCGCCTCTTACGACGAACTGATCAAGATCTACACCGCTGCGAAACGCTCCTGACCCCATGTCGGGAAGGTCTGTGGACGCGCCGTTCCTGTGCATCGACTCGCTGGCCAAGCGCTATGACGATTTCACTGCCTTGCACGGCATCGATCTCGACGTGGCCGAAGGTGAATTCCTGACCATCGTCGGTCCGTCGGGCAGCGGCAAGACCACGCTGGTGAAGCTGCTGGTCGGCATGGAGGAGCAAAGCGAAGGCACCATCAGCTTGCGCGGATCCCGTATCGATACCCTACCCGCGCATCGCCGTCCGACCTGCATGGTGTTCCAGTCGCTCGCCCTCTTTCCTCACCGGAGCGTCGGCGAGAACATCGAATTCCCGCTGAAGATCCGCGGCACGCCTGCAGCCGAGCGCCGTGCCCGCGCCGACGAACTGCTCGATCTCTTCCGTCTGCCACGGAGTTTCCATGGCAAACGCATATCGGAGTGCTCCGGCGGCGAGAAACAGCGCATCGCCTTGGCCCGCGCGTTCGCGTTCGACCCCGAGATTCTGTTCTTCGACGAACCGCTGTCGGCACTCGATTTCCGTCTCCGGAAGACGCTCGAGAAGGAACTGAAGGCACTGCATGCAGCCACCGGCAAGACGTTTGTCTACATTACCCACAGTCTCGAAGAGGCGATGGTGATGTCAGACCGCATTGCCATCCTGCGCGCCGGTCGCTTCGAACAGATCGGCCCGGCCGCAGAGATCTATTCGCGTCCGAAGAGTCGTTTCGTCGCCGAGTTCATGGGCGACGTGAACCTCTTCGACATTGCCCGCGGGGACGAGCAACCGACCGGCAGCCTTGACGGGCTCACAATGCAGCCGGGTGTTCACGAGCGCCTCGTCGCCGGGCGTGAGGACGCTGGCACCTTGATGGTGCGGCCCGAGCGCATGCGTTTCCTCGAGCCTGGTGAACAGGCGGATTTCGCCATCGAGGGCGCCGTCGAGGCAGAGTACCTGCTCGGCTCGCGAACGCAGGTCGAAGTCCGTGCGGCCAATGGTCGTCGGCTGGCACTGGAGACGAGCAACGATGTGCCTCGTCACGAACAGGCCGGTCGGGTGCGCGTGGGTTTTGCGCTCGAACACAGCCACCTGATCGACGAGCGCGCACCGTGAGGCGGGCGTGAGCACAACAGGCATGAGCACGCCTTCATGAATACGCCAACATGAGCACGCCAGCGTGAGCAAGTCATCAGGTAATCGCGAGAGTCGCCTCGGCCTGCTGAACGCCCTGCCGATGGCCGCCTTGCTGGCCCTCGGCTTCGTTGCGCCTCTACTGGTCGTTGCCGCGTTCTCGGTCATGCCGGAGAAGTCCTTCAGCTTGATGCATGTGCCGGACTTCTCGGCCTATCGTGAATTTGTCGCCCAAGGGTACTGGCGCTCCCTTTTCTGGTCGCTGGCGCTTGCCGCGGCAACCACCTTGATCCTGTTCGTCCTGTGCTGGCCACTGGCCTTCGCGATGGTCCGCGTCTTCACGCGCTTCACACTGATCATCACGGTGGCAGTCGTGGTGACGCTGTTCGTCTCCGAGAACATCCGGCTGTTCGGCTGGGCGCTCACGCTGATGAAGGGCGGCATGATCGAAGGTACGCTCCGTGCCTGGACCGGTACGGGCTTCGATGGTCTGCTCTACAACGTCCCTGTCATCGTCTTCGGGCTCGTCTACGTCTACCTGCCGTTCATGCTGTTCCCGCTCGCACAAGGCATCGCGATGGTGCCTGCCGACGCGCGTCATGCTGCGGCCGATCTCGGCGCGACACGCTGGCAGGTCTTCCGGGAAATCGAATTGCCGCTGGCCGCGCCCGGCATCCTCGTCGGCTCCTTGTTGACCTTCGTGCTTGCAGCAGGCGCCGTGGCTGAATCCAAGCTGCTCGGCGGGCAGGCCGTCATCGTCATCTCCGATGATGTCGAGACCGCCTTCACTTACGGACAGAACTGGCCGCTGGGATCGGCGCTTTCCATGGTCCTTATCGTCATTGTCGCGATCCTCGCAACCTATGCACTCGCACGGCTCGATCTCGATCGAGTCATGGGCCGGGCGGGCGCCTGATGCGCACCGGCAGACTGACAACATCGCTGCTCTTTCTCTATGCGCTGCTTGTCCTGTTCCTTCTCTATGTGCCGATCTTCGCCGTCGGCTTCGCCTCGATCTCGAAGGCACGCTACCTGAGTTTTCCGATCAAGCGGTACGCGACCAAATGGTACGGCGAAGCGCTCGAGAGCTCGACCGTTGCCGACCTCGCCACGACATCGCTTGCGATCGCACTGATCGTCACGCTCGTGTCGGTATTCGTCGGCTTCTTCGGTGCGCTTGCCTTCGCACGCTATCGCTGGCGCCACCGCACGCTCTTCCAGAAGCTTGTGCTATTACCGGTGTTCTTCCCGCAGACGGTGCTCGGTCTTGCCTTGTTGATGTGGTTCAACGCCATTGGCATCGTGCCGAGCTGGAAGACGGCCATCGTCGCGCATCTGGTCTGGATCGCGCCAATCGCCACGCTGATCATCGCCATCCGCGCCTACTCCTTCGATCCGGCGCTCGAGGACGCCGCGCGCGACCTCGGCTGCACCCACCTGCAGATCCTCCGCGAAATCACGCTGCCTCTGCTCGCACCCGGCATGGTCTCGGCTGCGCTGTTCGCCTTCCTGTTGAGCTGGGGCAACTTTCCGCTGTCACTGTTCACGACCGGCGCCGACTCTACCCTGCCTGAATGGCTCTACGCGAAGATGGTGTCGGGCTATTCACCGATGGTGCCTACCCTTGGTATCCTCTCGGTTGCAGGCTCCGCACTGGTCATCGCGATTGCCCTGACCGGCTCATCCATCATCACGATTCTCAAACGTCGCCGAAGCGTCACCAACGGCTGAAGGAGAAGACAAGGCATGCTGACATCAATCAAGGGCCGCGCCGCCATCGTTACTGGCGGTTCGAAGGGTATCGGTCGTGGCATCGCGCGCGTACTGGCGGCGCAGGGCGCCCGCGTGATGATCGCATCGCGCGAGGAAAGTACGGCACGAACCGCAGTCGACGAGCTGGTGGCCGCGGGCGGTACCGCCGACAGTACGGTCTGCGATGTCTCCGACTGGGACTCGGTGCAGGCCATGGTCGAGCACACGACGAACGCATTCGGTGGCGTGGACATCCTTTGCGCCAATGCCGGCGCCTTCCCACAGACCAAGCTCGTCGACATGGCGCCTGACGAATGGGACACGGTGATGGCCACCAACCTGAAGAGTGCCTTTCTGTGCGTCAAGGCCTGCATTCCGGCCTTCGAGAAGACCGGCAAGGGGCGAGTCATCCTGACCTCGTCGATTACCGGCCCGGTGACCGGTTACCCCGGCTGGGCACACTACGGGGCGTCCAAGGCCGGACAGCTCGGCTTCCTGAAGACAGCGGCGATGGAGCTGTCGCGGTACGGCACCACCATCAACGCGGTGATGCCTGGAAACATTTATACCGAAGGCCTGCAGGATCTCGGTCAGGAATACCTCGACACGATGGCGGCCTCGATTCCGCTGAAGCGACTGGGCTCGGTCGAAGACATCGGCAATGCGGCGCTGTTCTTCGCCTCAGACGAAGCAGGCTACATCACCGGCCAGTCCATCGTCGTTGACGGTGGCCAGATCCTGCCGGAATCGCTGGAAGCCATCGGCGAGATCTGAGCAGGTCGGGTCGGGTCGGG
>Ga0209185_1000319_pt1 | contig 63059 bp, 60 predicted proteins | sample SidtaG_2_FD_187425 | JGI IMG/M metagenome (GOLD analysis project Ga0209185, IMG submission 187425) | Marine algal microbial communities from Sidmouth, United Kingdom - Sidmouth_Asex2 metaG (SPAdes) (version 2) | ecosystem: Host-associated > Algae > Red algae > Unclassified | place: Sidmouth... | reverse complement strand
GTAACAATCATTATCATCCTTAAATTGCCTGTTGAAAGTTATTGAATTCACTCCTATAAATTTTTTCCTTGCCATAATACGACAAAGATAATTCTGTTTTCTAAATTGGGCGCTCTAAACGCCTATACCTATAATTTAATATAACATATTTTTCTTCACTTAAGTGAACGCTTTTTTTCTTGTTCACTATTTAGTTTTGCATTGAAAATAACTTATAAAAATGCATAAAAAGATACTAGTTTTAATTACAATTTTATTTACAAATATTGTAATAATGAGTGCACAATACACTCAGGGAGAAATTAGAAATAAACCTTGTTTTATAGGAAGTTCTGCTTTTATGATTATGAATGTTATCCCTATAGAGAGGCCAAATTTTATACAATTAAATTTGGGTTTTAGAATTAGCCCTAAAAATGCTATTTCATTAGAGTTAAAAACTTGGAGATATTTTGAACCTCTAGGAATTCCTTATGGTAAATTAAAAACTTCTACAGATGAAAACTTTCCTGGCTACATAAAGGAAAAAGGCTTTGCTATCGCATTCCAAAGGTTTTTATGGAAAGACTTATACAGTAGTATTCATGTAATGAATGCTTGGCAAAATTTTATAAATACAGATGGTCAAAAAATTGATAATGGCTTTCAGTTATTCAATACTTATCGGGTTGGTTACCATGTAAAGTTATCCAAATCTACGTTTTTCATAGAGCCATCAATATCAATTACACATCGTCCATATCACACCAAAATGCCTGGTACGTTCAAAACTTTTGATGATAAATGGTCAAAATTATTTTTTGGAGAACTGGGCTTACATTTTGGATTTAATTTTTAAAAAATGAAGAATACAAAAAACCTTTTATCCAAACTTTGGATTTTCTTAACCGTAAATTATATTTTCTGTGACGTTTTTTCTCTGTATCATTCTACATTTTTAAACCAACTTTTGACAGGTAGAGTTGATGGAATTGAATTATCGGAACCATTTCTCCTAAGCTTTGCCATAATTATGGAAATACCAATGTTAATGATTGTGTTATCAATAATTATAAAAAACAAAGTTAATAGAATTGTTAATGTAATTGTTGGAGTTTTAATGATCATAATTCAAATAGGTAGTTTAACAACAGGGACAAATAGTTTACATTATATCTTTTTTAGCATTATTGAAATAAGCACATTATTACTTATCATATACATAGCTTGGAAAAGGACTAATCTAAGAAAATTCAACAAAAACTTAACATGAGAAAACTACAGGGAACAAAGCATTAAGTATAAAGAAAATGTACATTTGTAATTAAAATATAATTATGAATATTACATTAGAACAAGCAGAAAAATTAATTGCAGTAGCTAAAGAAAAATCTATCGCAATAAAAACAAAAATGAATATTGCAATTGTAGATGCGGGAGCAAATTTAGTTGCATTTGTACGCATGGATGATGCATGGTTAGGTTCTTTAGATATAGCTATTAAAAAAGCAAAAACAGCTCGTTATTTTGATATGAATACAGGAATAATTGGTGAGTTATCTCAGCCAGGACAACCTTTATATAATATTGAACATTCTAACAATGGATTAATTACTTTTCCAGGTGGTGTTCCAATTAAAAATGGTGCAGGAGAAATCATTGGAGCTATTGGAGTAAGTGGAAGTTCTGTTGAAAATGACCATACAGTTGCAGAGGCTGGAGCTTTAGCGCTTTAAATGGTAAAGAATACAAAAAGTGAGGCAGTTTAGACTGTCTTACTTTTTATAGTAAAACTTCTATATAAATTAAATCTAAAGAAGTTTAAATTCATGACTAAATTTTTTAGAGAATTTAATCTATTATTTTTATTGTGTGTCAATAATTTGGTTTTCCCAGTTAAACCTACTTGCATTACTTTAAATATATAAACGTTATTTTATATTAAACTTACCAGCTATACAAGGTCTTTTCTGTTTCTCAACAGCAACAAGGGTTGTATGTTTTTTCTAAAAATATTTTTGATAATTCACCTAATATTTTTCCGATTGTAACCATATTTAATAGTTGTAATTTGAAATATTTAACCAACTAAGAACAACCTGTTTTATAGTAGGTCTAATACCCGTTTTCTTTTTTATCATTTTTTTGATGCTTAATTTTGTGATAAACAGGTATCTTGGTACTAAATACACCTTATTTTGAATATTTTTAATAACATAGTATCCAAACTTAATAAATTTACGAAGAAGTATTATACCAAATTATTGGTAAAAGGGCTGTTGCTTTTTATTGCTTTAGGAGTACTTTTTTTTATAGTAGTTCTTGGCGTAGAATACTTTTTATGGTTAAACTCTACTGGCAGGTTTATACTACTATTTATTTTTATTGCAGTTGAACTGTTTTTGGTCTTTAAATTCATTGCCACTCCATTATTTTACCTTCTAAGACTTAAAAATGGTATTACAAACAAAGATGCTTCTATCTTAATTGGGAAACATTTTCCAGAAGTAGGAGACAAGCTTTACAACCTTTTAGATTTATCAGAAGATAAGAACAAATCAGAGCTATTATTAGCCAGTATAGCGCAACGTTCAAAAAATTTAGACACAGTTCCATTTGTAAAAGCAATAAGCTTCAAGGAAGGCTTTAAATATGCTAAATATATGGCTATTCCTTTGGTAATTTTAGGTTTATTATGGTTATCGGGCAATTTTAGCAACTTTTTTAGCTCCTACAAACGTGTCGTAAATTATGATACTGCCTATGTACCACCAGCTCCTTTCTCTTTTAAACTTCTAACTAATAATTTAGATGTTTTAGAAACGGAATCTTATACAGCACAAGTAATTACTGAAGGGAATGTTAAGCCAGAGAATATTTCTATTGTGATAGATGGTAAAGAATACCTGTTACAAGAAGAAAATAGTGTGTATTCCTATACGTTTACGCCTCCGCTAAAACTCCAAGATTTTTATTTTATATCGAACGGTATAAAATCTATTGATTATCATTTAAATCCACTAAAAACACCGTCAATACAACGTTTTAATCTTTTGTTAAATTATCCTTCTTACACTAATAAGCCATCAGAAGTAATACAAAGTACTGGGAATGCAGTTTTTCCAGAAGGCACAAAAGTAACTTGGAAAATAGAAGGAAAACACACAGAAAATATTCAATTACTAGCCAATGATACTGTTTTAAATTTTCATCAATCCAAAGAAAAATTCAACCTATCAAAAAGAATTTATAAAGACACGCCTTATGATATAGTTACGTCTAATAAGAATGTAGAACACTATGAAAAATTGTCTTATGAATTTACGGTTATTAAAGATGGGTATCCAACGATAGAAGTAAACCAGGTTTTAGATTCTTTAAACCCTAACGTCTCATACTATTCTGGTGAGGCTACTGATGATTTTAAGGTTGATAACATAAAACTTGTTTACTACCCAAGTAATAATACAGAAAACAAGCAAGAAGTTCTATTACAAAGCCCAAACAAAAATTATAATCAGTTTTATTACACATATCCATCTGGCTTACAATTAGATAAAAATAAAAATTACAGCTTTTATTTTGAAGCTACCGATAATGATGCCATCCATAAAGGTAAGAAAACTAAAAGTCAGGTATTTACACAAGAGCTATTAAATACCAATCAGATTAAAAATAAAGAGCTACAAAACCAACAAGATATTATCAATAATCTAGATAAATCTTTGGAAAAATTTAAAGAACAGAAAGAAACCTTAAAGGAGATTAATAAAAACCAAAAAGAAAAAAGTAGTTTAAATTTTAGTGAGCAACGTAAAGTAAAAGATTTTCTTAAGAAACAAGAAGAACAGGAAAATCTAATGCAAAAATTTAGCAAGCAATTAAAAGAAAATTTAAAAAAGGGGGACAAGCAAGACCCTTTAAATAAATTATTACAAGAACGTTTAGAACGACAAGAAATTGAAGCTAAAAAGAATGAAAAATTATTGGATGATTTAAATAAAGTTGCTGATAAAATTAAGAAGGAAGAACTTGTTAAAAAACTAGAGGAGCTTGCTAAGAAGCAACAAAATAGCGAGCGTAATTTAGAGCAGTTACTAGAGCTTACCAAACGGTATTATGTAACAGAAAAAGCTTCGCAGTTAGCTAAATATATAGAAAAACTGGCTAAAAAACAGGAGAAAGCTTCTAAGAATGAAAAGCTAAAAACCAAGGAGGAAGAACAAAAAGAGCTGAATAAAGAGTTTGATGAACTGGTTAAGGAATTAGAAGAATTAAAAAAGGAAAACAAGGAATTAAAGAAACCTTTGGATTTAAATACCGATAAGTCTAAAGAAGAAGACATTAAAAAAGAACAAGGAGAGGCAACAGAAGAAATACAAAAAGAAAAGTCTAAAAATGCTTCGGAACAAGAAAAGAAAGAGGCAAGTAAAGAGGCTTCCAAAAAACAAAAATCTGCTGCTGATAAAATGCAACAAATGGGCGAGCAAATAGAACAATCTTCGTTAGCTTCATCTGACAGTGAATCTATATCAGAAGATGCAGAAATGCTTCGCCAAATACTTGACAACTTAGTCACTTTTTCTTTTAAACAGGAAGGTTTGTTTGATGCACTATCTGATGAAACTACGGCCGCTTCTAAAACTTCTGTGAGCGTTAGAAAACAACAGGAATTACGTAATTTATTTGAGCATGTAGATGACAGTTTGTTTTCGCTTTCTTTACGAAGAGCTGAGCTTTCTGAGTTTGTAAACGAACAAATTACAGATGTGTATTACAACGTAGACAAGGCCTTAGAAAATTTGGCTGAAAACAGAATTTATAAAGGTGTTTCTAATCAACAATATGTTTTAACAGCATCTAATTCTTTAGCAGATTTTCTAGCTGATATTTTAGGAAATATGCAACAAAGTATGAGTTCTGGTTCTGGACAAGGAGAGAGCGGAGAAGGGTTTCAGTTACCCGATATTATCAAGGGACAAGGGAAGGTTGGTGAGAAAATGGGGAAAGAGGGAGAAAAAGGCAAAGGAAAACAAGGACAAAAACCTGGCGAAGGAAAATCTGGCGGTGAAGAAGGAAAAGGAGAAAAAGGGAAAAGCGGTAAAAAACCTGGCGAGGGTGATGGTGATGGAGAAGGTAAAAACGGAGAAGGAGGAAAATCTGGAAATAGCAAAGATGGTAAGAGCAATGGCAAAGGAGGAGAAAAAGGTTCTTCTCAAGGACAAGGTGAATTAGGTGAGCAAGAATTAGAAGAAATCTATGAAATATACAAGGAACAACAGGTAATACGCCAACTATTAGAAAACCAACTAGCAGATTTTATTAATTCTAAAGACAAACAGTTGGCTCAAAAATTGGTAAAACAAATGGAAGATTTTGAGAACGATTTGCTAGAAAATGGTATTACGCAGCGTACTATTAATAAGGTAAATAATATTGAACATCAATTGCTGAAATTGGAAAATGCAGCTTTAAAACAAGGCAAAAAATCTGAAAGAGAGGGTACTACAAATAAAACAGATTTTAGTAATCCTATCACAACTAAGCCCTCATTATTAGATAATTATCGAAACGAAGTAGAAATTTTAAACAGACAAGCACTACCTTTACGCCAAATTTACCAAACTAAGGTTAAAGCTTATTTTAAAAATGACAATTAAATACAATTATGAAACTGATTTTAAAATTGATAAGGAAATTTATTATTCCGAATGGATTAATAGAATTTTAAAGATAGAATTGGTTAAACTAGGCAATCTTTCATATATTTTTTGTGATGATGGTTATTTGATTAAAATAAATCAAGAGTATTTAAACCACGATACATACACAGATATTATAACTTTTGATTATACAGAAGGAAAGACTATAGGTGGAGACATTTTTATTTCTGTTGAAAGGATCAAAGAAAATGCAGAAAAATTTGAAGTAGAATTTAATGAAGAACTAATACGAGTTATGTCTCACGGCATACTTCATTTAATAGGTTATAAAGATAAAACTGATGCAGACGCTGCATTAATGAGAGAAAAAGAAAACCAAATGATAAAACTGTTCCACGTGGAACAATAAGAAATATTATGTTTGATAAAGAGTATGATGTAATAGTAGTTGGAGGTGGCCATGCTGGAGCAGAAGCAGCAGCAGCAGCAGCAAACATGGGTTCTAAGACCTTGTTGGTTACAATGAACCTTCAAAATATTGGGCAAATGTCTTGTAATCCTGCTATGGGAGGTATTGCAAAGGGGCAAATAATACGAGAAATTGACGCATTAGGTGGTTATAGCGGAATTATTACAGATAAATCTGCCATTCAGTTTAAAATGCTTAATAAATCTAAAGGGCCTGCCATGTGGAGTCCAAGAGCACAAAGTGATAGAATGCGTTTTGCAGAAGAATGGCGTTGGGCTTTAGAAGGTACTCCAAATGTAGATTTTTACCAAGAAATGGTTTCTGGTCTTTTAATAGAAAACAATAAAGTCGTTGGTGTAAAGACTTCTTTGGGAATAAAAGTTAAAAGTAAATCTGTTGTTTTAACGAACGGGACTTTCCTAAACGGATTAATACATATTGGAGAAAAACAATTTGGTGGAGGTAGAGCAGGAGAATCTGAAGCTACAGGAATTACAGAACAATTAGTAAACTTAGGTTTTGAAAGTGGAAGAATGAAAACAGGAACGCCACCAAGAGTAGATGGGCGATCTTTAGATTTTTCTAAAATGATTCCGCAACCAGGAGATGCCATTCCAGAAAAATTCTCCTATACAAATACACCTTTTTTAAAAACACAAAGAGATTGTCATATGTCTCACACTAGTGCTTTGGTCCATGATTTACTACGTGAAGGTTTTGACCGTTCTCCTATGTTTAATGGACGAATTAAAAGTTTGGGTCCACGCTATTGTCCTTCAATAGAAGATAAAATAAATAGGTTTGCAGATAAAGATAGCCACCAACTGTTTGTAGAACCAGAAGGATGGAAGACAGTAGAAGTGTACGTAAATGGTTTTTCTACTTCGCTACCTGAAGATATACAATACAAAGCATTAAAATCTGTAGTTGGTTTTGAGAATGTAAAATTCTTTAGACCAGGTTATGCAATTGAATATGATTATTTTCCGCCAACACAATTAAAGCACACACTAGAGACAAAGATAATTGATAACTTATTTTTTGCGGGACAAATAAACGGAACTACCGGTTATGAAGAAGCAGCATCCCAAGGATTAATGGCAGGAATAAATGCACATTTAAAAGTACAAGAAAAAGACCCATTTATATTAACTCGTGACGAAGCGTATATTGGAGTTTTAATAGATGACTTAATTACGAAAGGGACAGAAGAACCATATAGAATGTTTACTTCTAGAGCAGAGTATAGAACTTTATTAAGACAAGATAATGCCGATTTAAGATTAACACCTAAAGGATATGGAATTGGATTAGCAAGTGAAAGCCGTTTAAAAAGGATGGAAGAAAAATTAGCTAAGTCTAGTAGTTTTGTAAACTTCTTTAAAGAAACAAGTGTAAAACCAGAAGACATAAATCCTATTTTAGAAAGTGTTTCTTCATCACCTGTTTCACAATCTGGAAAAATGTTTAAGTTATTTTCTAGACCAAATGTAACAATGGACCATATGTTAGAATTAGATGTGGTTTCTAATTTTGTGAAAGAAAAAGAAATTGGAAGGGAAGAATTAGAACAAACTGAAGTACAAGTAAAATATGCTGGTTATATAGCAAAGGAAAAAGTAAACGCAGACAAGTTACATAGATTAGAAAATGTGAAAATACCTGAAGGTTTTGATTATACAAAACTGAAATCTTTATCTTATGAAGCACGCGAAAAACTATCAAAGGTTAAACCTGTTACCATATCACAAGCTTCAAGAATAAGTGGTGTAACACCGAGTGACATTAGTGTTCTTTTAGTATTTTTAGGCAGATAATAAACAACCTTTATTTTAGATAAAAAAACCAAGTACTGTAGAAGTGCTTGGTTTTTTTTATACTTGTATTTATCCTCTTATTATTGATAAAGAAATATACAAGACGACACAGAATTAAGTATTATGTCAATTCTTTTAATAGGACATTCCATCTCTTATTTAACAACAATAGAGTAACAGAACAAAGCTAATTTTAAGCTGTTTGTTTTTATACTATGAAATTAAAATACATCATCACTAATTACGTGACAATCTTATTCTCATGTTAGAAAGTAATTTTAATCGAAATCTAGCAGCAGCTTTAGGAAGAAAAAAGAAGCTCTACTGTTCTTTTATTTAAAAGGAATAAACATTTTACAGTATATAAAACAAATTTATTTGAAGAAGTAAAGAATAGGGCAAAAGGACTTACAAAGAATACTAAGCGTTAAGCCAAAGCAGCTGTAAAAGAAAGACGAACACATATTGTTTAAAAAAAGTATGTTCCACGTGGAACATACTTTTTTTATCTCAAATTATTTAATAAACTACCAACTGTTTACGTCAATAAAAGAAACAAGAAAACAAAGATTAATATAAATTACTTAATGTTCCACGTGGAACATTAAATGAGATACAAAAGAGCTGTAAATTAAAGAATTGTTCCACGTGGAACATAACTAAACCACTATGGACTTAAAGTTTATAGGTTTTTAAATCTGACTAAAATCAGTAGTATGTGAATACTCAAGTATGAAAGAACCTGTATCATTATCTGATTTTCGATGATGTTCCAAATAGTCATTTAACATTTTATCTGTAATATTACCTGGGCTCCAACATCCAAATCCTATAGCCCAAAAATGACGACCCCAATATCGTTTCTTTAAATTTGGAAATTCTTGTTGGATTTTTCTAGAACTTCTTCCTTTTAACTTTTTTGCAATGCTACTTATATCTTGAGATGGACGATATTCATTATGCATATGAACATAATCTTTGCTAACTACTCCTTTCGATATATTCAAGTCTTCTGCATCGCAAACCTGGATTAATATAGATATACATCATTTTTAAATATCTCCTTCTAAAACAGAATAACGATATTTAGTGTTCCAAACTATATGGACGGTTAAGCGAGATACACTAAACTGCATAGCTGTAACTATTTTTTGAGACCAATAAATGACATGGAATTAACTGGACTAGTATCATCTTGAAATAATAACAAAAATCATCGCTTAATTGAAATTGGTTTAATAAAATTCTTAGGTCATCTATAATTATACGAATGCTTGTTCACCATTTAATTTAATATAATACAACCAATACCTGTTCATAAGAAATATGGTAATAATATTAATAGTCAAAAGCATAAATTCATGTTCTCTTGAACTCCTCACATTGATTTCTTTACCAAGTGGCTTGTACTTTGTTGTGGATGATATTAAAAATACATGTGGATAAATGATATGACACATACCCTACAAATATTTTTACATCTAACATCATAAAGATGATTTGAGTATTAAAGAACATAGACTGTTAAACGAAAAAATATGAATATATAAGCTTTGTATTCTAATAAATAAAAGAGAATAATTTTGATAAGCTAAAGCGGGTTAAACGAAAGTGCATATTAACAACCATAATTAAGAAAGATTAAATTATGGTATAGTTATTGATAATAATCTAAAAAAACAAATGAAGAAAATAATACCAACATTGTTTATAGTACTAGTAATGCAATCGTGTATTCCATTACGTATTGCTCCAACTATAGAAGATTACATGGTAACTGAGGGTAAAAAATTTGAAAAGGGTTTATCAAAAAGACAGATGTTTGTGTTTGAGGATACAAAAGATGAAGCACATTTTTATAATTATATTGATATTAAATTTAATTTGAACAATGTAAATGTGAATGATGATGTGCCATTTATTGTAAATGACATTCAATACTATTTTTCATTTTATGAGGTAGAAAGAATAGATAAAATTGTTAATATAATAACTCCATTACTTATAACAGCAGCAAGTCAAATGTTGTATTTTGACAATAATGATTTAAAAATTAATAGAAAAGGAAATTGGTACATTGCTATTGAGGTATATAACGATATTGAAAAAGATTGTTTAGCTAAAAATTCACTTTCAAGAACACCTATTTTAAAGTATCTTCGTGAAGTAAAAAAAGAATATCTATCCACTTATAATTATAATGAATCATTATTTACAAACTAAAGATTTTTCCGTTTCTCAAGAACAATTTAAATTAGAACATAATCTAGAATTAGATATGTTAATTACAAAACCTGTTCCAGGTAATTTGGATTCTTATTACGAAAGTGATTCTTATATATCGCATACAGATGCTGATACTTCTTTTGTAGATAAAATATATCAGACAGTAAAAAAATATAGTTTAAGAAAAAAAATTAAGCTAATTGATATTTATAATAGAGATGAAAAAAAATTACTTGATGTTGGTTGTGGGACTGGTGACTTTTTAATTGCAGCATATAATAATAATTGGAATGTATGCGGAGTAGAACCTAATGAGAATGCTAGGAGAAAGGCAATAGAAAAAGGTCTACAAATAAATACTGGGATTGATGAATTATTAGAAAAAAAATATGATGTGATAACTTTGTGGCATGTCCTTGAACATTTACCAAACGTATCAGAAAAAATAAAAAAAATAAAAAACTTATTAGTGGAAGATGGAACTTTGATAATTGCTGTTCCAAATTTTAAATCATACGACGCAACTCATTATAAAAAATATTGGGCAGCTTATGATGTTCCTAGACATCTTTCTCATTTTTCTAAAACTTCAATTAATAAATTATTTCAAAAAGAGAATATGGAAATCATTAATATAAAACCAATGCTATTCGATTCATTTTATGTTTCACTATTATCCGAAAAATACAAAAATGGAAGGCAAAATTATTTTAAAGCTTTTCTTGTTGGATTATATTCAAATATAAGGGCTATTAAAACAAAAGAGCATTCCTCACTCATATATATCATAAAAAACAAATAAATAGTTATTTTAAGGCTTTTTAATGTCTTTTTACATATACCTTTATACTTTGTGTCATAATTTATATAAAAGTATTACGTAAGTCTTTATATGAGTCCAATATAATAGTTAAACCTTATTATTATTAAAAAATTTAATAAATAATTCTTATTATGTTGTTTCTTACATAGATTTTTAAGCTAAATTTTTATTCTTATTATAATATGAGTTAATAAGAAATAATATGAATAAGCAAGTTGAAATTAATTTATGTTATAATTAGCATAAATTTTGAAAAGCTTTATTATTTTAGCGCAACTAAAAATTTAACACAATGAAAAAATTACTATTGTCATTTGCTCTATTAGGAGTAGTAGCTTGCCAACAAAATAAAATTGGTTATGTAGACAATGAAGAAATAATTAATGACTATCAGGCAAAAATTGATGTTGAAGCAAAATTTAAAAAGAAGGCGGAAGCATTGGGAAAGAAAACAGATAGCCTTAGACAAGCGTTTCAATTAGAAGCAACAGCTTTTCAAACAAAAGCACAATCAATGCCACAAAAAAAAGCGCAAGAAGAATATGCTGTTTTACAACAAAGAAGTCAATTTCTTAGTCAACAAATTCAACAAGAAGAACAGCAATTACAATTAGCTAGCCAAACAGAGATGGATAGTATTATAAGTAATGTAAAAGATGAAATTAAAAAGTATGGTGAGGCTAACAAATATACTTTTATATTAGGCGGTGGTGATAATGGAAGCGTTCTTTATGGTACTGAAGGTGATGAAATTACTGAATCAATTTTAAAAATATTAAACAATAATTACAAAAAATAACTATTTAATAATTTAACTTTTTAAAGTCTCTTATTTATATTTAATAAGAGACTTTATATTTTATTATTGCATTAACTGCAGTCCCTTTTCTATATTTAATTTGTCTTTAGGTAAAAAACCTTTACTTATTAAAACAATTCCACAAACAAGTAAAATTATTCCTAGTCCTTTCTTTATCAAATAAATACGTTTGGATGTAAGTTTTTTTCTTAGCTGCTTAGCAAGTAATATTTTTAAAATATCTGTTACAAAATAAGCAGCAATCATAGTTCCAAAAAAAACAATAATTCTATTTTTTTCATTCTCTAAGCTGGGTCCAACTACTATTATTATTCCTAACCAAAATACTAGAACACCAATATTTATGAAGTTTAATAAAAACCCTTTTATGAATAAACTAACGTAATCTCCTTTTGTGACTTTTACTTTTATTAGATCTACTTTTGCTTGCTTTTTTACCATTATAATTATACCATAAATAAATAATATGGCACCTCCAAAAATATATAGACCAGGTTCATTACTGAGATTTTCTATCAACTGATAGCTACTAAAATAAGCTATAATAATAAAAATTATATCTGCTATAATAACGCCAATGTCAAATATAATAGCAGCTCTAAATCCTTTTATTGCACTAGTTTCTAGAAGTACAAAAAAAACTGGGCCAATCATGAAACTTAGAAAAAAACCTAAGGGGATAGCTGCCTGAATATCTTCTAACATTCTAACTCTACATTTTATTTACTTTACCGCCAAAAATTGTCTTCTCATCAATTTTTGAAGGGTTACCATAGATTGATACTTCACCACCTGCTTTTGCTGTTGCCTTAACATAATTAGTAGCATATATTTCTGCTTTTGAGCCTGTATTTACACTTACAGTTGTAAATTTAGTTTTAAAGGCTTTGCCTAAATAAGTACCACCGGTATTAACAATTACATCCTGGTTGTGAGAAAAACCTTGAGTAGTAATAACTCCACCTATAATAGATTTAATAAGTAGTTGTTGTACTTGGACATTAACAATGATTTCACCACCTTCCTGCGTTTTTAATTCTATAACATCTTGGTTTATTACATTATCACTGGTAACTCTTGCATCTTCATTTACATCAATAACAGTTAATTCTTCTGTATAATGTAAATCTATAAATGTTCTATAACCACTAAAAATTTTAGTGAATTCCATTTTTAATTTTAATAAACCATTATTATTATTGATGGTAACATTTTTAGTATTAACACCATGAATTATAGCTTTGTTTACATTGGATTTAATAAGATTGATTGACAGACCGTCAAATGCTTTAATTTGTGTGAACTTTACTAATTCTTGAGTTATTTTTTCTTTTTGTGCTTCTATAAATTGAGTGCTAAGAAGCAGTATTAGAAATAATATATTCTTCATTATTAATTTTATTTAAGTTTAATCTTACAAATTAAATCAAATACTATTCCAAAAACAATTAAACATGCTTACCTAAAAGTGAAAAGTCTAAATGTCTTTTGGCTAAGTCTGTATTTTTAACCATAACAACAACTTTATCTCCAAGCTGATAACTATTTTTAGATTTTTCACCTACGATAGCGTATTCTTTTACATCAAAGATATAATAATCATCTTTTATATCTCTGATACGGATCATTCCTTCACATTTATTTTCTTCAATTTCAACATAAATTCCCCATTCAGTAACACCAGAAATTACACCAACAAACTCTTCATCTTTATGATCTTCCATGAATTTTATTTGCATGTATTTTATAGAATCTCTTTCTGCTTGTGCAGCTAAACCTTCCATATTTGAAGAGTGTTTGCATTTTTCTTCATATACTTCTGCTTTTACTGCTTTACCTTCATCTAGATAATGTTGTAACAGACGATGTACCATAACATCTGGATAACGACGTATTGGTGATGTGAAGTGTGTATAATAATCAAATGCTAAACCATAATGACCTACATTTTCAACCGTATAAATTGCCTTACTCATACTACGTATGGCTAGAGTATCTACTAAATTTTGTTCTTTCTTGCCTTTAACGTCTTCTAAGAGCTTATTTAAAGAGTCACTAATGCTTTGTTTGCTTTTAAAGTCTAATCTATGACCAAAACGAGAAACAATACCGTTAAGTGCTATTAATTTATCTTCATTGGGTTCATCATGTACTCTATAAACAAAAGGTTTAATTGGTTTTTGTTTACCAATAAATTCAGCTACTTTTCTATTTGCAAGTAGCATAAATTCTTCAATTAGTTTATTAGCATCTTTGCTTTCTTTAAAATAAACTCCCTGTGGTTCGCTATTTTCATTTAAATGAAAACGAACTTCAATTTTATCAAAAGATATTGCACCAGCTTTCATACGTTTAACACGTAGTATTTTAGCTAATTTATCTAAAGTTAATGTTGCTTCTACTACATCATTATCAACCTTATAGCTATCTTCTCTTATTGATATTTCTTTAGGAATAATAGCATCACCAGTTTCAATTATATATTGTGCTTCTTCATAAGCAAAACGTTCGTTTGAATTAATAACTGTTCTACCAAACCATTGATTTATAAGAATAGCATTCTTATCTATTTCAAAAATTGCTGAAAATGTATATTTTTCTTCGTTTGGCCTTAAAGAACAAGCATTGTTAGATAGAACTTCTGGTAACATAGGAACAACTCTATCTACTAAATAAACAGAAGTCGCTCTCTCATATGCTTCATCATCTAAAACAGTATCCTCTTTTAAATAGTGTGAAACATCTGCAATATGTATACCTATTTCGTAGTTACCATTTTCTAATTTCTGAAAAGAGAGTGCATCATCAAAATCTTTTGCATCTTTTGGATCAATAGTAAAAGTTAAGACATCTCTCATGTCTCTTCTTTTATGTATTTCTTCAGCTTTTATAGAAGTATCTAATTTATTAGCATAATTTTCTACTTCAATAGGAAACTGATAAGGCAGTCCATATTCAGCTAAAATTGAATGTATTTCTGTATTATGTTCTCCTGGTTTACCTAATACCTCAGTTATTTCTCCAAAAGGTGAATCTGCATCTTTTGGCCATTCTTCAATAGAAACAATAACTTTATCACCATCTGTAGCCTTTCCTATTTTTTCTTTAGGAACGAAAATATCAGTATACATTCTAAAATCTGAAGGTTTAACAAATGCATATGATTTTTGCATTTCTACAATACCAACAAATTCTGTTTTATTTCTTTCTAAAACTTTCGTTATTTCTCCTTCTAATTTTTTACCGTTTCTTCTAGGGAAAATATAAATCTCAACGGTATCTTTATGAAAAGCTTTTTTTAATTTATTAAAGGGTACGAAAACATCATCATCTAAGCCTTCTATAATAATATAAGCATTTCCTTTACCAGTAATATCTACAGTACCTGTATGGTACGATTTAGAAGATGCTATTGCTTTATATTGCCCAGGAGATGTTTCTACAATTCTTCTTTTTTCTTTTAATTGAACCAGTCTTTTTATAAGACTATTTCTATCTTGTGGAGTGTCTACTCCTATTTTTGCAGCAATTTGCTTATAATTAAAACTTTCGTTTGATCCTTTTTCTAAGACAGTAAAAATACCTTTAGTAATTTCATTTACTCTTTGGTTATTACTTTTTCTCTTTCTTTTTGACATTAATCTTTTATTTGTTGGAAAATTACAAATTATAATTCATAGCTTTCCTAATATCTATTTTAAGTTAATTTTTAAATATGCTATTAACTTTATAAACATCTATATTATAATTATTTTTTCTTTTTATTAATTTTAAAAAAACTTGGTGATTATAATAGTGTGTTAATAGTGTCTATAAAAAAAGTGTATAAAATTTGTTTTAAACCTGTTTTAGAGTTTATCTACATATTATCATTTATATTGTTTTCTAAAAATCAGTATATTAAAGTAGTTATTAACTGTTATTAACAACTATTATTAACATGAATTTATTAATAATTAAATATTTTTTAATTGTTAATTACCAATCATAAATACTTAATATCTTTTGTTTATTTTTTTAGAACTAAACCTTGATGTTAACTAATTGTTTTGTAAAGCAATTTTTTAGGCAGAAAAAAAAAATTACTAGTTACTTTTTATGAGTAGTTTATTAACAATTATAAGATAAGTTTAAAGTGCTAATTTACAGTTGTTCTGTGTTTATTTTTAAATTTATGTTGTTAATAACCGTAATTATGTTGTGAAACCATAGGTATTTGTACATTTGTAATAGGATAAACACCTTATAACAATGAAAATAGCCATAGGAAATGATCACGCAGGAACTGAATATAAACTAGCTATTGTAGGTTTATTAAAATCTATGCATATAGAAATTAGTAATTATGGTACAGATGGTACAGATAGTGTAGATTATGCAGATTTTGTACATCCAGTTGCAAAAGATATAAATTCTGGTAATGTTGATTTTGGTATTATTATATGTGGTAGTGGTAATGGTGCTTGTATGACTGCAAATAAACATCAAAAAGTTAGAGCTGCATTATGTTGGAATAAAGAAATAGTGGCGCTAGCAAGAGAACATAACGATGCTAATGTTTTGGGTTTACCCGCAAGATATTTATCACTTCCGCAAGCTTTAGAAATGGTAAAAGTTTTTTTAGAAACAAAATTTGAAGGGGGAAGACACGAAAGAAGAATTGAAAAAATGCCTTGTAAATAACATTTTACATGTCTCATTCTCATGGAGAAATAGAGGGAGAAAGTTTATTAATTTCTGGTAGTTTATCGCATTTTATCAAATGTATTTCACAATTTTGGTGATGTATTTCTTTAATAGTAAGTTATATAGCAACTGTGATTGTCTAAAAAAAATTTTGTAATTAAAATTTCGAATATAAAATGGCAATAATAATTGCTATTTTAATTATTGTATTTTTTTAAAATGAGTGAAATAACTACTAAGACATTTTCTGAATTATCTACTCAAGAATTATACGATTTTTTGAAATTAAGGAGTGAGGTTTTTGTTGTAGAACAAGATTGTGTATACCAAGACCTAGATGGTAAAGATAAAAAAGCTATTCACATTTTACTATATAAAAATGAAATTTTAGTAGCCTATACCCGTGTTTTTAGAGGTGGCGATTATTTTAACATAGCAAGTATTGGTAGGGTTGTTGTTAAAAAAAATGAAAGAAAATATGGTTACGGTAAACTAATTATGTATGCATCTATAAAATATATTAAAGAAAATATTAAAAATAGTCAAATACAAATATCTGCTCAAACCTATTTAATCAAATTTTACAATTCATTAGGATTTATTGAAGAAGGAAAAGAATATTTAGAAGATGATATTTCGCATATAAAAATGATTTTGACTTTTTTATAGAGATTTACGGTATATCTATAAAGGAAACATTTTACTTCTTGGATTTATATATAAACATACCTATTTGGTTAAGAAATAAAAAAAGCTATCAGTTTTAAATTATTAATAACGTTTTAATCTAAAGGATAAATAAAGTAATCAAGTTTAATATAATTGTTATATAGAGGTCTTAGCGGTTATATAGTAAGATTAGTAGATAGTGATATGTTATGATTTCTAAAAATCAAACCTTAATTGCACCAAAATAGGCTCTTCTATCTTCTTCTTTTTATCAGTATTTAAATTAGCCAAAGAAATTCCCAATAACCGGACAGAGTTTTCCATTTTTTCCTGATATAAAAGTTCTTTAGCAGTTTCTAAGATTAGATTTTTATCAGCAATAAAATACTGTAATGTTTTACTTCTTGTATGCAGTGTAAAATCGCTGTATTTAATTTTTAAGGTAATTGTTTTACCTGCAAGCTTCGATTTTTTTAAACGTTTTTCTAGTTCATTAGCTATATTTTCTAATCGTTCTAGCATAAAAATTTCACTACTCAGGTTTTCGTTAAAAGTACGCTCTGCTCCTACAGATTTTGGGATCCTATTAGGCTTTACAGGACTGTTATGAACGCCACGAACTACATGATAGTAGTAAGCGCCACTTTTTCCAAAATGTTCCTCTAAATAAGACAACGACTTTTTCTTTAAATCGGCACCCAAGAAAATACCCAATAAATACATTTTTTCGGCTGTAACTTTTCCAACACCATAGAATTTTCTAATATCTAATTCTTCTAAAAATGAGATTACTTCTTCTGGATTTACAGTTTTTTGTCCGTTAGGTTTATTATAATCACTAGCAACTTTTGCTATGAACTTGTTAATAGAAACACCCGCAGACGCCGTTAATCCTAATTCATCATAAATACGCTGCCGGATTTCTTCTGCAATTAAAGAAGCAGAAGGATTCCCTTTTTTATTTGTGGTAACATCTAAATAAGCTTCGTCTAAAGATAAAGGTTCTACTAAATCTGTGTAATCAAAAAATATTTTCCGAATGCTTTGAGAAATTTCTTTATATCGAGTAAAATTAGGTTTTACAAAGATTAAGTTTGGACAATTTTTCTTTGCCAAAAACCCACTCATAGCACTACGAACACCAAATTTTCGGGCTTCATAACTTGCGGCAGATACAACACCTCTTTGTTCTCCACCACCAACGGCAATTGGCTTTCCTTTTAGTTTAGGGTTGTCCAATTGTTCTACAGATGCATAGAAAGCATCCATATCTACATGAATAATTTTTCGTAATGGAAAATTGTAGGACATGCTACAAAATTAGAGTATTTTAGTATTGATTTAAATACCATTAACTATAAATCTAATGAATCTTGATAGAAATAGAACGTAAATTTTTAGTGATTTCTGATGTCTATAAAAATGAAGCAAGTATAAAGGAAAGAATTACCCAAGGATTCCTTAATACAGCTCCAGAGCGCACCGTTAGAGTGCGTATTAAAGGAGAATTAGGGTATATTACTGTAAAGGGCATAACAAACGAATCTGGGATGTCTCGTTTTGAATGGGAAAAAGAAATTTCTTTACACGAGGCTAATGCACTGCTTAAGTTGTGTGAAGAAGGTATCGTAGATAAAATACGTCATAATATTCGTATTGGAAACCATATTTATGAAGTAGATGAGTTTTTTGGTTCAAATCAAGGACTGGTTGTTGCTGAAATAGAACTAAAATCTGAAGATGAGTTTTTTGAAATACCTAGTTGGTTGGGGAAAGAAGTAACAGGTGCTATTAAATATTATAACTCACAATTAGGAAAAAACCCCTATTCTAAATGGTGATTTTTTTGTAAAAATCAAATCAAAATGGAGGTAAATTTACAAGGCATTCAACAGCAAAGTCTTTTTTTGAGGTAATTTTGAAGCATTTGAGTCTCGATTATCGAGTAAAATTAGTTAGCTAAAATACCGTCTTTTTCAATGATATCAATAGTTGATAAATTAGATTTATTGACGGTGTTTTTTTCAAAAAGAAACCTTTTTTCATACAATTTGTCATCTGTAAAAAAAGTAACATAGAATTCGTTGTTTAGTGCAAATAAATCTTCTTGAAGCATCTCAATTTTCTCGAAAGATTTAGCCCCTACTACTCCAATACCATGACGCATGGTTGATGTTTTTTTATTCCCATCAAATCCTTTAGAAACAACCAAAACCATTTCTATAGGGTTTAGTTGATTGTTTATAATATAAACGTTCCAGTCTCTGGAAAGGTACTCGTCATTCCATTCATGAATAACGGCTACAGATACATTTTTTACTATAGGAATTTCAATATCCTTTTTCATTTTATGAGAAGGTAATATATTAAAAAGAACTTTTAAATTGCTCTAAGAAACGAACATCGTTTTCACTGAATAAACGGATATCTGTAATTTGATGTAGTAACATTGCAATACGGTCTATACCAACACCAAAAGCAAACCCAGAATATTCATTGGAATCTATTTTACAGTTTTCTAAAACATTAGGGTCTACCATACCACAACCACCAATTTCTAACCAACCAGTACCTTTTGTTATTTTGTAGTCAGCTTCAGTTTCTAATCCCCAGTACACATCTACCTCAGCACTTGGTTCTGTAAATGGAAAATAAGAAGGACGTAATCGTATTTTAGACTTTCCAAATAATTCTGTTGTAAAGAATTGAAGCGTTTGCTTTAAATCTGCGAAAGAAACATCCTTGTCTATGTACAAACCTTCCACTTGATGAAAGAAACAGTGAGAACGAGCAGATATAGCTTCGTTTCGGTATACTCTACCAGGAGAAATAGTTCTTATAGGCGGTTTGTTTTCTTCCATATAACGCACTTGTACCGACGAGGTATGGGTGCGCAACAATACATCTGGATTCGTTTGTATAAAAAAAGTATCCTGCATATCTCTTGCAGGGTGGTATTCTGGTAAATTTAATGCCGTAAAATTATGCCAATCATCTTCAATTTCTGGACCTTCAGAAACATTAAATCCTATTCTAGAAAAAATGTCAATTATCTGGTTTTTAACTACAGATATTGGATGGCGTGCCCCCAAAGCCATTGGCTCTCCTGGGCGTGTTAAATCACCATAAACACTTTTTACATCAGCAGTATTTTCTAACACTTCTTTTAAGGCATTTACCTTATCGGTTGCTACATTTTTCAATTCGTTAATTGTTTTCCCAAACTCTTTCTTTTGATCATTAGGAACATTTTTAAATTCAGCAAAAAAATCGTTTAACAATCCTTTTTTTCCTAAATATTTTATACGAAAAGCTTCCATAGCTTCCATATCAGTAGTATTAAATGCTAGTACCTTTGCAATGTGTTCCTTTATTTTATCAATCATAATTAAAAAACTAAGAACGGCAAATTTAAAACTTTTATAGTTGTTTAGATGTATAATAGAAAAGAAACATTAACTTTTAATCGCAGGGGGATAGCCCATTAGGCATAATTCCCAAATGCTCTTCGCGATGAACCTAGGTTATGGGATCTACCTAGAGTTTTAATGCCATTTATCAAAATCCACAGACTTAGCAAATAGAAAATTATTTTTATATTAATATTATATTTTGGTCGAATTTCATATAATGTTGTATACAATAGTTTTTTCTTATGGCACCCAAATTTTGTAAGTATGGATTTCGGATTTGATTTGAGAATAACTAAAAGTTAGAATTAGGAATATCTGTATTATTCGCTTCATCTTATTCGCATTAAATGTTTATAGGGTAGGGCTTTAAAAATCTCGTAGCATTTTAATATCTTTAGATACTAACCAACCTGTTTTACCATCTATTATTTGAATTTTATACCAGTCATTTAATTCTTCTAGTACATTTACTTTCGTCCCTTCGTGTAACCTAAAGGTTTCCTTGCTTCTACTGTTGGGTTCTGATTGTATGATTACTTCTTCGGCAAATACAATTGCTGGTTGGTCTGCTTTAAAATCTGCATACTCTATATAGGCAATAATTAGGGCAAAAATTCCCAAGAATAAAGAAGTTATACTAGTTATGAAAGCAATACGCTTTTGATTGGCGTATTGTAAGTAATAAAAAAAAATATAGGCCAGTACAAAAAGTAGAACAAATAGGATTGCTACTGTTGCCCAACCATCAAAAGATAAAGGGCTTACTATATTTTTGTATATTTTAGAAAGTCCAGTTTTTGGCATTTCTTCAATAGCATCTACCTTCATGTTTTTGGCGTACACTAAATTATTTGTAATCTCTGTGTCCTTAGGGTTTAATAATAATGCCTTTTCATAGTAATAAATGCTGGGAGCTACTTGGTTTAGTTTGTAATAAGCATTTCCTAAATTATAATAAAGTTCGGCAGAATGTTCACCGTTTTCTATAATTTTTAAATAGTTTTGGGTAGCTTTTTCATAATGCCCTTCATTATATGCTTTGGTAGCTTCATTAAAAAGCACCTTGTTTTGTGCATTTGCTACAAAGGAAAATAGAAATAAGAAAAGTGTTAGTACCTGTTTCATATCACTTATAATTGTTTATCTATTATAGAAATTACATCACTTGCTTTTGTATAATCTTCTTGCATTTGCACCTCTGAAAACGGACTATATCTTGCCATTTCACAGTTTTTAAGCAAAGAGATAAAGTTTTCAGTTGTAGTTTCATCTACTTGTTTTTCTACTAATAACGAAGCTATTTTATCTTTACTAAAATCCGAAGTTTCAATCTTTAATTTTGCTTTTAAATAATTATGCAATGCTTTTTCTAATGCGATATAAAAGTCCTCTTTGTTTCCTAAAGCTTTTTTCGCATTTGACAAGTATTTTTTAGCCAGTTTGTTTGCCTTTTTCACTCTGTTTCCAACAACATCACTAGCTATTGCATCTCGTTTTTTACCAAATAGTATGGCTATAGGAATTAATAATAACGGAAGCAGTAACCAAAGAAAAAACCGTGTAGAACCAAGAAAGTAATTAGAACCTATCGCCTTTAAATTTGGTGTTAATTTTAAAAAATTAAAGTCGTTCCCAGTACTTACAACAGCTTGTTTAGTGTTATTATTTGCAGATGAATTTATGTTGGGTTCATTAGTATTTGCAGGTCCTTCTAAAACATTTACTACAAGTTCTTCTGAGTTTAGTGTATGGTACTTTTTTGTTTTTGGATTAAAATAACTAAACTGAATACTTGGCAGCGGGTATTTTCCTTTAAAAGAAGGGACCACTGTATAACTATTACTAACCTTTCCTTGCATTCCAGAAAGATTGGTACTTACTTTTTCATCAAACTCTGGGTCATAAACCTCTAGAGAGCTAGGAACAGTTAATTTAGGTATTTCAAATAGTTTTAAATTTCCTTTACCACTTATTTCTACTTTTGCTTGTAAAGATTCACCCGCATTTAAGTGCGTTTTACTAGTAGTAACAAAAAAGTTAAAATTGCCCACAGCACCTTTAAAACTGGCAGGTTTACCAGTTGTTGGCAAGGTTTTTACATTTATAGTACGATTACCGGCAGTAACGGTTTTACTCGTTGGAGCATAAACGGGTCTTCCAAAGAAATCGCGCCTATTGGTTGGCACTTCAACAGGAACATCTAATGAGAAACCTTCTATTTTTAGTTTTCCAGATTTTTGAGGGTATAAAACCACTCTTTTAAATACTACAAAATTATAAGGTTGCCCTTTATAAGTGCCATTTTCTATTTTTAATCTTTCTATTGGAATGTCTTGACTCCAAAAATTATTATATTTTGGCGCATCTAAGGTTTTAGGAGATGAAATTTGTAGAGATGGATTTATATATAGTTTGTAAACAAGTGTTATAGCTTCATTTAAATACGGATTAGTGTTAGATATTTCTGCTACAAAATGAATATTATCATCTGCTACATCTTGAGCTGTTCTAGGGCTGTTAGGATTATCAACTGCAGCAGTCACTTCTACCCCTTCGGAGAGCGATTTATAGGTTTTTCCTCTAATAATGATAGAGGCTTGCTTTATCGTAAATTTTCCAAGTGCCGTAGGTGATAGTATATAAGAGTATGTTTTAGAATAAGATTTTTTACCGTTCATCCATGAAGAACTAATAGATTGTGATGGCCCCATCACTACTTTAAATCCACCAAAGCCTGGAGGATTAAAATCATCTCCATCTTCATTCATTGTAAAATCTACTCGCAAACGTTCGTTTAATCCAAGTTTGTTTTTACTTAACTTCATTTCAAACGTAACGCTTTCATCTTGAGCATTTGATATAAATGCCAAGAACAGCAAGGGAATTAATGCTATGTATTGTTTAAAAGTCATTTGCATTACCAATCTTTTTCGTTTTTAATTTTCGCTCCTTTTACTCTTTGGGCATCAATCTTTTCTTGAACTTTCTTTTCTTCATTTTGCATTGCCTCTAATAAGTTTTTAACTTGTTGTTTAGACAATTGATTTGGTCGTGGTTGTTGCTGTTTTTCTTCTTCTTTTTTCTTATCGCCTTCACCTTCATTAGGCTTTTCCTTTTCTTCCTCTTTTTTATCGCCTTCGCCCTCTTTATTATCTTCTTCTTTTTTATCGCCCTTATCCCCTTCGTCCTTTTGGTCTTTTTTATCGTCCTCCTTTTTGTCGCCTTTATTTTTATCTTCTTTATTATCCCCGTCTTTTTTGTCTTCCTTTTTGTCGTCTTTATCTTTTTGATCCTTATCGTCTTTATTTTGGTCGTTTTTTTTGTCTTCGTCTTGCTGTTTTTTAAGCATTTCTTTTGCTAATGCTAAATTATAGCGTGTTTCCTCGTCTTTTGGGTTGTTACGTAATGCTTCTTTATAAGCATTTACAGCTTTTTCGTATTCTTTACTTTTCATAAACACATTTCCCATATTATGGTAGGCACTATGTTTGTCGGTTTTATTTGCTGCTAATTCTCCTGCTTGTTTGTAGCGAGAAAAAGCTTCAGTATATGTTTCGTTGTTGTAATATGCATTACCTAGGTTGTAGGGAGCGGCAACGTTTTCTCCACTTTTATGAATGGCCTTTCTATAATTACCTTCTGCAGTTACAAAATTACCTTCTGATAACTCTTTATTAGCCTCCCAAGTTAAATTCTGAGATTCTCTAAGAGCTTTTACTTTCTTCTTATCCTCGTCTTCTTGTGCAAATGTTATAAAACTTGTTAATAGTAATATGCATATTAATCTGTGGTGCATGCCTTTATTTTTCATCTATTTTTCATTAAATAAATTCAATTTTTTAAGCCATTGGGTTTTTCTATCCAATAAAAAGATGTCTAAAAAGAGCAACAATAAACCTGCTCCTAAAAACCATTGAAATTGGTCTTTATATTCAGAAAATTGTTTTGCTTCAAATTCTTTTTTATCCATCTGGTTTAATTGTTCTTTAATATATGTTACGGCTTCATTAGTATTAGAACCGTTAATATATTCACCATTGCCTTCACTAGCAATTTCTTTAAGAACGCTTTCGTTTAATTTGGTGATGACAACTTCTCCTTGCGAGTCTTTTTTAAGACTTTCTACAATACCGTTTCGTTTAATAGGAATAGGAGCTCCTTTTGTTTTTCCTACTCCAATGGTAAAGATACGAATACCTTCATCTGTTGCTTTTTCTACAATATTAGATACAGAACTTTCGGAGTGATCTTCACCATCCGAAACAATAAATAACACTCTATTAGTTTGTTCTTCATCGTCATAATAGGTAGAAGCAAGCTCAATAGCATCATCAATTGCGGTACCTTGTGATGATAGCATATCTGTATTCATGCTCTGTAGAAACATTTTTGCAGCACTATAATCTGTTGTAATTGGTAGTTGCGGAAATGCTTGTCCTGCATAGGCAATAATACCAATACGGTCACTGGCTAACTCACTTATAATTTCTGAAACTAATCGTTTGGATTTTTCCAACCTGTTAGGCGCAATATCTTCTGCTAACATACTTTTAGAAACGTCTATTGCAAAAACAATATCTACCCCTTCTCTTTTTACCGTTTCAAGTTTCGTACCAATCTTAGGATTAACAAGGCCTACAATTAAGAAAGTAAAAGCAAGTAGAAATATAATAAATTTTAAGGTTGATTTTAATTGTGACCTGTTGGGTGTTAACCGCTTTAAAAGTTGAAGATTCCCAAATCTTTTTTGCGCTTTTCTTTTCCAAATTTGCAGCAGTATAAAAAGCACCACTAAAACTGGGATAATAAATAATAGGTAGAAATATATTCTTTCGTCTAATTGAATCATAATTATATAAAGCTCCTAAATAATGTGTTTTTAACTAACCACTCAATTAATAATAGAAGTCCAGCTATAAGCACCCAGACTCTATATTTTTCTTCGTAATTAGTATATTTAAATTCTTCTATCTCTGTTTTTTCTAGCTTGTCTATTTCATCATAAATAGTAGCTAATCTACTGTTGTTGGTTGCTCTAAAATATTGTCCGCCTGTTTCACTTGCAATTTCTTTTAGTAGGTTTTCGTCTATTTCTACTGGACGCATACCATATCTAAAAGAACCATCTGCATTGTAAGCAACTGGGAATGGTGCATTGCCATTAGTTCCCAAACCAATTGTATATGTTTTAATACCATATTCTGTAGCCAAACCTGCTGCTGTTTTTGGTTCTATAAAACCAGCGTTGTTCACACCGTCTGTTAGTAAAATAATTATTTTACTAAGCGCCTTACTTTCTTTTAATCGGTTTACAGAGGTAGCCAAGCCCATGCCAATAGCAGTACCATCTGTCAATTGCCCAAAAGTAATTTCTTTTAATGCTTTTAGAATAATACCTTTATCACTGGTAATAGGTGTTTTTGTGTAGCTTTCACCAGCATAAACTACTAGCCCTATTCTATCATTGGGTCTTTTTTTAATAAACTCTGCCGCTACATCTTTTAATGCAGTTAGCCTATCTGGTTTCAAGTCTCTTGCCAGCATACTGGTAGAAACATCTATAGCCATTACAATATCTATTCCTTTTGTGGTTTTAGTTTTGGTAGAAACCTCTGTAGTTTGTGGGCGCGCTAATGCTGTAATAATAGCTGCTAATGCCAATACGCGCATTAGAAATAAAAGCGGTTTTAATTTTGGTAAGATATTATTGGAGGAAAACCCTTTGGTACTAGATATTTTAAGCGATGCTGTATCTTCTTTTCGCTTAAAAAAATACCAAAGCACGGCTAATGGAAGCAACAATAGCAACCAAAAAAACTGTGGATTCGCAAATTCTATACTGTCTAGCATGCTATAATTCTGTTTTTACGTCTACGGAGTTTATAATTCTATCTACAATATCTTTGGCATAGATATCATCTTCTACCGATGTAACTAAAATAGACTGTAAAAAGCCTTTTCCTCCAAAGAATAAAATAATGTATTCACCAGAGATTAGTTCTTTAGATTTTGGTACAGGAAACTTTCCAGAACCATAAACCTTAAGCCCTTTTACACCTGTTGCTGTTGTAAACTCTTCTTGTTTCGTGATAATACTTTTAGCTCCCTGTGCTTCAAACTGTTTAATAGAGCCCTCTACAAATTGTTCTAAAGGTGGTTCTGTAGGTTGATTAAAAGTTATTGATGATGTAACGACTGTAAATAAGCCTATAACACTGTTATATGCGAAAGTATTTATATCTTTTATACTTGCTTTAGCCTCTGGCGGTAGTTTTACCTCCTGCCGTAATAAAACTTTTGGTGTTTCTACGTTAATAGGAGGAAAACCATAGGTACTAGAAACCCATTCTCCTTCTAATAATTCTTTAGTTGGATGCCCTATAATTGTATCTTTTACATAACCAAAACCATAATAGCCTCCTAAAGACACGGTAGTAATTAATAAAACAGCAACGCCAACAACTACTGAAATTAGTATTTTCTTTTTCTGTTTTTTCTTGGCTAATTCTTCTAAATACTCTTCGTTTTCAAGTAGCTCTTCCTCGGTAGGTTCTGGTAATGCGTCATGCGTTTTTACCACAATATCTTCTATTGATTTTCTATCTTCTTCCACAATAGAAGATTCTGGTTTAGACTTCGCAAATTTTACTAGATCAGCGGTTTGTAATATTCTTTTAAACTGTTGAATGGTATTGTTATCTAATTTTAAATCACCAGCATCACGAAGTAGTTCTAACTTATCTATAAGCTGGTCTGTGGTGCTTTCTAAAGCAGAAACATGTACATCTTCTTCAATATAAGAACGTACAATACCAGTTAATTCAGAATAGTATTGTTTGTATTCGTCTTGAATAAGGTATTTAGAATTATCTAACCGTTTAAACTCTAGCAAGGCTCTATCGTAAGGAGGTAATAAAGCTTCCTTTTCTCTTTCGGTTAATGGTTTTTTACGAATAACAAACCAGTATAATAATCCGCCTAAAATTAAAAGCCCTAAAAGAGCCCATAATGCATTTTTCCACAATTCAGCATTACTTTTATCAACCTCTATTAAAGACTTTATATCATACATTTTCTGCTTAAGCGTGTCTACAGCAACAGTGTTAACATTAATCTTAATAGAATCTGTAAAGAAGGTTTTATCGTTTATAAGTATTTTTTGCCTTGGTAGCATATAAGAACCAGAATCGAATTGCGTTAAAGCATATATTTTTTGCAGTGTAATACGGTCCTTTTTTTCTAGGGTATCGGTTTTTAAAGCTTCCACCATTTCTATAGGCGAAAACGTTTGCCCTTCTGGGAATATAATACTTGCCGTAGTATCTGCCTCTACAGTTACTTTAAATTGCATTTGTTCCCCTATTTTAATAAAGGTAGTATCTATTTGGGAAGTTACCTTGGGGGTAGATTGTGCAAATCCTAGAAACCCACAGAAAAACAGGCATAGCACTAAGTATTGTAAACTAAGTGTTATAAATTTCGTATTTCGTATTTCTAAATTCTTCATTTTTAATTATGCTCTTCGCTTAAAATAACCTAATAATTTTTTTATATAGCTTTCATCTACTCTACAATTAAGTGTTCCACAACCAGATTTTGTAAAGGTATCTTGAAAATAAGCAACCCTTTCTAGATTGTACTTTTCATACGCTTGGCGCACTTTTTTAGACTGTGTATTCACTAACTGTATGGCTCCAGTTTCTACATCTTCCATTTGTACCATCCCTACATTAGGGATTGTCTCTTCTCTTTCATCATAAATACGAACGCCAGTTACATCGTGTTTTTTTCCTGTAATACGGAGTGTTTGCAAATAATCGTCTGAAATAAAATCCGACAAGACAAAAACGATAGCTCTCTTTTTTTGCACACTAGATAAATACTTTAGCGCATGTGCCACATCTGTTTTATTGCTCTTAGGTTTAAATTCTAAAAGTTCTCTAATAATACGGAGTACATGACCTTTTCCTTTTTTAGGCGGAATAAATAATTCTACCTGATCAGAAAATAATAAAAGACCAATTTTATCATTATTCTGCATGGCAGAAAAAGCCAGTGTTGCAGATATTTCTGTTACTATTTCTTTTTTAAACTGATTGGTGGTACCAAAAAGCCCCGAGCCACTAATATCTACCACCAACATCATGGTTAGCTCACGCTCTTCTTCAAAAACTTTAATATAGGGTTCATTATAACGTGCAGTTACATTCCAATCTATAGCACGTACATCATCTCCAAATTGGTATTGACGCACTTCACTAAAGGTCATACCCCTACCTTTAAAAGTGGAGTGGTATTCTCCACCAAAAATATGATCGGAAAGACGACGTGTCTTTATTTCTATTTTACGAACTTTTTTAAGTAATTCTTTAGTATCCATTCCCATCCTAAATCCTTCCCTTGGGAAGGACTTTTTATAGTTACAATTTTTTTTGAAATAATGATTTTCTAAATCCTTTATTTAGATTTCCCCTTTGAGGAATTAAAAGGGGATTAAGGCACTTCAATCTCGTTTACAATTTTATTTATGATTTGCTCCGATGTAATGTTTTCTGCTTCTGCTTCGTAAGTAATACCAATTCTATGCCTTAAAACGTCATGTATAACGGCTCTTACATCTTCAGGAACCACATATCCTCTTCTTTTTATAAAAGCATAACATTTAGCAGCTTTTGCCAAGTTTATACTTCCACGAGGAGAAGCTCCAAAACTAATAAGCGGTTTTAAATCTTCTAAGTTGTATTTTTCTGGATAACGTGTAGCAAAAACAATATCCAAGATATATTTTTCTATTTTCTCATCCATGTACACATCTTTGATTGCTTTTTGTGCACTCAAAATCTGTTCAATAGACACCACAGGGTTTACTTCTTCATAAGCATCATTAAGGTTTTGGCGCATTACCAATTGCTCCTCATTTATCTTAGGATAATCAATCACCGTTTTTAGCATAAAACGATCCACTTGTGCTTCAGGTAATGGGTATGTTCCTTCTTGCTCTACTGGGTTTTGCGTTGCCATTACTAAAAAAGGCTTGTCTAAAACAAAAGTTTGATCACCAATAGTAACTTGTTTTTCCTGCATGGCTTCAAGCAAAGCAGATTGTACTTTTGCTGGTGCACGGTTAATCTCATCTGCAAGTACAAAATTTGCGAAGATGGGTCCTTTTTTAATAGAAAAATCATTCTCTTTCATATTAAAAATCATAGTACCAACAACATCCGCAGGTAATAAATCTGGTGTAAATTGTATTCGACTGAAACTCCCTTTTACAGCCTTAGATAGGGTATTAATAGCAAGGGTTTTTGCAAGACCAGGAACACCCTCTAGTAATATGTGCCCTTGACCTAACAGCCCTATAAGTAATCGCTCTATCATGTGTTTTTGACCCACGATTACTTTGTTCATTTCTAATACAAGCAAATCTATAAAAGCACTTTCCTTGGCAATTTTCTCGTTCACAGCACTGATATCAACAGTAGTATTTTGTTCCATGTAACTCTATTATTTTTTGATTAAACCGAAATTGATTGCAAATTGAATATTTATTTATATAAAAGATGTTAATGATTGGTTAAAAATTAACGTTATCCCCACTTTTATGAAGTATTTAAGGGTTTTTATTTAAAAATTTCACAAGCGCTTGCAAAATAATACATCTTCTTAATATGTAAAAGATAAAATCACTTATTTTTATACAAAAACACAATACACCTACAAATTTGCAATAAATATGAAGAACAAGACTGCTTTTATAACTGGAGCCACAAGCGGAATTGGAAAAGCTACAGCAGAAATATTTGCATCCAACAATATGAACTTAATTATTTGTGGCAGAAGAGAAGAGCGTTTACAAGCATTAAAAAAGGAACTAGAGCAGCAAGTTAAAGTGTACACTTTGTGTTTTGATGTAAGCAATAAAAAAGCTGTTTTTGATGCTGTTAATTTATTGCCCCAACATTTTTCGGAAATTGATATTTTAATTAATAATGCTGGTAATGCCCACGGATTAGGAAGTATTGCTGATGGCGATATGACCGATTGGGACGCCATGATAGATATTAATGTAAAAGGACTGTTGTATGTATCTAAAGCAATTATTCCTAAAATGATGGCAAAAAAAGCGGGACATATTATAAACATAGGTTCTATTGCAGCAAAAGAAGTATACCCAAACGGAAATGTGTATTGTGCTAGTAAACACGCAGTGGATGCCATAAACCAAGCAATGCGAATAGATTTAAATGCCCATGGTATACGCGTGGGAGCAATACACCCAGGTTTGGTAGAAACCGAGTTTAGTAATGTACGTTTTAAAGGTGATGATGAAAAAGCAGATAACGTGTACAAAGGATTTAGTCCTCTTGTAGCCGAAGATATAGCCGATATTATTCATTTTGTGGTAACGCGCCCATACCACGTAAATATTGCCGATTTATTAGTTTTACCTACAGCACAAGCAAGTGCAACTATTTTGAATAAACAACTATGATTAACAAACGTTTATTAGTAAAAAACCTGCTTGCGCACAATGACGAAAATAGTTTTTACGATAAAAAGCGTTTCATAGATATTAGTCAGAAAGAAGGAAAAGCAAAATTTTTAAAGCATGTTTGCGCATTAGCAAATAGCAATCCTACAAATAACTCTTTTATAGTTATAGGTGTAGAAGATGAAGACAATAAAATTGTTGGCGTAGATTTTTTTGATGATAGTAAAATTCAAAACCTTGTAAATGCATATATAGATAATCCGCCCTTAATAGCGTATGAAAATATTCCCTTTCCTGATTTGCCAGAAGGTAAAGTAGTTGGATTAGTAACTATAAGATCTAACGGTAAAGTATGTGCTCTTAGAAAAAACATCTGGAAATATTATGGTGGAGCCGTATTTTTTAGAGAAGGAAGTATTAGTATGCCAAAAGCATACGGAATAGAGCTAAAAGATATTAATTCTGAAGCGGTGAGTACCATAGAATTACATGCCCGTAATAATATAGAATTGACGCTAGATAGCGTAATAGATTTCATTAATAAGCGCCATAAAAATTTAGAAAGCAATTATAAGGTTTTTAAGGAGCAGTTTATTGTTTGTTGGGCAGGAAATACAAAGAAAGTAAAAAATGAAACGTATTATTCCAGAGTAGATATAGAATTGATAAACGAGCAAGTAAAATTGTTTTATTCTACCTTAGATGAGGTTACCATTTCGTATGATGACGATTCTTTTACAACTATAGAATATGTGCAATTAGGATTGGGAACGCAACAAAAGTATTATCCTTTAGAAAAAGTAGTAATTACATTTTCGGACAATGGGAAGTATTTAATAAAGAGCGATTTAATTTTTAAGCCACCTAAGTATGATAAAAAAACCTTGCATCATATTTTTAAAACTAATAACGCATTGCTTCAAAAAATAGAGAAAGCTAAAAGTTTAACAGTTGTAGAAATGGAAGGTTTAAAACAACTCTCCGCCACCTATCTTATTTGTTATTTAAACGGATTTGAAGAAGCAAAAGAAGCTATGGAAAAAGCAAAGGGCCTGTTAAAAATAAAATATAAAGAAGTGTACGGTTCTTTAAAAGAAGCCTTGCGCATATTGCGGAAGGTGCGGTACGATAATTAAGAAAACACCAATATATTAATACCTATTGCGCTGTTTTAAAGAAATAAGTAACTTCATAAAAAATTAAAAACACAAACCACCATGGGATTATTTGACGAAATAAAAAAGAAACTAAAACACGAATTTATAGATATTATAGAATGGTTAGATAACTCTGACGATACTATAGTACACCGTTTTGAGCGTTACCAAAATGAAATTAAGAACGATGCAAAATTAATAGTTCGCGAAGGGCAAGTGGCGGTTTTTATAAATGAAGGTCAGTTAGCAGATGTATTTAAACCAGGAACACACACTTTAAACACTCAGAACTTACCAATTTTAACAACCTTAAAAGGATGGAAGTATGGATTTAATAGTCCGTTTAAAGCAGAGGTGTATTTTGTAAACACCCGTTTATTTACCGACGAAAAATGGGGAACTAAAAATGCCGTAATTTTAAGTGATGAGCGTTTTGGTTTAACCGAAATTAGAGCTTTTGGAACTTATAGTTTTAGAATACAAGATGCAGGTAAATTTGTAGTAGATGTTGTTGGAACCGATGCTAATTTTACCAATTATGAAATTAATGAGCACCTAAAAAGTTTAATCGTTACCCGTTTTACAGATACTATAGGTACAGCTAATTTACCTATAGAATTATATGCAGCAAATACGTCTGAATTATCAGAAACTTGTCAAGAAGTAATGCAGCCAGAGTTTGGACGCGTGGGAATATTATTGGAGCGTTTTTATATAGAAAACGTATCAATGCCCGAAGAACTTAAAAAAGAGATTTTTGAGTATAGCCGATTAGATAAATTGGATATGGGTAAATTGACTCAGTTTAAAACAGCAAAGGCTATAGAGGAAGCAGCAAAAAACGAAGGCGGAACAGCAGGTGCAGGCATGGGCATGGGCATGGGTTTTGCATTAGCACAACAAATGGGCGGAATGATGAATCCACAAATGCCACAGCAACCAATTGGCGGACAAGGAGCAGCAGTTCCACCACCAATGCCAACTCAAGTAGTATACCATTATGCTGCTAACGGAGTGCAAATGGGACCTGTAGGTTTTGATAAGCTTAAAGAATTATTTGCCAACCGTACTATAAACAAAGACTCTTTGGTTTGGAAACAAGGAATGGCAAGCTGGGCAGCCCTTAAAGATGTAGAAGAGTTAAAAGTATTTTTAGGAGGTAGTACACCACCACCGTTACCAACAAACTAATGTGGGGTTTTAAAAAATATTATTAAATGTTCCCTTGAGTGTAGTTGAAATACTTAAACGGATAAAAAAGTTCCTCCCTTCAGACGAAGGGAGGTGGATTATGCGAATAGTATAATTCGGAGGGTTTTATAGTGAAAGCATAGAGAATGAAGACCTAGTTAAGGGTAAAAAACCCCTTTCTTTGCAAAAGAAAATTCATTCTACTCTTTCCCTTCGATTACGCTCGGGGAAAGAAAGGGAGCTTAAAAAGGTTAGTGATTTCATGGAAGAAACAATCAAATCAGAACATAAAAAAGGCTGTGCCAACTGTGGAGCAGAATTAAAATACAAACCAGGCTCGCATCAATTAAAATGTGAGTACTGTGGGTATGAAGAGTTTATAGAAAAAACTAAAAGTAGTTTTGAGGAATTAGAGCTTCATCACTATTTAAAAGTAGTAGGTGATAATGCGCATACGGAAACTATAGATCTATTAAATTGTAAAAATTGTGGTGCTAATCAGCATGTAGAAGAAAACTACAAATCTTTAGGATGTGTGTATTGTGGAGCACCTTTAATACGTGAAGATGTAGAAAAAGAAGGGTGGATTTTGCCTAGTGCATTAGTGCCATTTCAAATAGATGGCAAAAAAGCCCGGCAAATTTTTAAAATCTGGGTAACTAGTCTTTGGTTTGCTCCTAATAAATTAAAAAGAGCAGCTTTGGACCCAGAAGCTATTCATGGTTTATACATTCCCCATTGGACTTTTGATGCCAATTTGTTTGCGAAATACCAAGGGCAACGAGGAGATTACTATTATGAAACGCAGAGCTATCAAACCAAAAAAGGACGGCAAACGCGTCAGGTACGAAAAACACGTTGGTCCAATGCATTTGGTTCTGTAAATGGTTTTGTAGATGATATTTTAATTAATGCATCAGAAAAAAAACGAAGAGACATACCCAGTAATATCTCCCACTGGAATTTAAAAGAACTAATAGTTTTTAACTCTAGCTACCTATCTGGTTTCATTACAGAAAAATATACGATTTCGTTGAAAGATGGTCACCATCAATCTTTTCAGAAAGCAAAAGACATCGCCTATAATTGGATTCGAAAAGATATTGGAGGCGATACCCAAAGAATAAACAATACAAATATTAGATTAACAGATGAAACTTTTAAACATATACTACTGCCTATTTACATAAGCGCTTACGTTTATAATAATAAAGAGTATCACTTTTACATTAATGGACAAACAGGAACAATTAGTGGAACTAGACCGTATTCTTTCTGGAAAATATTTTTTTTAGTACTATTTATAGTGATAATAATTGCTGTAATTGCGATTTTTGCATAATGAGAACATTAGTAATAGGAGACATCCACTCAGGATTAAAAGCATTAAAAGACGTATTAGAAAAAGCAAAGGTTACGACCAATGATCATCTTATTTTTTTAGGAGATTATATAGATGGTTGGAGTGACGCTGTAGAAACCATAAATTTTTTAATTGCACTAAAAGAGACTCATAAATGTACTTTTATAAGAGGCAACCACGATGAATTATGTTATGATTGGTTAAACGAAGGAAAAGATAATCCTACTTGGTTTATGCACGGGGGTGAAGCTACCACAAAATCATATGCTAAAACAAGTGAAGAAACTAAAAAAGCGCATATTAAATTTTATAAAGGGTTAGAGAATTATTATATAGATACTAAGAATAGGATTTTTCTTCATGCAGGATTCACGAATTTAAAAGGGGTAGAGTTCGAATATTTCACTCAATCTTTTTATTGGGATAGAACTCTATGGGAGTTAGTTTTGGCTTTAAACTCAAATCTTTCTCCAGATGATAAGTTGTACCCACCTAGATTAAAACAGTATAAAGAAATATATATTGGGCATACACCTGTAACAAGAATAGGAGAAACATATCCTAAAAATGTAGCGAATGTATGGAATATAGATACAGGAGCAGCCTTTAAAGGGCCACTATCTGTAATGGATATTGACACTAAAGAGGTTTGGCAAAGTAAACCTGTGCATGTTTTTTACCCAGGTGAGCATGGTAGAAATTAAAATTAATGCCAGCTTGTACTGGTTTTTCGATATAAATAGGGATATTTGTAAAAAAATAGAGTATGTCTGCTAAGAATGTTAGAATAGAAGTAATGCGTGCCATAGAGAGTAAGGTAGATGGGTTTATAGATTCTTATCTTATACCTACAAAGGATATATGGCAACCAACAGATTTTCTACCAAATTCTCAAGGTGAAAATTTTTTTGATGAGGTAACTCAAATACGTGAAGAAGCAAAAGATTTAGGATATGATTTTTGGGTAACTTTAGTTGCAGATACTGTTACAGAAGAAGCATTACCAACGTATGAATCTTGGTTAATGGATGTTGAAGGTGTAGACCAACATGGAGAAAATAAAAATGGATGGTCTAAATGGGTACGCCATTGGACAGCAGAAGAAAATAGGCACGGAGATGTGCTTAATAAATATTTATACTTATCTGGTAGAGTAGATATGCGAGAGGTAGAAATAACTACGCAACATTTAATAGCAGATGGTTTTGATATTGGAACAGATAGAGACCCGTATAAAAATTTTGTATACACAACCTTTCAAGAATTAGCAACCAATATTTCTCATAAAAGAGTGGGAAAAATGGCAAAGCAAAAAGGAAATACGTTATTAGGTAAAATGTGTACTATAATTGCTGGAGACGAAATGCGTCATCACATGGCATATAGAGAGTTTGTAAAAACTATTTTTGAGCACGACCCTAGTCAAATGATGTTAGCTTTTGCTGATATGATGAAAAAGAAGATTGTAATGCCAGCTCATTTTTTAAGAGAATCTGGAGAAAGTATAGGTTCTGCATTTGAGACATTTTCTAGTTGCGCACAACGTTTAGGAGTATATACAGCACAGGACTATATAGATATTCTTCAAAAACTAAATGATTATTGGGCATTGGGTAATATTAGAAGCCTTACAGATGATGCAGAAAAAGCACGAGATTATTTAATGAAGCTTCCAAGTAGATTACAAAGAGTTACCGATCGTATGAAATTTGAAGATACTACAAATTACCAGTTTAAATGGGTAAAAGCTAACGGTGTAATATAATAGCATCATAATATAAAAAACCCGGTTCTAAAGGAACCGGGTTTTTTGTTTTTAAAACTTTCCGCCTTTATGCTCATCTTGCCATTTAGAAAGATCAGCCCATTTTCCCTCATATGCCATTTTAGATTGTAATGGCCAAGATGCAGGATCATGAATTTTATAACGCTCACCACCAGAATCTAAAACTTCTTGGCATTTAGCAACAGGAGTTTCAGATAGTGTTTTCCATGTTTTTATATCAAAAGAGTGAAATAGACCTTCAATTTTTGGCCCTATACCCTCAACTACCTTTAAGTCATCTTGCTTAATTTTTTTGCCAAAAGCCAACTTAGCAGCATCAGCATTAAAAGCTATTAATGAAGCAGCGGTTACCGCCGCAATAGATGATGCAGGTGCAACAATAGGTTTAGCAGCTAATTTGCTTTTGCAAGCAGCTAAATCAGCCTCTAGTTTAGCATTTTTATCGTGGCACAATTCTAAATCTGCAGAGTTATCTATAGTAGTGTTGCTTCTTTTTCCTAAAAGATATCCTAAGATTCCGCAAATAATACCTACCAAAGCAGGAATTAACCAGCACCATATATTCATATTTTCCATATTTATTTAATTTTAATGTTTATTGTTTAATTTAACGTTATAACGGTTCTTCTATTTTCGGCTCTTCCTTCTTCTGTAGCATTGTCTGCAATAGGAACATTGGGACCTTTAGAAGTAGCATTAATTTTAGCTGATGGAATTCCATTTTCAATTAGATAGTTTTTACCAAAATCGGCTCTTTCTTGTCCTAAAGCAATATTGTTTGTACGATCACCAACATTGTCTGTGTGTCCAATTACATTGCACGTAGCACCAGCCACTTTATCCAAATATCTAGAAATATCAGCAATTTCTTGTCTTTGTTCAGGTGTAAGATTTACAACTGTTTGTCCAGTGCTAAAATGTAATACTATAGGATTTGCTTTTATTTTATCGGCTAGAGGTTGCATATCTTCTTCAACAGTTTCAGATATTGCATACGATTCTGGCCCATAAAGAATACTATCTTTAGGGAACATATCTTCTTTTAGCGCTCCAAAAACGTTTATTTGAGCAGAGGGAATACCTTTAGAAGTAAAGTAATTTTTAATGGCTGTTGCCCTAGCCAAACCTAAATTAGGGAAAGCGGAGTTATTTACTTCATCACTTTTATAAAATCCAGTAATATTAATAGACTTATTTGTGTTTGCTCCCAAGTGATTTTTTAGACTAAAAATGCCCGCATCTACGTTTGAAGAGACAGTATCCAAAATTTTAAAATCCGAAACATTAAAATTAATGTTGTTAGGACTACTATATTTAAAATCCCCGTCTATTAATGAAAAAGGATAGGAGGTAGCCTCTGGAGTCGGGTTTTCTACTATTTCTTCCTTTAAATCTGTATTATCATCACTTGTGCCTATTTTTGCTGAACAGCAGGAGCAACAAGTTAGATAAAAATAGGTTCCTACAATAATAGCTAATAGCATCAGCAGTAGGTACTTAAATGTTCTACTCATAATTTAGTGTTTAGTGTTTAATCTTCTAAAATTATTAAAAAAAAATTAAAAATGTTAAAAATGTAGTTTAAATCTTATTTATTATGATGTTAATTGAATTTTTAATGTTTCGTTGTATGTTTTTATTAGGTGTTCATATTTTGTTACAGAGAAGTTGGATAGCAGCTAAATTTATGCTAGAGGAGTCTTAAATAGGGTTCACTGAAAAAGTAAACATCCCTTATTTATTAGTGTTTTTTCAGGGACAAATAGTTGTTTTTTCTAGTTAAAAGTGCAACTATTCTTTAACTTATTTTAAAGAAATTTACATTATGATTAATTATATTTCAACGAAATAATTAAAGCTATCAGAATTTAAAACGCCCTTTAATAGAGATTCACTTGCTGATCATAGTTGGGTTAAGCCATCTTACATAGTGCCCTGGGAGACCTTTGTTAATAGATATGCTTCTTTGGTTGTAGTAGTCAGGATAGACAGGGTATATCTCTCTTCTAGAATTGTGTTGGGAGCATTAATTATCAAGCGTAAAGAGAATTTAAGTGATGAAAAAGCAATACAAACAATCCAAGAAAACTTATACATGCAGTTTTTCGTTGTATTACTAGGTTTTTAAACCGATAAAACATTTAACCCTTCTTTAATTTCGTAATAATCCAAAAAAAGTATAGGAAAAACAGTGTTTAATCATTTAAATGCCATATTAATAAAAAGTCTTTCACATAAAAAAGACACTCAAAATAACTAAAAAAAGAAGGGTATGGAAATCATATTTCCAATAAAGGTAAGCTACAATCAGATGCCAAAGTTGCCGATTAATACATCACCTTTCCTACAGATGTAAAATTGCTAATTTCAGGCATAAAAAACTGGATGAAATGAATAGATAAATATAACAAAGAAATAGTTAAACCTAGAACCTATAAGAAAACCTTAGATACCGCATTTTTAAATTACTCTAAAAAGTAAAATACGCATAGAAAAATGAAATGAAAACTTTTAGAAAGCATTAATATAAATCTCACTTTTGTAAGAAACACTGCTGACCAATAACGCAGTTTTAGCAATCGGAAAAGAGTATACTTTATCCAAAAAAGATATAGCCTTATTGGAAATAATAATGACCCTTTATTTGCAATATAATCAAATGTACGATACAAATATAAATACTTGTAAATGAATAATAGTAAGTATCTATCAAGCGCATCTTAGACCTATTTTACGAGGAAAGCAAAACGTAAGAGTAGAGTTTGGAGCTAAGCTCGGCGTTAGTTTAGATAATGGTTTGCTTACTTCAACCACTTAAGGTAGGATGCTTATCACCAAGGGAAAGATTTAATAAATCAAGTAGAGCAATACTTTAAGAACAAATGGTTATTACACCGATTTAGTGCAAGTAGATAAAGTCTATTGCATAAGAGAAAATAGAAATTGGTTCAAAGAAAGGAACATTAGAATAAGCGTATCATAATTGGGGCGCAAGCCAAAAAAAGAGACGAATCAATACCAAAAAGCCAAACGAAAAAAGGAAGCTGCAGAAAGGAATTACATCGAAGCTATGTTTGGTTAAGGTAAAAACGGTTACAATCTTAATTAAATAAGAGCCAAATTAAAGAATATGTAAGAATTATAGATAAGCTGTATCTTTTTTTGCAATGAATTTGATAAGTTACCAGAAGAAGAACTCTTTTGGCGCCCATTTTAACAATTAATAAATAAAATACAATTTTAATAAAAATAGAATGATACCAAATAATAAGGCGCTCTTTATCGAGCTTGTTTAATAAAAAAATATAATTTTTTTTGCAATGAATAATACTTTATCAGTGAACCATATTTAAAACAGGGTATACCATGTAACGGTCTCGACTCCTTAATTCCTGTATTGTTAAGGTACAAATTAAAACGAAAAAAGTCTTCAACAATGTTGAAGACTTTTATCGGTCTGGACGGGACTTGAAACTTTAGATTTATACAATCTAAAAAAAACACAAAACAAGGGATACGCCTAATTAAATCAATAATTATAATGACTAACAAAGATTTAAGACTATTTAATGAAATAGAATAGAATTGATATAAGCATCAAAAATGTTGTGTAGATGTTGTGTAAGTTTTTTAAACACCCTATTTTTGAGTGTTCAAAAGTTTATAATATGGCAACTATTAAATTCATACTTCAAAGTAAAAAAGACAATGCACCCATCTATTTAAGATTGTCTCTAGGCAGAGGAAAAGATATATTTCGTAAAACAGGGCTTTCAATTAACCCCAACAATTGGAGTACAACAACAGGACTACCAAAGCAAAGTAATAGCACAAATAAAAATATAACCTCAAATTTAAGAAAGTTAGAAAACCATGTATTTGACAAACTAAATGACGCAAAAGAAATCAATGGGGATTGGCTATTTAATCAAATAGAATTATTCTTTGAGCGTATAACAGAGAATAATACAAGTAGTTTAGTAACCGATACCATCAAGAATATAGTAGACACGGCTCACACAAGAGACAATGGAAAAGGGGGTGTAGGATTAAGCACTTGCAGAATAAACGCATACAAAAGGCTATCAGAACTTTTTAAAGATTTTCAAGGAAATAAAAATTACACAATTCCACAATTAGACAAAACCGTTTTTGATGATTTCAAAAAATGGATGCTTGCTACAAAAAACTATTCTCCAACCTACTCGTTTAAAAAACTATCAGACTTAAAAACAGTTTGTAGAGATGCTAGAAGTAACGGCATTGAAACCTCATCAGAACTAAACGACATTAAAACCAAACAAGTTTCTGCCTATGATGATGATATGGACGTTATCATCATAACTCCTGAAGAAATAGAAAAAATAGAAAACACCACATTAACTAGTAACGCCCTAATTAATGCAAGAAAATGGCTAATCCTAGCCTGCTACACAGGACAAAGAGGGCAATCCCTAACAACACGAATAAAAGAAGAAAACTTTGAAAAATATGGTGCGGATTTAGTTATTAAGATTAGGCAAAAAAAAGGAAATAAATCGGTTATTATACCCGTACTACCTAAAGTAAAGGAAATCTACGATAATGGCTTGCCTTATACTATATCAATGCAAAAACTAAACAAGCATTTTAAAGAAATTGGGAAACTCGCCAAACTTAATGACTTAGTAATGGGCAGAATAACCGAAGTAGAAGAAGGCAAAAAAAGAGGAGTTAAAAAATTACGCCCTAAACACGAATACATAAGCACCCATATAGGAAGAAGGACATTTGCATCTAACCACTACGGCAAAATACCTACTCCAATAATTATGAAAGTTACAGGACACTCCAAAGAGTCTACATTTTTAGGTTATATAAATCAAACCGATGATAGCCATATTGACACCTTCCTTGACTTCTACAAAACCAAAGAACTAAAAGCACGCAAAGAACCCCAAATGGAAGTAATACGCAAAACATCAAACGAATAACTTTTAAATCAAATACAAATGGAAACTACAAAAGCAATTAAAATTCTAAAAAACAGTATTCTACATTACACCCTTTGCGACCAACTAGTCTCAATAGGACTTGACTCTTCGTCATATACTGGGAGTTCGGGTGTATTGTATGAAATTATTTTTGACCTAAAATATAACGATGATAAAATACTAGATATATTTTGCCAACATTGTGAGTTACTAACTAATAATCATAATTTTAATCATCAAGTACCTGACGAAGAATTAACATCAACCGCAATTAATATTTATTCAGACTGGAAAGCATTTAGCAAATTATCTAAAGAAAATATTAAAAATGCAATTAATCAATAATTTACACAATGAAAAAACTTATAAAAAAAATAAAATTAATCTTAAGGTCAAAAGAAAACAAATCTGTCTATAATTCCCTTAGTAATGACAATCATTACGAAAAAATGAAGCAAGAAGTACAAAAGGAAATTATTAAGGAAATAGACAAAGAAAAGAAGGTGACATCTTTTCTTAAATCTATTAATATCAAAAAAGCAAATAACACTTCCCTAACTTACCAAGAAAAAGAACAACTTCAACTTATTATATCTAACTATAATTAAGTAAAACAATACGCGCGTAGTTATGCAAAAAGATGAGGTAATTAATTAGGCTGTTTAACCACAGCCTTTTTATATTTACAAAGGCAACGCATAAAAACTGTTCAAATGAAATTAAATGATATTTGCGACAATCCTCGCGAAATAGATGAACTAAACATTATTTTGACTAATGAATACTTTAAACTAATCAGAAATAATGTTGAATACTTAATTAACTTAAACGAAAGGGATTTTTCTATTGAATTTGATTATGTATTAGCAAAAACAAATGCTCTACCTCTTGTCGCATCTTTGTTCGATAACTTTGAATATGTTAAAGATGGCACTTTAACTACGTATGCGTTTTATAGATACATGAATTATAAAATACTCAAAGGTCTTTATATTATTAATGAGTACATGGAGCATTGCGATGAGACTAACAAAATATTTAATACACAATTAGATGAAAGATACGATGACTATCATTTTTATTTGAATTTTTTATCCCTAAAAGAAGAAAGTAAATTAATAAAAGTAGGTGATTCTAAAGAAATTAAAACAGATAGAAATGAAGAAATAAAATATTTAAAATTTGTAGCAATAGACAACTCGTTAACTGACCCAAATATATTAGAAGATTTTTATAGAGTTCAATTTAATCCAATGGATATTGAGGAAATATCATTTTATCTTTCAAACTCTCATTACGAATGGTTATTAGGATTAATTAAAAAAAACATGCTTTTTGATGATTCAATTAAACTGGTTTCAAAAATTGAACTTAAAAAGCATTTGAAAGAATATGGCAAAGGGTTTCGTTATGGATATTTTAACTATATAGAAAAAGTTGAAAATGAAATTGAATATTTTTCCAAAGAGAATAAAATCTTTATTAATAAAATCTTCAGTAAGGTTTATGACGTGTTTAACGCTTCTTGCTTACCACTTAAAGTAACAAAAATTGAAAATAGCAATAACCAGAAGGGCTACCAAATAATAGAAGATGAACTTTTCGCCAAAGGCGTTGTGGATGGCGAGATATACAAGGCATGGATGATAATTGCAGAATACAATCCAATGTTTCGAAAAAAATGGAAAAAAGAAAATGCTATTAATAGTATAACAGGAGAAACTAGCGCAATTAAAGAAAAACCTACTAAAAATCAAACACAATTAAATTGGTTTAAAGTTGGGTTACTTTTTGCTACTGGCGAAATAGAAAACCTATTTAAGCAACATGAGTCAAATTTTACTCAGATTGCGAAAAGTCGTTTTGGGTCTAGTTGGAAAAGTAACCGTCCTTATATAAGCGAGACTTATAATAATACGTCAACTAACAATAAGAACATTTGGAGTAGCAAAACAAAAGTTAAGTTATTATATGATTATTGTTTTGAAAATTCACTAGAAATGAGCGATGCTTTTTTAAATCAATATAAGGGCATTAAATAAAACAGTACCTAAACAGTACCAGTACCACATAAAGTACCGTTGAAATCAATTGAAATTGCAGCATTATTAATCTAAAATAATGTTCATGCAACAAATTCAATTCGTTCAGGTAACACCCGAACAACTACAAAACGCCATAATCGAAGGCGTAAAAAACCAATTAAACGATTTAAAAAAACACTTCCAACCCAAAGAACCTAACGAATATTTAACACGCTTAGAGGTTAGCCAAATGCTTAAAATAGACCTTTCGAGCGTTCACAATTGGACAAAGAGAGAAATATTAACATCTTACCAAATTGGTGGTCGTGTTTACTACAAACGCAAAGAGATTGAAAACGCAATTGTTGAACTTAAAAAGTAAAGCAATGGCAACGCAAATACCGCAACCAATTATCCACGTTTACAAAGAAATTAACGAGGGCAAATACAGGAGTGTAAAACATTATGAACTTATTAAAAGTCACAATACACCTATACTTTCAAATCTAATAAACATTAGTAAAAACCAGAATTGCGCTAAGTCTATGCCTGATTTCTGGTTAAGGACTAGAGAAGGAAACAAGTGGGGGAAATATATTACGGGGCTTTTCAAAACATCACAAAAGAACATCTACAAAGGTGATACTCAAAGAAAAAGAAACCTTTTAACCTTTAATTTTTCAGATAATGGAACAACACTAGTTATTCATTATTTTAAAGGATTCTACACAAGCGATTTAACAACTATTTCGCAACACATCTAAACATACTAAAAACAAAAAAGAGGGCTTAAAAACCCTCTTTATGTATTGTTCAAATGTTCGGTAAAACGGGCAACGCATTACCTAGACCCAAATATAAGATTTTTTCTATTGATTGACTTTGTTAAATATGAATTAATAAACACAAACCCCCAGGTTATAGAGGGGAATGATTTATTAGATTTTTTTGACAAAGTTAATACCAAAACTGGCGAACTCGGGGCTTACATAAATTCATTTTATAGGGGCTTAGAATTTAGGATTTACAGCATTACAAATAAAACAAGTTACAGGCGTATTACAATTGAGGGTAGTTTACATAAATACTGGAATAATGGAGCGCATAATTTTAATGATTTTGGAATCAATCAAATAAATGATGTTTTAAAAGATTTAGAAATACACTTTAACATAAAGCCTGTTAACTGCATTTTAAAAGCCTTAGAGATAGGCGTTAATATAAATCCACCCTACAAGACAAAGAATGTATTAAATCAATGCTTACTACACAAAACAGACCGATTAAAATGGATTTACACTAATGATGAGGGTAATTACATACAAACAAGACATCAAAGACACATAATTAAGATTTACGACAAGAAAACTCACTACAAAAACAAAGGTTTTGATATTAATAACGAAATACTACGATTTGAAATAAAGTACATGAAAATGAAGTACCTAAATGACAAAGGAATTTACACAATAGAAAACCTTTTAAATTATGGATTAGAAAACTTCAAGACTGAACTTTTATATGAATGGCAGAACCTTTTAATATTTGACAAAAGCGTTATAGACAAGACTAAATATAAAGACCAGTATAGTAATATTGTTTTTTGGGAAAACCTGAATTATGAAAAATTCAAATACCACAGAAATAACCTCAACAAAATACTAAATAGAAACCCTGAAAACATCAAAAATCAGATAGCCATTTTAATAAAAAATAAATGTAAATTTCTAAATACCAAAACACCCGAAATTAACCCTTTACATATACGGTTAATATCGGGTGTTTCTACTTTTGAAAATACAGACCAAAATAGGCGGTTTTGTATTGTTACTGGCTTAAATATTTCAATGCAAAAAAAGGATAGTATTTTACTAAGTCATACAGGGTTAAAATACTATTACAAAACAGATAAAAAAGTATTCAACGAGGTTAAAAATAAATACCTTTCTAAGTTTTGGTTAAATTCAGATTATGAAATTCAGATAAAGGAAATTGCACACAATATTAGGAACGCTTCTAATAACAGAAGAAACAAACAAAATCAACTTTACAACGAAAATCAAACAAGATTATTTGCATGGTAAGGTTAGTATTTGTTAGTAGTTCTAAAATAAACCTTTTTTATAAATTAAATTATAGTATTATTTAATAATAGGTTTTGATAATTTTTTATTTAGATTAATTCTAAATAATATTAAATCATTTGACCTGTATGTAAAGACTGGTAATAAGTTCGAAGCGTATCGACTTGCTTATGATACTAAGAATATGAGTAATGAAGTAATAAACAAAGAAGCTTGTTTATTATCTGATAACCGTAATGTTGCCGTAAGGATAGAGGAGTTACAAAACACGATTGAAAACAAAGGGCAATATAAAGGTTTTTTCACAGTCATAATACGGTCGAAAGATTAAAGAAGAGAGTATCTTAAAAGGGTATTCTCTTTTTCATTTAGAACCTAACAATACCTAACATTTAAAAATAAATAAAGACGGGGCTTACGAAGATTATTGTACTATCTGTTACGCGCACATACGTATCAATGGAAGCATAGAGCAATAATAAATATTTTGATTAATCAAAGTTCTACACAACTACACATAATTAAATTTACTAATTAGAATTAGTGAGATTGATTCTTAAAATAAAACCTTAGGATTAAATACTCCTATAACACCAATCAAACGGTTGTAAAACGGTCGTAAAACCAAATTTAATGATAACAAATGATAACATTTACTTCTATTAATTCTTAAAGAAAGAACCTTAAAAAAACCTGACATTTATAAGTTCTACAAATCACTAATAAATTATCTACCCTAACGGAGATGTAACGACGTAAAGACTAACGAGGTTTCAAATAAAGGTCAAGGTTAGGTAAAGGTAAAAAAAACGATATTATAACGATGATTAAAGATTTTTTTGGAATCACTACGCGCGCACGTAGTTGTGAAAAAAGATTAATAGTATCTTAGGAATTCTTAGGTTTTTAAAGATGTTGTGTAAATGTTGTGTAGACTAAAAACAAAAAATCCTTAACTCACTACTATGTAGATTGTTAAGGATTTTTTCTGCGGTCTGGACGGGACTCGAACCCGCGACCCCCTGCGTGACAGGCAGGTATTCTAACCAGCTGAACTACCAGACCGTGGTGTAAAGCGAGTGCAAATATACAAAGCTTATTTTATTTCACAAGCATTTTTGACTAAAATTTTTACAATTTTACATGAAATTTTTTCGCTCTACTAAATATGAATTCATAACTCTCGATAAATCAGTACGTATGTCCACATCTACATATTTAATTTTATATTGAGCACACCTTAATTTTAAGGTCTCAAAGTATAATTTCACTTCTTTTTCGTAATTTTCTTTAATTGTGTCGGCATATAAATCTATTTCTTCACCTGTTTCTACATCTACAAAACGCTTGGGCGTGTTCTCAAAATTAAAATGAAGCTCTTTCTCTGCATCTATTAGATGAAATAATACTACTTCATGCTTATTGTATTTCAAATGACGTAAGGCATCAAACAACTGATCATCATCTGTAGAAGTCTGAAACATATCAGTAAACAAAAAGATTAAACTGCGCCTTTTTATTTTTTCTGCAATTTGATGTAAATAAGTATATATCTCTGTTTGTTTCGCAGGCTTTGTGTCTAAACTAATCTCACTAAGCTTTGCCAATAACATTTGATGATGACGCTCACTTCCTTTTTCTGCCGAATAAAAATTATAGCTATCAGAAAAAACACTTAAACCAACAGCATCTCGCTGTTTTTTTAGAATATTCATTAAAGCTGCAATTGCCAATACGCCAAAACCAATTTTATTTAAATTAGTAATAGCCATATTTTTTACTGCTGGATAATACATAGAGGCCGAATTATCCAAAATCATATGGCAACGTAAATTGGTTTCTTCTTCGTACTTTTTTGTATATAACTTATCTGTCTTTGCAAAAAGTTTCCAATCTATATGTTTAGTGCTTTCTCCGTTGTTATAAATTTTATGCGCTGCAAATTCTGCAGAAAAACCATGAAACGGACTTTTATGTATGCCACTTATAAAACCTTCTACCACTTGATTTGCCAAGAGTTCTAGGTTTTGAAACAATGATGCTTTATTTAATTCTGATTGAAGATTCATATAGCTAAGATAAGAAACGCATCCCAAACTAATTGATACAAAAAAGGGCTTCGCATTCGCGAAGCCCTTTTTTAAAGTTTAAAAATTCTCTTTTACAATAATGCATCAATTGCATCTGTATATACTTTTTTAGGAGACACACCAACTTGTCTGCTAATAATTTCTCCTCCTTTAAAAACTAAAACTGTAGGAATGTTACGTACTCCGTATTTAGCTGCAAATTCTTGGTTTGCGTCTACGTCTACTTTACCAACTACTGCTTTACCTTCATATTCAGTACTAACCTCGTCTATGATTGGACCAACCATTCTACACGGACCACACCATGCTGCCCAAAAATCTACTACTACTGGTTTATCACTTTTTAAAACTACCTCATCAAAAGTAGCGTCTGTTATTTCTAATGCCATCTTGTTCAATTTAAATATTACACAAATTTAGTCAAATATTTTGCCTTTTCCTTACTAACGTAATATACCTTTTACCTATTGCAGTATCAATAAATTTTATTTTTATATTAAACCTAAACCCAAACCAATACAAGCTTTAGTTTAATTTATATTTAACATTATTTTCTTCTAGTTGAAATAACAATTCACTAGATATATTCACCTTTTGTTTTCTACTTGGCATGTGAACTTTTATTTGTTCTTCCATTTCATACACTATAAAACTTAAAGTGTGATTTCCTGCATGAGAAATTAAAGTATCTTTTAATTGATGTACATTTTCTTCTTTTAATGTAGCTACGTCTAATTTTATGGTCAATTTTTTTGCAAAGGTTTCCATAACATCTTGGAGCATCATTAACATATTGAATTGCATACGGGGGTCTCCTTTTTTACCCGTATCCTTATTCATCCATCCAGCTTTTACAAAAACCTTAAAGTAACCAAAAGAATTAATCATAATAAAATGACGAAATTTGAGGTACTCTTCACCAAAAATTCGAAACTCAAAACTATCCATATAATCTTCCACAGTAAACATTGCCCAGCCTTTACCATTTTTAGATACCCGATGCTGTACATCTGTAATAACTCCTGCAAAAGAAACTTCCTGACCCACAATACTTTCTAGTTCATTAAGTCTAGACAAGCTTTTTAAATTACAAAAAGTTTTTATTTCTGCCTTAAAATCATCCAATGGGTGTCCAGAAATATAGATACCTACCACTTCTTTTTCTTTTCTAAGCTTTTCCATAGTTCCCCATACTTCACATGGCGGCACTATAGGTTCTGGAATCTGCACTTCACTGGCATCGCCAAACAAACTTACTTGTGATGAGTTTTCACTTTCTTGAAACTTAGAACCATACTTTATCACCTTTTCTAAAAAAATAGACTCATCTCCTTCTTTATGAAAATACTGCGCTCTGTGCGTATCTCCAAAAGAATCAAAACCACCTGCTAGCGCTAAGTTTTCAAAAGCTTTTTTATTGGCTGCACGTAAATCTATTCGCTTGGCTACATCAAAAATAGATTTGAAAGGCCCGTCTGTTTTTCGGTGTTCCACAATAGTATCTACCGCTCCTTTACCTACTCCTTTTATGGCTCCCATTCCAAAACGAACCGCACCATGGTCATTTACCGCAAATTTATAATAGGATTCATTCACATCTGGCCCCAATACCTCTAAGCCCATACGCTTACATTCCTCCATAAAGAATGTAACCTGCTTAATATCATTCATATTATTAGATAGTACCGCAGCCATATATTCTGCAGGGTAATGTGCTTTACAATAAGCTGTCTGGTAGGCTATCCATGCATAACAGGTAGAGTGAGACTTATTAAAAGCATAGGCAGCAAATGCTTCCCAATCTTTCCAAATTTTCTCTAATTTATCTTCTGCATGCCCTTTTTTTGAAGCCTGCTTAATAAACTTAGGTTTCATTTTATCCAGTACATGCTTCTGCTTTTTCCCCATTGCTTTACGCAATACATCGGCTTCACCTTTGGTAAAATCTGCCAATTTCTGAGACAAAAGCATTACTTGCTCTTGGTATACTGTAATACCGTATGTTTCTGCTAAATATTCTTCACAAGCATCTACATCATACTCAATCTCTTCATCACCGTGCTTACGTGCAATAAAGCTTGGAATATACTCCATTGGCCCTGGACGGTACAAGGCATTCATGGCTATTAAATCTGCAAACACAGTTGGTTTTAACGACCTCATGTGTTTTTGCATTCCTGGAGATTCATATTGGAAAACTCCTACTGTTTCTCCACGTTGGAATAACTCGTATGTTTTTTCATCATCTAGCGGGAAATTCTCTGGATCTAACTCTACACCGTGTTTTGCTTTTACAATTTTTACGGTATCCTTAATTAAGGTTAGGGTTTTTAGTCCCAAAAAATCCATTTTTAGTAGACCAGCATCTTCCACCACCGAGTTATCAAACTGGGTACAATACATTTCCGAATCTTTCGCCAATGCAACGGGAACGAATTTAGTAATATCATCGGGCGTAATAATAACACCACAGGCATGGATACCCGTATTACGAACCGACCCTTCTAGAATATATGCTTGGTTTAAGGTTTCTGCTTCTAAACCATCACCTTCAGAAATTGCCAAAAGCTCGTTTACTTTTATAAGTTCCTCGCTATTAAATTTCTGTTTTAATATTTTTTCATCTACCCCAATTATCTTTTTAAGCTTAGACATATTGGGTATTAACTTCGCCATACGATCAGACTCCATCAAGGGTAAATCCAATGCTCTTGCTGTATCACGAATGGAAGATTTTGCTGCCATGGTACCGTAGGTAATAATCTGCGCTACTTGGTTAGACCCGTATTTATCAATTACATAATCCATAACACGACCACGACCTTCGTCATCAAAATCAATATCAATATCGGGCATACTCACACGATCCGGGTTTAAGAAACGCTCAAAAAGCAAATCGTACTTAATAGGATCTAAATTGGTAATCCATAAACAGTAGGCTACAGCAGAACCTGCTGCCGACCCACGACCTGGCCCTACAGATACATCCATTTTACGGGCGGCACGTATAAAATCTTCTACAATTAGAAAATATCCTGGGTATCCTGTTTTCTCAATTACTTTAAGCTCAAAATCTAATCGCTCATCAATTTCTGGAGTAATTTCTCCGTATCTAATTTTTGCTCCTTCATAGGTAATATGACGTAAGAATTTATTCTCGCCTCGTTTACCGCCATCCAATTTATCCTCAGGAAATAAAAACTCCTCCGGAATATCAAAAGCAGGCAATAATACATCGCGCGCCAAAGTAAAAGTCTCCACTTTATCTATAACCTCCTGGATATTAGTTATTGCTTCTGGAATATCTTTAAAAAGAACCTTCATTTCTTCCGAAGACTTAAAATAATACTCCTGATTTGGCAATCCATAACGATATCCACGACCACGACCAATTGGTGTCGCTTGTTTTTCTCCGTCTTTTACACACAGTAAAATATCGTGCGCATGTGCATTTTCTTTTTCTACATAGTAGTTGTTATTGGTAGCTACTAATTTTACATTATGCTTTTTGGCAAACTGAATTAATACTTTATTTACGCGGTCCTCATCTTCCTGACCATGGCGCATAATCTCCATATACAAATCATCCCCAAAAGTCTCTTTCCACCACAATAGTGCTTCTTCGGCCTGCTTCTCACCAACATTTAGCACTTTACTTGGAACTTCCCCATAGAGGTTCCCAGTAAGCACTATTATATCTTCTTTGTATTGCTCTACAACCTTCCTATCTATACGAGGTACATAATACTTACCAGAAACAAAGGCAATAGAAGACATTTTTGCCAAGTTCAAGTATCCTTTTTTTGTTTTTGCAAGCAGTACAATCTGGTACCCGTTGTCTTTTTGAGATTTATTAGTGTGATCTTCACACACCTGAAACTCACACCCTATAATTGGTGTTATTTCTTGCTCAGCCACAAATTCATGCAAAGGCTCTTCTCCCTCTTCTAAGCGCTCTTCTTTGGTAGCCTCAAACCGTATTTCATTGGCATCATTACGAGCCTTTACCCCTTTATTATGATTAAGCACTCCGTTTACAAAATGAAAAGCACCCATCATATTTGCATGATCCGTCATAGCAACTGCAGGCATTTTTCCTTTTGCCGCTGCCGCTACTAAATCTGGAATACTTATTGTTGATTGTAAGATTGAAAACTGCGTATGATTATGCAGGTGTGCAAAATTTGCCGTTTCTAAAGAAGCTAAATTCTCTTGTATATTTTCTTCTGAAACTACTCCTGTATCTTTCTCCCAAAGTGCATCTGCTATTTTTTTTGATGCTTTTTTTAGGTTGATATGTTTTAATCCTATTAATTTTACTTCTTTCGGATTTGCTTCCGAGAAATTCTGAAAGTAATCTGGCTGAACATCTAACTGCTCAATCGTGTATTGTTTTCTACGAACTAATTCTAAAAAACATCTCGTAGTTGCTTCTACATCGGCTGTTGCATTATGTGCTTCTCCAAAGGCTTTTCCAAATAAGAATTGGTGCAGCTCTGTTAAGGTTGGTAATTTAAATTTACCCCCACGACCACCAGGTATTTGGCAGAGTGATGCTGTAACCTCTGTACAGGTATCCAAGACAGGAAGTTCTTGTAAAGGATTTTCAACGCCTAAACGATGAAACTCCGCTCCCATAATATTTAAATCGAATTTCACATTCTGTCCAACAATAAATTTTGTTTTAGACATAGCTATGTTAAACTTTGCTAAAACCTCATCTAAAGAAATCCCTTGCTGTTCTGCAAGCTCTGTAGAAATTCCATGAATTTTCTCAGCATCATAGGGAATATTAAAGCCCTCTGGCTGTACCAAATAATCTTGCTGATCTACTAAATTTCCCATAGCATCATGTAACTGCCATGCTATTTGTATGCAACGCGGCCAGTTACCTGTATCTGTAAATGGTGCATCCCAACGTTTGGGTAATCCGGTAGTTTCTGTATCAAAAATCAGGTACATGCTGTTGTTGTTTTTAAGCTTTATGCGGCTATTTTAAATTTAAAAAAGAATACCAAAACCCAATCCTATTTGGAATTATACTGAGAAATAGGTGTATTTAAAACAGACTATAAAAGTAACCAAAAGCAAGCTTTTTATGAAGGAGAGTTTTTAGGAGTTATCAACTAAGAAACTTAAAACATCTCTAATCAAACAAATACATTGTCTATTTATAAAATTACTATTATATTTGCAGCCCTTTAACAAGGAAACAGATTTCTGCCTTCGCAGGAATGAATTAATAACCATGGGTCGGGCACCCAACAAATTAATGTGATATGCCAGTAAAAATTAGATTACAAAGACACGGAAAAAAAGGAAAACCATTCTATTGGGTAGTTGCAGCAGATGCAAGATCTAAAAGAGACGGTAAATTCTTAGAGAAATTAGGAACTTACGATCCTAACAAAAATCCAGCACAAGTAACTTTAGATATAGACGGTTCTGTAAAGTGGTTACAAAATGGAGCACAACCAACAGAAACTGCTAAAAAAATATTATCTCATAAAGGTGTAATGCTTAAGCATCACTTATTAGGAGGTGTTCGTAAAGGAGCTTTAACCGAAGAACAAGCAGAAGAGAAATTTGGTGCTTGGGTTACAGAAAAAGAAGCTGCTAATGCCGAAAAAGTTGGTGGTTTAGATAAAGCGAAAGCAGATGCTAAAGCAAAAATATTTGAAGCTGAAAAAGCAATAAACGAAAAACGTGCTGCGGATGCTGCTGCTGCGTTATTACCTGAGCCAGAAGCGGCTCCTGCTACTGAAGAAGCTACACCACAAGCAGATGTTAAAAATACAGCTACAACAGAAGAATAATATTATTCTGAAACGATATGAAAAAGGAAGATTGTTTCTACCTAGGTAAAATCGTTTCAAAATATAGTTTTAAGGGTGAAGTTCTAGTTAAAATAGATACCGATGAACCCGAAATTTACGAAAACATGGAATCAGTATTCGTTTCTTTAAGAAACAGTCTGGTTCCATTTTTTATTGAAAAATGTGTCCTTCATAAATCTACTTTACTACGTATTCGTTTTGAAGAAGTTGCAAATGAAGATGATGCTGATAAAGTAATGGGCTCCGAACTTTATCTTCCTCTTAAATTTTTACCGAAACTTACTGGAAATAAATTTTATTTTCATGAGGTTATTGACTTCTCTGTAGAAGATAGCGTTCACGGTAATATTGGTGAAATTACAAATGTAAATGACACCACTTCACAAGCTTTATTCGAAATAGATAAGGATGGTACCCAAATCCTAATTCCAATTAGCGATGAAATTGTTACCAAAGTAGACCGCAAGAACAAAACAATTTATGTGACTACACCAGAGGGATTGGTAGATTTGTATTTAGACCTTGAATAATAAATATAACTTAACTATTTATTTTCCTAAGTTCTTGACTTTAGTTTATCTTAAGCGAAGCCCAAGGGTTCAAAGTGACATCTATAAAAAATAATTGGGATTTTAAATGAAGCCTTTCAAATTCAAACAATTTACGATTCTACAAGACCAATGTGGCATGAAAATAGGCACAGATGGTGTTTTACTAGGTGCATGGGCTGCTATAAACCACAACCCTTATTCCATTTTGGATATTGGAGCAGGTACAGGTATTATTTCTTTAATGCTAGCACAACGAAGCCATGCAGAAAATATAGAAGCTATTGAAATTGATGACAGTGCTTACGAACAATGCACTGGAAATTTTGAGAATTCTCCTTGGAGAGACCGCCTTTTTTGTTTTCATGCTGGGTTTGATGAATTTGTAGATGAATCTAAAGAAGATGACTTTGAAGAAAAATATGATTTAATAGTTTCTAATCCGCCCTACTTTTTAGCTCCTAAACCCTCTCTGCCTACTGCACCTCTCCCAGAACGAGAGAATAGTGATTCTAGAAAAAAAGCTCGGTTTCATGATTCTTTACCTTTTAATGAACTTGTAGAAGGTGTTTCTAAAATACTCTCTAATGATGGTGTTTTTAGTCTTATTGTTCCGTTTGCAGAAGAAGAAAATATTATCACGCTTTCCGCATCATATCAGCTTTTTCCTAAACGAATTACCCGAGTAAAAGGAAATAGTACTACCGAAATTAAAAGAAGTCTTTTAGAATTCACTTTCAATAAAACGGATATATCTATAAACGAACTTATTATAGAAAAAGAGCGTCATCAATATACCGAAGCATACATTAATCTTACCAAAGATTTTTATTTGAAGATGTAATTCAACTTCAAAAAAACCATTGTACCGTTTTACTTATTTAACTACCTTTAAGTAAAACTGTTCTTATGCATATCGATTTATTTGAAGCTCCAGATTATTATAATATTGATGATTTATTAAGCAACGAACATAAATTTGTTCGTGATGCCGCTAGGTCATGGGTAAAAAGAGAAGTATCTCCTATTATTGAAGCCTATGCACAAAAGGCGGAATTTCCAAAACAAATTTTAAATGGCTTAGCAACTATTGGTGCTTTTGGTCCTTGTATTCCGTCTGAATATGGCGGCGCTGGTTTAGACCAAATAAGTTACGGACTCATCATGCAAGAGATAGAACGTGGTGATAGTGGCGTGCGCTCCACAGCATCGGTACAATCTTCTTTGGTTATGTATCCTATTTATACTTACGGAAACGAAGCTCAACGCAAAAAATACTTGCCTAAACTTGCTACAGGCGAACTTATGGGCTGCTTTGGTTTGACCGAACCCAATCATGGCTCTAACCCTAGCGGTATGGAAACGAAATTTAAAGATCAAGGCGACCACTACCTTTTAAATGGTGCTAAACTTTGGATTACCAATGCTCCGTTTGCAGATATTGCTGTTGTATGGGCAAAAAATGAAGAAGGTCGCATTCACGGCCTTATTGTAGAGCGTGGCATGGAAGGCTTTTCTACGCCCGAAACGCATAATAAATGGTCCTTAAGAGCATCTGCTACAGGTGAGCTTATTTTTGACAATGTAAAAATCCCTAAAGAAAATATATTACTAGGTAAAACTGGCTTGGGTGCTCCTTTAGGGTGCTTAGATTCTGCCAGATATGGTATTGCTTGGGGCGCAGTTGGTGCCGCTATGGATTGTTATGATACAGCTCTTAGGTATGCTAAAGAGCGTATACAATTTAAAAAACCTATCGCAGCTACGCAATTACAGCAAAAAAAATTAGCAGAAATGATTACCGAAATTACCAAAGCGCAATTATTAGTCTTGCGTTTAGGTCAACTTAAAAATGAGGGCAAAGCTACTTCTGCGCAAATTTCTATGGCAAAACGTAATAATGTGGATATGGCTTTAAAAATTGCTCGCGAAGCACGACAAGTTTTAGGTGCCATGGGAATTAGCGGAGCATATAGTATTATGCGCCATATGATGAATTTAGAATCTGTAATCACTTATGAAGGAACGCATGATATTCACCTTTTAATTACGGGAATGGATGTAACAGGACATAGTGCTTTTTAATTTTTTCGTAGTCTAATTAAGACTATAATTTAAAAAACTTTTTATTCTATTAGATAATGATGTACATTTATTTTTCTTTTAAAATTAAAAAAACCACATTCAATTGTTCAAACAGATATATAAATCATATTTCTTATTTTTGCAGCTTTAAAACAATACTACTTTGCCAAAAATAGGAGATATACAATTGCCAGAATTTCCATTATTATTAGCACCTATGGAAGATGTTAGTGACCCGCCTTTTCGTGCCTTATGTAAAGAGCTGGGTGCAGATGTAGTATATACAGAATTTATTTCTTCTGAAGGCTTAATACGTGATGCTGCCAAAAGCGTTATGAAGCTTGATATTTACGAAAAGGAACGTCCTGTAGGTATCCAAATTTTTGGTGCGAACTTGGAGTCCATGTTAAGGTCGGTAGAAATTGTAGAGGCATCTAAACCAGATATCATCGATATTAATTTTGGGTGTCCTGTAAAAAAAGTAGTAAGTAAAGGTGCTGGTGCAGGAATTTTAAAGGATATAGATTTAATGGTTTCTTTAACCAAAGCCATGGTGGCGCATACCAAACTTCCAATTACAGTTAAAACAAGATTGGGGTGGGATGATGATTCTATAAAAATTGTTGAGGTTGCAGAGCGTTTACAAGATGTAGGATGCGCAGCAATAGCAATACACGGTAGAACAAGGGCGCAAATGTATAAAGGTAATGCTGATTGGAAACCAATTGCCAAAGTAAAAAACAATCCTAGAATGCACATTCCTGTTTTTGGAAACGGAGATGTAAACACCCCAGAAATGGCGCAAAAAATGCGTGACGATTATGGATTAGATGGTGCTATGATTGGTAGGGCAAGTATTGGTAACCCTTGGTTTTTTAATCAAGTGAAACATTATTTTAAAACAGGAAAACATATGGCTCCTCCTACGATGGAAGAACGTATTGCTGCGGCTCGCAGGCATTTGCAAATGTCAATTGACTGGAAAGGTGAAATATTAGGTGTTTTTGAAACTCGTAGGCATTACACGAACTATTTTAAAGGTATCCCCAATTTTAAAGAGCACCGAATGAAAATGGTTACCAGTGATGCTGCTGCTGATGTTTTTGCTGCTTTTGATGAAGTTTTAGAGAAATTTGGTGATTACCAATTTACTGCATCTAATTAATATTTATTAATCGTTTTGTAATTCTACTACTTGCTATTTTAGAAGCCATTATTCCTAAAACTATTATTGTTGCTAAAACTATAAATACATTTATAAGCTTATATTCAACGGGGTAAGATAAAGAAGGGGTTATTTTTAACCACCCATAAATTAACTGTGACCCTATTAATAAAGATGCAAAAATAACACCTATTAAGCCTCCTAGGCTAGTAACTAATATGCCTTGTACAAAATAAATACGACGAAGCTCCTTAATAGTAATTCCCAAATTATAGAGCGTTTTTAAATTCTGCTTTTTATCTAAAATCATCATTATAATTGCTCCAACAACATTAAATAGAGCAATAATAAGCACTAAAGTAAAAATAAGATATGTTGCTAAGTTTTCTGTATTTAACATTCTGTGTAACGTACTATTTAACTCTCGTCTATTTTTTACGGTAATCTCACCCTTAAATATTTCTTCTATTTGTTTTCTAATGGCACTTTCTTCGGCGCCATTGATTATACGAAAGTTAATTCCAGATACTTGCGTGCTATCTTTTTCTAATAAAGCTTGCACAATCTTTAAATCTGCAAAAACATATTTTTTGTCCAACTCTTCTTCTATAGCAAAAACACCACTAATTAATAAGGGCAATTCATTATACGGTTTTTTAAATGATTGTTGAGAAAGGGATCCTTTTCCAGGTTTGGGTGCTAAAACTAAAAGCGGAGTTCTACTATTTATAGTAGCCCCTAAAACATTTGCAATCCCTATACCCAAAACACCTATTTGCCGGTCTACCACCCATTTTCCATAATAGATGATGCTATCTACATTGGTAACTTTATTGTAATTAATATCCACTCCTTTTATGTAAGCCATATGGCTTTTTTCACGGTGGGTTAAATATACCCTTTCTTCTAACTCTTTGGCATAGGAAGCTATTCCATCAATTTGTTTTAACTGCTCCTGTTGCGTTGGTGAAATAGAAAATACTTTTCCGCTAGTGGGTAATGCTTTTAAATCTGGATCAAAAGCATTTGTAAAAGAAAGGCTAAAGGTTTTTAAACCAGCAAAACCAGAAAGTACTATAAAAAGTGCAGCAGCTCCAATTACTGTAACCAAAAAAGTAATAAAATTAATGATGTTTACCGCATTTTGGCTACTCTTAGAGCTTATATACCGTTTTGCTATGTAAAAAGAAAAGTTCAAATTTTAAGATTTTTTTCTCTTTTCTAAAAGTTCAGGATTTTTAATAGGGTTTTCGTCTCTTTTTAAAGACTTTTCTATACCATCTATATATTCTAAAGAATCATCTACAAAAAATAATAGCTCTGGCATTCTTCGTAATTGATTTCTAGTTCTTCTTGCCAGTTCATGCTTAATTAAAGGCTGGTTACTTTTAATACCCTCTAGTAATTCAATAGCATTTTCATGAGGAAATATACTTAAATATACTTTTGCAATAGATAAATCTGATGTTACTCCTACTTTAGAAACGGAAATTAAAGTTCCCCTTAAACCACCATCTATAGCTGCACGTTGTAAAATATCTGCAATATCTTTTTGGATGACACCTCCTATTTTTTTCTGTCTTTGTGTTTCTTCCATGGTGCAAAAGTACACAGATTATTAATCATACGCTATTCTAAAGTGCTAGTTTGTAGTTGTTACAAGTTAAAAACCGTATTTTGGAGCTCACTATTCATAATTTCTTATTAAAAATTAATAAAATTGAGCATATAGGAATTGCTGATAAAGATTTAGAAGCTTATAACTCGTTGTTTAACAAGTTATTATAAATACTACTTTCTAAAATAGAAGAAGTGCTTTCTGAAGGAGTGAAGACTTCTTTTTTTTTAAACTGATACACAAAAGATAGAATTGTTAGAAGCTACAAATGTGGGCAGCCCTATAGCCAAGCTTATCGCAAAAAAAGGAGAGGGTGTACATGATGTTGCTGATATTGTACACGAAATCAGGCGATTAAAAAAAGAAGGTTTTGTAGTGCTAAACGCACCTCCTAAAAAAGGAGCAGATAATAAACTGGTTGTTTTTTAACATCCAAAAATCACTAATAGTGTATTAGTAGAACTATGCCAAGAAATTAAAGAATAAAAAAGCATTAATATCTAGCGCTTTTTTTTTGGAAGCTATGAAAATAAGTGGTAATATTGCATCCGCAATTTGCGGGTCCTATAGCTCAGCTGGTTAGAGCACCTGACTCATAATCAGGGGGTCCATGGTTCGAGCCCATGTGGGACCACTAAAGCGGATTTTTTATCAAACTTGATAAAATTTCCGCTTTTTTTATTTCCTATATTACCCGTCATTTCTGGGATTAGCGAGAAAAACGAATTTACCCTAGTGGTTCGAACTTGGTCTAATTCGTGATTATAGAAGATTCCGTCTGGAAATAGCATTTGCTGAAAAACCTTTTTATTCTCTAAAGTGGAAGATTCCCATAACGGCAGTACATTGGTGGATGTTTTAGCAACAAAATTGATTACTTTTTTGAGGTTCGAACTGTATCCGCTTGTTTTTTCAACTTCTTGCTCAATTTCGAAATATTCATTTTTGTATTTAGAACTGTATTTATCGTAAAGCGATCTATCTATTTCGCCAATAACAAATCGCTCCTCTATATTTTCTAGTTTCTTTTTTAAAGCATTTAGATTTGACTTTAAAACTTTCTCATTTTCTGTTTTCGATTTAAAAAACACCCCCATTTGCTCTTCTAGTTGCACTTTGATAATTTCCATTTCTTCTTTTTCAATTTTAAAAGAAGCGAGTGTTTTGTTAAACAATTGGTGCATTGCTTTGGCACTACGATTTACTTTGCAGCCTTTTGTACGGCATTTGTAATAATAGAGATTTTTCTTTTTCACTAAGTAGCCTGTCATTCCTTTTCCGCATTTATCGCACTTTGTGAAAATTTTTAAAGGCAGATTATCATTGTCTTTATTATGAACAAAACCATGTATGCGTTTTTCTTTTCTAATATTATGTACTTTTAAAAAAAGCTCTTTTGAAATCATGGCTTCATGATTTCCTTCAATTACTTGGTCAGGAATCATCTTACTTGTAATCAAACCGCAATAGAAAGGATTTGAAAATAAATCGTTTAAACGCTTTTCTGATAAATCAATCCCCATCTTTTTTAAACGTCGTACTATTTCTACGTTTGGTAATTGACTATACGCTTTCCATTCAAAAGCCTTTTTTAATAGCTTTCCTTCTTCATTAACTACTAGCTTACGTTCGCTAGCTTTTCCTTTATTTAAGTCCTCATATCCTCTAGCAACAGCCCAAACCCAATATCCTTTTAAGAGTAGTTCTTTCATCCCTGTAACGGTTTTATCTCTTCTTAACTCATTATCCATTTGCCCAAAAAGAAAAAATATTTTTTGCTGAAAAGAACCCGACGGAGTAGTTGGGTCAAGCTCTTGTGTAATGGCTAATGTGATAACACCATATTTTTTAAGGAGTTCTTCAGCAATAGACGCTCCATTAATTCCTGAACGTGAAAAGCGTTCATAAGAATACACTATAATATAGCTGATGTTTTTAGAACGTTTTACAAATGTGAGCATTCTATTAAACTCTTTTCGATCATCAGTTTTTGCAGATTCATACGTACCTCCGAAATAACCAACAACATTTAGATTTCGTCTTTGCGCATATAAATCACAATGCTTTTTTTGAGAAGCTAAACTGGTATTATCCTCTTGATCGCTGGAAGAAACCCGAGTATAAATAACGGCATTATTACCTTCTTGAAATTTTTTGGGAGCTTTGGGTGCGAATTGTTTGAAAAGAGTTAAGTTATCCATGGTTTTAAGTGTTGAATATCAATAACAAAGATATAGGTATTGGTAAGTTTTGTGTAAAAATCAATGTTAAATAATATTTTGATCTTGTACATTAATGGCTTCTAATATGAGTAAAGAAAAGGTTTCAGCGTTTTTAATAAGCTGATTATATGCTTTGGGAGATATGTTTTTATACTTAGGAATTTGACGTATTTTTTCTATAGGTAATCGTTTCTTGACCCTTTCTGTAGCTTGTTCTATATCTTCCTTATTAATGTGTTGCATTGGTTCATAAATAGAAGTACGTTTTTTACTTCTTTTTATAAACTTATAGCCTTTGACACTATGTAATTTATGGAGGTTTTAATTCGTCTTTATTTGTCGTTACTTGTCTGATTTTATTATCATTATTTAAAATAGAACTAGATTTTTACAACTAGATTTTTAAATTTTAAGGGGTTTGTAATAAATGAAGCTTTTATCATTTTTCGGGACAACGAAAAACGAGCAGGATATAAGTAGTTCTAATTTGAAAGTTGTTGCTCTTTTCGCTTAACTATCGGTACGCTCAAACACAAAAACTTTCAAAAGAACTGCTACATATCCTTATGTAACTTGTAAAGACTATACAAGTTTTAGAAAATAATAAGGGATCTACTTCCTTGAAAATACGAGTATTTTGCTACGTTGCAAACACACCTAATTATTCCCTAAAAGTCTTGACAAATTCCACTTCATTTATTTTGCTATGAATGGAAAATCAAACCAAATACCCCTTAAAATTATTTAAAAACAGATGACTTATTTTTTATTGATGAATGCTATTATTTTTGATCAATTGGCTAGTTGTATTATTGTATGGCTAGCCGTAATTATTTCTGCTTTTACGATTGACTAGCTGAACAATTAGCTAGTAGTATAATCAGCTATAGGTATATCTGTCTAGCCAGTCATACAGATGTTTGGATGGATGACTAGCTAGATGTACAATTGTAAAGCTAGCTGACTAAAAAGCTAAACGTATAGCTGTATAGCTGGCTATACGGCTATACAGCTATACGGTGTTACACTAAGAAAAACAACACTTTTACCCCATTTCGCTTAACGGTTTTCTTTTACAGTATCTCACGGCTTTGAGTGTCTTGTTTTGTCTAAGACTATTATAGTGTTATAATCATGTATACATTTTTAATTTGTAATAATCAGTTCTAGGAGTAGTGATATTACATCACTACATTAAAATCCACCTAAAAACTGTTCAGCGGAACAGAGCAAGTTGTGTAATGAGTGCCTCAAAATAGCTTTTGTGCCTCTCATTACAAACTTGTCCTACGGAGTTTAAAATCCCTCCGAAGTCGAGGATTTTTTAAAAAAGACGAATTGGAAGTTGTATTACTAACGAATTAAAATGATAAAAAAGCATCTGTTTAATTCAAAAAAAACAGAAAATAATGATCGCAAAAATAGGACGAGGAAGTCACTTAAAAGGAGTGTTATTATACAATTATGAGAAGGTTGAAAAAGCCCAAGGAAATATTATTCATTGGCACAAAATGATGGAATCTATAACAGGAAAATTTACCATTCCCTTATTGGAGCGTTCTTTTGAACCTTATCTGATTGCAAATAACCGTACTGAAAAACCTATACTTCATATTTCATTAAACCCGAATCCGAAAGATGTAGTTTCAGATGAAATTTTTAATGCATTGGCTGAAAATTATATGCAAGAAATGGGATATGGTGATCAACCTTATGTGGTATTTAAACATACTGAGATTGTTGCAAGGCGATTTTACTTTTAGGGATTGATTTCGTATTTTGTAGATATGAAATTAATCCCTGTCCCTACGTTAGCCGATAGCATTTGTGATTTTCGCACGCGCAAAATCAAGCAACAA
>Ga0209185_1000314_pt1 | contig 63915 bp, 47 predicted proteins | sample SidtaG_2_FD_187425 | JGI IMG/M metagenome (GOLD analysis project Ga0209185, IMG submission 187425) | Marine algal microbial communities from Sidmouth, United Kingdom - Sidmouth_Asex2 metaG (SPAdes) (version 2) | ecosystem: Host-associated > Algae > Red algae > Unclassified | place: Sidmouth... | reverse complement strand
GATGAAAAAAATTGAAACCAATCTCATAGATATTCATCAGAGAAAAATATACCCAGCAGCCATTCATATTGAATCTGGATTTATTAAGTCAATCGAGCGCATTAAAGAATCGCAAAAAACTTATATCTGCCCTGGTCTAATCGACGCCCATATCCACATCGAGAGCTCTATGTTAGTACCATATGAATTTGCTCGAATCGCTTTATGTCATGGAACGGTAGCTACGGTCTCAGATCCACATGAAATAGCTAATGTACTGGGAGTAGATGGCGTCCAATATATGATTGATAATGCTAAGCATGCGCTACTAAAATTTCATTTTGGTGCTCCGTCCTGTGTGCCAGCTACCTCCTATGAGACAGCAGGTGCCGTGATTGACAGTGAGCAAGTGACAGAGCTGCTGGCCTCAGATGATATTTACTACCTCTCCGAGATGATGAATTACCCAGGAGTGCTAAATGGAGATCACGAAGTGATGGCTAAGATCACAGCAGCGCACAAGATCGGAAAGCCTGTGGATGGTCATGCACCAGGTCTAATGGGGCAGGACGCCGCAAGCTACATTCATGCAGGCATCAGCACAGACCATGAATGCTATACAATCGAAGAAGCCTTAGGTAAGCTGGCTTATGGGATGAAAATTCTGATCCGAGAAGGTTCGGCTGCAAAGAATTATGAAGCCCTACATCCGCTCATCGCTGACCACGCTGACAGACTTATGTTCTGCAGTGATGATAAGCATCCTGATGATTTATTAGTCGGTCATCTTGATATTCTGATTCGCAGGTCCTTAGCCTTAGGGTACGATCTTTTCGATCTTCTAAGAATAGCCTCTCTACATCCAGTGGAGCATTATCATATGAATGTTGGTCTTCTAAGAGTTGGAGATCCAGCTGATTTTATACTGATTGATGACCCAGCATCATTTCGTGTATTGAAAACATATATCAACGGAATACAAGTAGCTGACACCGAAAGGAGCATCCTCAAGCCTCAAACTCATCGCGTAGTCAATCATTTTAATTGTGCAGAAATAGTGGTCGACGAGTTATCATTAGAAGGAGAAACGTACGACACTCCCATCATTGAAGCCATCGATGGTGCCCTCATAACTGAGAAAAACATAGCTACTGGTCCTTCAATCTATGATGGCATAATTAGCTCTAACGTCAAAGAAGACATTCTGAAAATAGCGGTGGTCAATCGCTACCAGCAAGCTCCGCCTGCGATAGGCTTCATTAAAAATTTTGGACTAAGTGCTGGCGCCATCGCCTCTACCGTGGCACATGATTCTCATAACATCATCAGCGTTGGCGTGGGTGATGAGTCTATGACTCGAGCTATTAACATATTGGTGCAGAGCCAAGGAGGCTTGTCAGCCGTCTATGGCGGAGATATGCGTCATATTGCTCTCCCGATAGCTGGACTAATGAGCGATCTTCCATGTCAAGATATTGGAGTGGCTTATGCCGATCTCAGTGCCTTTGTCCAGAGCATGGGGTGCCTACTGCGCTCACCCTATATGACCTTATCATTTATGGCACTCTTAGTCATCCCCAATATCAAGATTAGTGACAAAGGTATGTTTGACGCAGAGAACTTCTCATTCTATTAGTCCTCATTCTACCTTAGATCTAAGAGCATATATAATTGCACGTTAGATAGCTGCACTATAGATCATGATATAGACTAAAGCTTCAGTAAGTGCACAGATTATAGCCAATATGTTGATAGAAATGCTCCAATGTCTAATATGGCTAAATAGAATCTTCCTACTATCAGCCGATTGTCTAAATTTTCCTACTTTCAGCTCAACGAAAACAGTCCACCCTGCCATTGAACTGGATTAAACATATAAAAGATGATGAGAATCGTGCGCTAAAGGAGCTCTACGAAATGTATAGAGATGAATGCGTACAATGGCTTTTAACAAAGCAGGCAATTCAAAATGAAGATGCTAAAGAAATATTTCAAACAGCGGTGATCATTCTCTATGACCATGTGATGAGCGGTAAGCTTGAAAAATTCAGCAGTACAGTCAAATCTTATCTCTTCGGCATCTGTAAGAATAAAGCATTCGAGTTGTATCGCCACCAGAAGCGAGTGCACCATCCAGGTCAGTTATCCACTATACAGTCGTATGTCATTGAAGAAGATGACAATAATCTATTCATAGAAAAGGAGATTAGAGCAGTTAATGCTGCCCTCACTAAATTAGGTGATCCGTGTCGATCTATCATTCAGCTATTCTACTACAAGAGCATGTGCATTGAAGATATTACTATGATCATGAACTATAAGAACAGTGATACTACCAAAACTTTGAAATATAAATGCATGAAAAGGTTACAAAAGGCTCTTGGCCAACATTAAGATGTAGAAATTGGATATAAACGATAAAGATATAGAAACGATAGAAAGATATGTAGCTGGATTGATATCAGGCGATGACCTCATAGTTTTTGAGCGTCGCTTAGAGCAAAGTCCAGTCTTATTGGAACAATTGAATTTTGTCAGGGCATTAAGACAAGGAGCGAAAATATCAGTGCTCCAGGACAAAGTTGAACTGATGCAGCAGTGGGATCTGGAGATTGATGGTGTAGGACAGGGTGATTCTGCTATAAAAGAGGCCATAAAGCGTAGACCGACTGTAGTGAGACATATGCCGTGGATAAAGTATGTAGCTGCCGCTGCAATAATAATCGCTGCTCTTTTTGCAGGCCAAATATGGATGATTAACGTAGAGCATGACCGTTTAGAAAAATTGTATGTTGGTAAAGAACTTCCTGCCAGTGATATTAACCGTATCCGATCTTCAGGGAATGCTCATGATGATAGTACATTGAAAACAAAAGCCTTCAATGTTTACGACTTGGCTTTAATAGAATTAAAACAGAAGGATTACGTGAGAGGCGATCAATACTTAAGAGAAAGTTTAAGATTATTCGAAGAAGTGATTAATGCAGAAGAGGATACTACGATTCGAATATTTATTGAAGCGATTAATAGAATTATAAAATAAGTCGATTAGTTATGGACCATAGATTTAGAACTCAGAAGCTTACCTTAGGTGATATTGGGAAGGGTGAAGCATTAGGTGAAGTGGTGAGCTTAGATTATGGATATGTTTTTAAAGGCCAAATAATATTAGATGAAATTAGGGAACGTAAAGAACTTGAGGTACTCACCATTAAAATAGGTCAACCATTTCATGACAGGTTTGAACTATTTCACATTCAGTCTCCTGTGGATCATGATAATTCAGCAAAGCACCTGAGAGGATCTGGAGGGTGCATTCCCAAATTCTTTCTAAGGAGGATTAAATCAAAAGGAAAGGGTAGTACTGATAAATATGAACTTATTTCAAAAAAATTAAGCTGCGGGCATCATTTGCTACCACTATGTTTAGCCATTCACGATGATTCGCCGAACTATGAATTTAAATTTGATTGCAATCTGGCCTACATAAAGCTCAACAAAACGGATTTATCCGTCATTAACACTGCTTTAGAAGAAGAGGGTGTAACCATGCAGGCAGGGTTAGAAAGAGCCAATTATGATATAAACCATAAATTTTGTTTGCAGCTGACACTCCTGTCTATATCAGGAAAGGAATTGGGACTCATAACTGGTCAAGCATATCAACCTGGTGATTTATACTAATTTATTTAATGGGTGATAAAAGTGGCCCAATAGTAGGGGTGGGCATATTCAGGAAATTTATTAATCATCTCTCGCTTTGAGAGTAAGACTAATTCACTGGCTACCTCACTATCCACCTTCCACAGCGATGAGACTTGTGAGTTAATTCCTATTTGATCAAAATAGCGGTATAGAGAAAAAATGCCTTCATTATTCTCAGTATTCCCTGAACCTGTCTCACACGCACTAAGTACAATTTTTTTTACGGTCGTTTTCGTACCTAATAGCTCGTATCCGTATAGACTATCAATGCCTGATTCTCTAGTGCGGAAGTACAATTTCACATCATCCCGATTAGAAGTATGACTCATGGCATGGAGACATAGATGAATGATGTCAATAGTAGGATCTTCAAGACTCTCAATAAATTGATCTTTGGTCGCAACCTTACCAGCGTAAATAGTTGTTTTTGGATATTTGTCTTTAAGTCTATTTACTTCTTCATAAGCGTATGGTAGTTCAGAAAGTCCAATGGTGGAGGATGCCATGATAGTCGCCGGATCTGAAAAGGAGAATGCCGCTATGCTGGGATCAGAAGGAAGTTCTTGATTCTCTATGTGATTAGGTAGACAGCTGTATCTTACATCATGACTATGTAATAAATAAGGCACATCTTGATACTCTACTATTTCCTTATTTATTTGACTCACTAAAGCTTCAACATTTATCTGATGAATAATGCCATCCGCAGAAATAATCACTTCAGAGTTTAACTTTTGTTTTATGTCATCGCCTATCAAATGACTATAAACATCATATGCCATAGCCTGGTAATCTATAACTGGGATTTTATGATTCTGACTCTGTACTAAAAATAGTTTTTTAATGTCCAGATCTAAATGATGTCTATCTCGCTTGTAGATTTTCTTTTCATCATGATTAATAAGCACAATATAGAGCACGTCTTCCATCAGATAATAATCTATATAACTCTGAGTGGGTGAGAGTTTATTTTGAATATCGCTTAGGCTTTCTTTCTTCCTCGATGCATTAAGGTTCTTATCTACTGAATTATATATTGACAAAATGTATTGCTCTATGCTATCTTGTTCATCTAATAATTCTTGAGTTATTTCCCAGCTGTTGATTGACGTCACGTCAACAGACTTTATTTCTTTTTTAATTTCTAATTCTCTGCTATTAATAGTTTCTGGTATCAAGCTATCAGATTGATGCAGTTGTATGTCTCTATCCAATAGCATATTCTTTTTTATTGAAGAAAATTTATAAAATTCTTCTTTCATATGATTCGAAGGGTTCTGCTGGTATAATCTAAAAATGAAGTCAAGTGCCGATTCGATTAAGAATGACTTGCTTTCGTATATCCTTAGAATTGACTCCTCATTGAGATTAACAGTCTGTTGGAGTAGTAATTGATATGATTGGTCGAGTAGTCTCTTGGCTTCTATTTGGTGACTTAGGTCATCTGATTTTTTCCACTGATTGATACTGATCGAAGCCAGCCTTGCTGCATCTATAAAGCTAAAGGTGAATAGCTTATTTTTTACGCCAGTATTACTTTGTAGAGTTGATTGCGCCATATAAATTGATTTAGCATCTTCGAATTTTTGGTTTGCTTCAAGAGCTTTGGAGTAGTGCCAAGTTATGCTGTTGTATACTGCTCTTTGACTTATGGTCTGTTTTTGAAAGTGCTGGAGTGCTTTCCTCCAATAGATCTCAGCAAGGTCAAACTTTTTATTTTCTGATAATACTTGTCCTGCTACTCTATGGTAATTAGCATAATCACGTCTACAATCTTGGATTGTACTTTTAAATAATGAATCAAGTGCAATGATTCGCTTTTCTGCTTTCTGTTTTACATCTTCTCGGGAGTCATATAAATAGGCATAGACTGCATTTTTCAGTAATATGTGATATTCTGGGGTGCAGCGCCTGCTATCTAAAAGGGCCATATTTCTATTCACGTCTTTAGTCGCATATTCGGCATTGTCTAATCTGGTATACGTCAGGATTCGTTGATTCAACATTCTGGCCCTTACCATATGTGGAAGGGGTAGAAAAGCTCTGTTTGGATCTAGAAATTTATGACATAGAGCGAGGCTCCTTAAGTTTTTACGCGCATATGAACTGATATTAATCATCTCGTGATATAGGGTCAAATGGTAGATAGTATTATGGGCTAAGGGTTCTAAAAGCTGATAGATCTCATTATTTACTCGTTGGGCATCTTTATTCTCTATGTCATCTCTATAATAGTAATAGATACTTAACTGCATCAAATAGTCAATTTTACGATAGAAGTTAGTCTCAGTCTCAATACGGTCTTGAAGGTGGCTGATATTTCCATACTCACCAGTGCGATAGAATACATAATAGAACGAGTCAATCGGAAGGATGAGCTGAGTGTCTAAAGCAGGGAAGTCATCATCTTCAAACATCCACGCGTAATGAAGTTTACATCGCCAAAGCTTTGAGTTAATATACAACCGCTCCGCAGCAGTGATGTCTTGGTCCTTATAATGAATGAGCCTGTCAGCGGCTGTTTCAATTTGCATGCTGATCATAAGGGAGTCGATCTCGTTGACGATGGATGAGTCAGATTTTTCTAAAGGATCGAATATCTCTATAGTATCTTCTTGTTCAGTGCAAGTAGTCAGGGATACTGATATGATGAGTAATAGTAGCCAACGATTCATCATTTCCAAGGTACAAAACAGCCCCGAGAGGAATCTAAGAATCAGCTATATTTGCAGTATAATTATACTTATGATGAAATGTATCTCTTTATTCGCGATCAACTTGATCTGTATATATTTTCTCAATGGACAATCTTTCGACCCGACTCAGTTTAATCATCTTGCTCCGAGAAACATTGGTCCAGCAGGCATGTCAGGTCGGATCACGGCCATTGATGTGGATACTAAGAATAATATAATCTACGGTGGTGCTGCGTCTGGCGGTGTCTGGAAGTCAGTAAATGGGGGTGTGTCATGGGATCCAATCTTTGATGATCAGCCCGTGCAGTCTATCGGGTCCATAGCTGTACACGATGCCAATCCCTCAATCATCTGGGTAGGTACAGGTGAGGGGAATCCTCGGAACTCTCATAATTCTGGAGCTGGCATCTATCAGTCTGTGGATGGAGGCAACCACTGGATGTATAAAGGCTTAAAGGAGACAAAGTTAATTCATCGAGTCATCATTAAAAAAGACGATGCGAATACGATCTTCGCTGGCGCCATGGGCTCGGCCTGGGGCGATAGTGAACATCGAGGTGTCTATAAATCTGTAGATGGTGGTGACACTTGGAAGAAGGTACTTTATGTAGATCAACGGACTGGGGTGGCCGAACTCATCGTTGACCCCAATAATCCAAATAAGCTATTTGCAGCGATGTGGGACTTTAGAAGGACGCCATGGGATTTCACTTCCGGTGGTCAGGGCTCGGGCCTCTACGTCAGCTATGATGCGGGTGAGAGCTGGACTAAGCTTACCGAAGAAGAAGGTCTTCCTGAAGGTGACTTAGGGCGCATTGGCATGACTATATCGGCAGCTAATTCTAACGTGGTTTATGCTTTAGTAGAAGCAGAAGAGAATGCTCTATATAAATCATTTGATGGAGGGCAAAATTGGGTGGAGCATTCCACTCATGAAAACATTGGCAATCGGCCATTCTACTACTATGAGCTTCATGCAGACCCTAATAATGAAAACATCGTCTACAGTCTATGGACCTATGTATCAAAAAGTACAGACGGGGGTAAAACCTTTGAAATTATAGCAGACTATGGAAATGATGTGCATCCTGATCACCATGCATTTTGGATTGATTCTGATGACAGTAACTATCTAATAGATGGTAATGACGGCGGTATGAATATCTCTCATGATGCTGGAGCTAGCTGGAAATTCATCCCTAATCTACCAGTAGGTCAGTTCTACCACGTGAGTGTAGATGATGACTTCCCATATAATGTATACGGAGGTATGCAAGATAATGGCTCTTGGGCTGGACCAGGCTTTGTCCTCAAGAACGGTGGCATTACAAATTATGACTGGCAGGAGGTTATGTTCGGGGACGGCTTTGACGTGGTGCCGCTACCCAGTGATAACCGCTATGGTTACGCTATGTCACAAGGGGGTAATATAGGAAGATATGATCGCCTCACGGGACGGACAGAATTCATCAGACCAGTACACCCTGAAGGCGAAGACCTAAGGTATAACTGGAATGCCGCACTGGCGCAAGATCCGTTCGAAAACTGCAGTCTGTACTACGGCAGCCAGTATGTCCACTACAGCCGCGACTGTGGCTTGTCATGGGACATAATATCTCCTGACCTGACGACAAATGATACAATGAAGCAGAAACAACTCTACAGCGGTGGTCTCACATACGACGCTACTGGAGCTGAAAATAATACGACAATCCTATGTATCGCCCCAAGCCCCGTCAATAAAAGTGTCATCTGGGTAGGGACTGATGATGGCAACCTGCAAGTGACCACTGACGGCGGTGGAAGCTGGAACAATGTCATCAAAAATATTCCATCCGCACCTAAGCATGCCTGGATACCTCAGATTGAGGTCTCTTCTTATGATCAGGCAGAAGCATTCGTGGTCATCAATAATTATAGACAGAATGATTGGTCGGCTCATCTATATCACACGACAGATTATGGTAAGACTTGGAGGAGGCTGGTAGATGATCGTGATGTAGGTGGCTTTGTCAATGCGATTACTCAAGATCCAGTAGAGCCTAATCTTCTGTTTTTGGGAACTGATGCAGGTCTCTACATATCATTAAATAAGGGTAAGGATTGGTCGCTTTGGAATGAAGGATTTCCTCAGGTGCAGATTAGGGATATGAAAATTCAGGAGGCTATGCACGACTTGGTCATTGGTACATTTGGAAGGTCATTCTGGATCATGGACGATATTCGTCCGCTTCGAGAATTAGTTAAAGCAGCAGGTATTGTTGATAAAGAGTTTCACCTTTTCGACGGACCAGAAGGATACCTCACTACGAATCGATCCTATGACGGTGTCAGGTTTGGGGCCCAGGGTTCTTTCTCTGGTGAGAATAAAAGTAGAGGGGCTGTTTTTTCACTTTGGCATAATCCTACAGATAAGACTGATGATAAGCTCAAAGAAAAATCTAATAAATCAGAGGACACAAAAGACGATGGTGATATTGAAGAGGACAATAATGAAACAAAGAAGCGTAAGAAGAACATGCTATATATAACCATCATCTCTGAAGACGGAGATACCGTGCGAGAATACAGCCGAAAGCTGACAGAGAAGGGGCTTAACCGAGTATCATGGAATATGAGGCAAGATGGTGTTCGATCTGCGAGTCGTGCAGAGATAGAAGAAGATGCTGACTTGCCCAGTGGATCAGAAGTTATGCCTGGTACATACAAGGCAGTAATGGTGTATGGTGAGCATAAGGATTCGACTCATGTGCATGTCAAGCTAGATCCACGACTTCAAATTACCGATGCTGAAATCAGGGTCAAACGAGAATCCGTAAAGCAATTCGATGAGCTGGTGGATCTTTCAGCTAAATCATATAACCTACTAAATGAAGCCCGTAAAGCAATATTGGTTGTAGAGGGTATGATGGTTAATCTACCCGATTCCACCGAGAAGCACCTGAAGAAACTCAATGAAGAGCATCAGGATAAAATCAAAGAATTAGAACAGCGATTCAGCAATACGGAGAAAGTTAAAGGGATTCAACGCGATCCATCTAAGCTGAATTCGATGCTCTGGGGCGTGAGGCGATATCTCACTTCCTCGTGGGGGGAGCCAGGCGAGAACGCCAGAAATGCCGTGCGCATCTACACTGAGAAATCGAAAGAGGCTATCAGGGCGATCAATGATTATATCGATGGAGATTGGCGAGACTACGAAGCCGAAGTTTCTAAGATCCGATTTAATCCTTTCAAAGAGCTCAAGACCTTGAAAATCGATTAATAGACACCTTAAGCTCTTTCAGACCAACAATGAACGGACTATAAGATAATGATACGATGTCATTCTGAGTTAATGCCAGGTTAAATACCACTCGTTATGCGATTAGGGCATTACATTTGGTGTTATACTTAAAAAATAAGCTATGATTTTCAAAACGGCTATGTTAACGCTGATAATGAGTTCTTTAGGACTCTTCTTCAAATCGCTTCCTTCGGTGAATGTCAAAACATTCGATGGAAAGGAAGTCAACATCAAAGAATATACCTCTAATGGCAAGATACAGTTGGTCAGTCTATGGGCTACTTGGTGTGGGCCATGCAAGCGAGAATTGAATGCGTTAGAAGCGATCTATCCGAAGTGGAAGAGTGATTATGATGTGGAGATCATAGCCATTACCTTAGATAACGCCAGAAGTGTTAAAAGAGCTCATACCATGGCACTTAGAGAAGAATGGCCCTATACTTTCTTTAGCGATCCTGATGGCATTTTGTCAGGAGGATTAGGTGTCCGTGGTATACCATATTCTATGCTTATTGATCAGGGGGGTAATATTGTCTCTACCTCAGAAGGATATTATGAAGGATATGAAGCAGAAATGGAAAAGAAGATCAGAGACTTAGTAGAATAGAATATCATTGTTATATTTGGGTCAAGAATGGAGAATCACTTCTAAAATGACACAATAATGAGAAAGACAATTTCTAAGTTCGCATGTATCTTTACCTTATCAATATTAATGAGTTCTTGCTACACACTAAGTTATGAGGTGGGCGATGGAGCTCAGACAGGTATCGAAGTGAAAAAGAAGAACCACTATGTAGTCTATGGATTAGCCGGCATAAGCACTTCTGATCCAACTGAAATGGCTGGCAGTGCCGAGAACTATAATGTAAAAATTGAGCACTCATTCATCGACGGTTTGATCAATGCGATCACTTTCGGAATATACACGCCGACAACAACCACCGTTACCAAGTAATTTAGCTGAATATACGCAGCCATTGCAAGTTTTTAAATATTGAGATGATGCGATCATGAAATATTTATTTCTCGTGATTGGATTAATCATGGTAATTGTTTCTGTTTTACAGCTGTCGAGGTTTATTCTACAACTTGGCTACTTATCCAATTACGGTCAGGGCTTTATGGTAGGTAATCTTCTGCTTTTAGTCATAGGCTCTTTATTCATCTACAAAGGATACAAGGGCTTTAAATTAGAATAGTAGGTCCTGCTCTGTTACTTCAAGGTATATTGGAATTAACGATTTGACTTTCGTGAAATCATCTCGTCATTATTAGTCCTCCAATCTGGTGACTCAGCGGAGTCTAACTTTTGGATTGGACATTACCTTTAAGTTTTTTCCTTATAGATAGATAATTGAAGGCTGAGCTGGTATATGTTTATGGGTCACCCATTCGTCAAAGTTTTTCAGAGCTACATTAGGCATGTTCAGTAGTAGTAAATAAATTCAGAAGTAAGAGAACTGTTGGTCAAGCTGATATGACTTTAGCACTTTTAGGTCATAATCTGTACAAATACTTGGGTATAATTTGATTCTGTCAAATACCTTTTTGGTTGCTTTTTATCTGGATTAGATTTCTTACTCCGTTTATTGCCAAAAACCCTTAAAAGCGAGGTAATAATTCAGGGTTAACGTGTTCAAATCAAATTCAAGACTGTCAATTAATAGACTAAACTTCTCATATGAATAAGGTCTTATTTGTAAAAATCTCTTTAGAATCGTAAAGGGATTTTTAGAAGTGGCGGCTGCCTGCCAGGTACTCAAGACTGAATGGTCCTGTAGGGAATTCAATGTCCCAAATGGACATTGAATAATGAAGGAACCGAGGATTTTTCCTCGGGTGGGTTGGCATTAGCTGGCATAGCATTTTTGCTTACTTTTTTTGCAATTGAAAAAAGTAAGGCCCGCACGGCGAGTGCAAGTTAGCTTTGCATCTATAGAAAATGTGTTTATGCTTTACTTCTGAATACCCCTACATTAAAGGGCATTTAGCTGATTTTTCTATATGATCGCACAGGCATATTGGCTGTATTGATCCTAATGATGCTTCCAGCTGCGTAGAACTAAATGTTGGTTTCGAAGTGATAAACAACACTACATTTGATGTGTATATTGTTGGTTGCGGAGGCAAATGAATCTATCACATGTGTAAAATATTCACGCGAATTCTGACAGCTCCAGCCACCGATTTTCTTTATCGTCGATGGATTTATTTATCTCGCCTAAGCGGAGGGATAATGCTGATATAGTTTGGCTATCTAATTCAGGAGACAAGAATTTTTTTTCAATTGATTTTTTCTCTTTTTCCAAACTCTCTATTTCTCGAGGTATGTCGTTATATTCTTTCTTCTCGAAGTAGCTTAGCTTCTTAACTTCTGTCTGAGCTATGTTTTGCACTTTTACCGGCTCAGCTGGACTTTTCTTTGTTGTGGAAGGTTTTATAGAGGCTGCGGTTTTCTTATCTGAGGCTTTATAGCTGGAGTAGGTACCATTATAATCTCTGACGTGTCCATCACCTTCCATAATAAAAAGGTGATCCACGATCTTATCCATAAAGTAGCGATCGTGAGATACTATGATGGCACACCCAGGAAACTGGATCAAGTAATCCTCTAGGATGTTCAAGGTGATTACATCGAGATCATTCGTCGGCTCATCTAAGATCAGAAAATTGGGGTTGGCCATTAAGACACGAAGCAATAAAAGCCTACGTCTCTCGCCACCACTTAACTTCGAAACATACACTTGCTGCTGAGAGCGTGGAAATAAGAATCGCTCCAATAGAGATTCTGCTGTGAGCTTGAATCCTTTCTTTAGCGGTATATACTCTGCTACATCCCTGATGACCTGTATGACAGTCTTATCTTCTCTCAGCTGTAGGCCTTCTTGATTGTAGTGACCAAATACCACGGTATCGCCCAGAACGACCTTTCCATTATCAGGTCTTACTTCCTTGGTCATCAGCTTGACGAAGCTGGTCTTTCCAACTCCATTGACACCCGCAAGGCCTATTTTTTCACCTTTCTTAAATTTATAGGAGAAGTCTTCTACTATCTTGAGATCTCCATAGCTCTTGGTGACATGATGGAGCTCTAAAATTTTGGAGCCTAGTCTTTGAGGTTCAATATCGATAGGGGAGAGGATGGGTCCAGACTTCTTCTTCGCTTCAGCTTCTATATGATCGAAAGCATCGACCCTTGATTTAGCTTTAGTGCCTCTGGCTTTAGGTTGTCGCCTGATCCACTCAAGCTCCTTCTTGTATAGCTGTTGTACTTTATCCATTCTAGAAGAATCATTCTGGTGCCGCATAGCCTTCTTCTCCAGATAGGCACTATAATTTCCTCTATACATATGTACCTCACCATCGTCTATTTCTAAGATTTCGTTGCATACACGTTCTAAAAAATACCTATCGTGAGTCACCATGAAGATAGCCAGTTGCTGTGATGAGAGATATTTCTCCAGCCACTCAATCATGTTGATGTCTAAATGATTAGTAGGTTCATCCAGGATCAGGAAGTCTGGTTTTTCTAAAAGTATCTTGGCTAAAGCCAGCCTTTTCTTCTGACCACCTGATAGAGTTTCCACTGTCTGATCAAGACGATGGAGGTTCAGTTTCCCCAGTATCTCCTTTAATCGTGATTCTACATCCCAGGCATTTAGGATCTCTACCTGCTGTAGGCACTTCTGTATTTTGTCTTGATCCTCACTGATCAGAGCTAATTCATAGTTTTTGATGGCCTTGATTTCCTCACTGTCAGAATCTAGCGCCGCTTCTAATACCGTACTTCCAGATCGAAAATGCGGATCTTGGGCTAAATAGCCGATTGAAATATCTTGATTAATCAATATTTTGGCGTGCTCTCCTTCTGGAGCCTCCTCAGACGCAATGATTTTAAGCAGGGTCGTTTTTCCACTTCCATTTTTAGCAACTAAGGCGATCTTCTGACCCTTGCTGATGATCAGATTTAGATCTTGAAAAAGCACCTTCTCTCCGAAGGATTTATTAACATGTTCTAAAGTGAGGTAATTCATTGACTTATCTCTTGAAAGCTATAAAAATACAGCTATAGCTCAGCTATTGTATAAAGGTGATGAATATTGTACATCTGAAGGAGTGAAATAAAAAAAAGCGCTCCAATTAGATGGTAGCGCTTTTAAGCAACATTTATCTTAAATCTATTATTTATCTAAGTCCTTGATCATACTTTGATCGGTATTAGATGCTATCATATCTCGCAGAATATATAAGGTCTCCTCTATGTAGATATCCTTATGCAATCCTTTAATCCAATCTCCATTTCTGGCTACCCTTGATTCATCTTCTGCTATGTATTCTAAATCGGCTTCAAGATTATGGATCTTCAAGTATTCTAATGAATCACTCATTAAATCCTTATATTTTTCTAATTCTTTCTCTCGCGTCTCCATTAAAGAGGTGAATTTGGACACGTCCAGTGGATATTCACTCATGTCCCTCTCTGTTTTGATACGTTCAGCATTCTCTTCAATTAGATCAAACTGTGGATTAGCGGCAACTCTCTTCATACTGTTAGCATTCAGATAATCCATGTCTTTTATATGATACACGTTTTGAGAATAGGGGATTGGTGCTATTTCGGACCACTCCATGGCATGATCATATTCCTTTTCACCTGCTTGGATATGACTGAAACGATCTGGGAAGATGATATCAGGCACGACGCCTTTGAGTTGAGTGGAACCACCATTAACCCTATAGAATTTCTGCATGGTAAGTTTAATGGCGCCTAAAGGCTTATACTCACTCTTTCCGCTGACTGCTCGGTCTAAATCAAAAAATCGTTGCACAGTACCCTTGCCAAAAGTAGAATTACTTCCTACGATCACAGCCCTATTATAATCCTGAAGTGCAGCTGCTAATATCTCTGAGGCAGAAGCACTGTAGGAGTTGACCATAATAATTAGGGGCCCATCCCAAGTGACACTTTTATCTTTGTCATTATAAACGTAAGGTTTCTTACCACGAGGTTTGACCTGCACTATTGGGCCATTCTCTATGAATAGTCCGCTCATACTCACCACATCATTAAGAGAACCTCCACCGTTATATCTAAGATCCAAGATAATTCCACTTACATTTTTAGCTTTAAGCTTTTCCAGTTCCACCTTAATGTCTTCTGAACAGCTATTACCTCCTTTGCGCTCAAATGAGGAGTAGAATTTAGGCAGTTTGATATAACCTACATTTTCCACTTCGCCAGGAATATCCATAATCACTGATCGGGCAAATGATTCGTCAATGATGACTTCATCTCTTTCGATGCTGATACTTCTGATACTGTTATCTTTTTTCTTAATCTTTAGCTTTACTATGGAGCCTTTTTTACCCCTAATGTGTACCACCGCATCATCCACTCTCCAACCGAATAAATCCAATGGTTCACCACCTTGCTGCGTGACTTCCATGATTTTGTCATCCACCTCCAGCTCCTTACCTTTCCAAGCCGGTCCTCCGGGAATGATATCTACGACTTTGATATAGTCACCTCCGGGTGAAAGCCTAGCGCCTATACCCTCTAATTTACCGCCCATGTTAATATCAAAATCTTGCTTCTCTTTAGGATTATAGAATTCAGAATGAGGATCAAATAAGTGTGCAAATGTGTTTAAATAAGATTCAAAACGATCGGACCTTCTTAATTTACTCATTCTTTCGAACCATTCTTCCCATCGCTCTTTGACGTCCTCTTTAGCTTTCACGTATATCTCTTGCTCTGATAGTATTTTCTCCTGATCATCAGCTATATCTTCGGAGTCCATAATCTCTTCTTCGGATTGAGACTTGATCAGATCTTCATTATTTTCTCTAAGCTCATAGACGTCTGATATGTAATCATAAACTATCGACTTTTTCCAATACTCTTTTAACTCAGCATCATCCGCTGCCCTATGTTTTTTATCTCCGTCTAACTGAATTGTACTGCTGAAATCTATTGGGAGCTCCTCAGCTATAATTTCGTTAAAGTATGTTTCCGCCTTGTCAAAGCCTGCATCTAATTTGACCATAGTCGCATCAAAGAAATCTAAACTTCTGTCCTTTATTTGATCGTCGATCAATAGCTCATGTGGCCTTAGTGCTTCGACGTCTGCTTCAGTCAGAAATCTCTTTCCATGATCTACATAATTTAAGAATTCTTTGAATGATTGTTGTGAAAATTCATCATTGATCATTTGTGGATCGAAATGAACTTCATCTAAGATGCCGAAGAATGTATGAAGGATCATACTCTCTCTCTCGGAATCATCCACATGCGGGTAAGTCGTGCCGATGTATAAGAGTCCAATGGCAAAAAATATTATGATGGAACTTCGTAGTTTCATGGGTACTGATTTCTTCTGATCTTATGTAAACGATTCTTGGATTAAGATACTTATAAATATAAGTGAAAAAACAACATAATGTTGTCATTATCTCTGATCACGACCTATCTTTTAACCTTTGAATAACAAAAAATAATCCCGTGACTAAGCATTTAGCTTAACCACGGGATGGATTCATTTTTTCGTATAGTTTACCGAGCGAATGCAGTAGATCTTTTCTCCCTGATGACAGTAATTTTGACCTGACCTGGATACTGCATTTCATCTTGAATTTTCTGACTGATCATAAAGGATAAATCCTCCACATATTGGTCGCTGACCTTCTCACTCTCTACGATGACTCTAAGCTCTCTACCCGCTTGCATTGCATAAGCTTTTTCCACACCATCGTATGCCATAGCTAGCTCTTCCAGCTCCCCAATCCGCTTCAGGTAACTCTCTAATATCTCCCTTCTTGCCCCAGGTCTTGCACCAGAAATGGCATCGCAGGCTTGTACAATTGGGGATATAATGTTATTCATTTCTATCTCATCGTGGTGAGCGCCTACAGCGTTGAGGATCACGGGGTGTTCTTTATGCTTTTTCAGCATTTCCATGCCGAGTAGCGCATGTGGCAGTTCTGATTCTTCGTCAGCTACCTTGCCTATATCATGCAGTAGACCTGCACGCTTAGCCATTTTTATTTGTTTACTACTGAGCCCTAACTCAGCTCCCATGACCGCACATAGTGATGCCGTCTCTATGGAGTGCTTCAGCAGATTCTGCCCATAAGATGATCTAAATCTCATGCGGCCGACCATTCTGACTAAAGCAGGATTTAGTCCATGCACATCAAGATCAATGACAGTTCTTTCTCCGATGTCTTTGATCTGATCTTCTAACTGTTTCTTCACTTTGGCTACAGTCTCTTCTATCTTAGCTGGGTGCATCCTGCCGTCAGTGACGAGTCGTTTAAGTGACAGCCTGCATATTTCTCTTCTTATCGGATCAAAACTTGATATGACGATAGCTTCTGGTGTATCATCCACGACGATCTCTGCTCCGGTAGCTGCCTCGAGCGCTCGAATGTTGCGTCCTTCTCTGCCGATGATTTGACCCTTGATGTCATCAGAGTCTAAATTAAATACAGATACCGTATTTTCGATAGTATACTCAGCACACATACGCTGTATAGTCTGTATGATAATTTTCTTAGCTTCTTTATTAGCGTTCTCTTTTGCCACCGCGACTGCTTCTCTTTCTATGGACATTACGTCAGTAGCAGCCTTAGCTCTGACAGCTTCTAGCACCTGTTCTTTGGCCTCAGCTTCTGTCAGATTAGACACTTTTTCTAATTCCTTAATGATCTTCTCATTAGCGCCGTCCAGTTCATTCTTCTTCTTTGCAACGATCTTGAGCTGCTTGTCAAGATTTTCTCTGATGGCTTTGACCTCTGATTCTCTGTGCTCTATACTTTCTATTTCAGCTGAGAATGATTGTTGCTTTTGCTTTAAGTCTTTTTCTAATTGAATAGCGGTCATTTCCCGCTCCTTTATTTGTAATTTTTGCTCTGACTTATATGATTCATAGTCAGATTTGAGCTTAGCAAATTTGACCTTTGCCTCTGAAATTTTCTTTTGCTTGATGCTCTCATTCTTACTTTCGGCCTTGTCTACGAGTTTTTCAGCTTTGGTTTTGGCTTCGTCAAGAACTCTCTTGGCTGAAATTCTGGCTTCCTCCAAGGTTAAGTCTGCTTTTTTGTTGACTTCCTCTATACGAGCTTCATTGGATTTGCCTGACAGGGTCTTGACTCCAAAAAAGGAGAGTATGGCGCCGATGACTACCCCTGCAACTGCATATATTATTTCCATAATAAGTGTTACTATTTATACGGTTAAAAAAATGGGACCCTAAATATTTAGACGGGCCTATATGATTGATAATCCGTATTAAAGTTACTTTGATATAGCTTCAGAAATGATAGAATCGATTCGGTCCAATGTATGATTAATGACAGCGGATTCAGATGATTCTTCTGGTGTAGTGGAAAGATTGTATGCGTAAGTGAGGAGAGTCATGGTAACTGCATCGAGATGGTCTATGGTGTCAAATTCAGTTTTATTAAATTGAATTTTACCGTTAATATCCCTTTCTATCGTTCTAAGTCTGGATTCATCTTTTGCATCTATTGAGATGGGGTAAGTTCTACCTCCAATTCTCATATTTATTTTGATGACGCTATCTGAATCCATCAATTCTGCAATAGTTCTAAGCAATTATCTATCTCAGAAATGTACTGTTTTAATTCTATCTTGATTTCCTTAACCCTCACTTCATGCTCTGAATCTTGCCGTACTTTTTCTTCAGCAATGTCACGAGCCAATATATATTGCTCGTTCAGCTTCTTTAGTCGGATTTTTTCTTTAATTAATTCAGCATTCTCAAATGTTAGCTTTTCTTTATCCTGTTTCAGCTCCTCGTAAGACGCTAAGACAAGCTTGAGTCTTTCTTCAATCGATCTGATTCGGTGGAGCAAATCTGACATTCTATCAAATATACGTATAAAACCGTGCCTAAGTATCTTAATTACAGCAAGAACTCTGCATTTTACCTAAATGACCAATTTTTTCGTGTAGTAAGCCGTAGCAGCGTCAGAAAAGCTTAATGTCTACGATTGTGGTCAGTACGGACTATGTCGACAGAATTGCCGCAAAAGCTTACCCTTTTATTCACTTTAGATATACCTACAAGTATGTACGATTAAGCACCTTGTGTGATCTATATCTGAATTCAATTCTTGTCCTCACTCTGCAAAGTATTGATGGCAGTTATATATGGTTACACACCCGTAAAGAGTTGACGAAGTGCAGATTTTTGCATATCTCATCTTAAACTATACGAAGACATAAATAAGCATGTGCCGTTATGAAAAACTTTCCAACTATCTGATATCAGCTTGGCCTTCTGATTTCAGTAACGTGATCATTTTAGTCATGATTTTATCTATCTGCTTATCCTGCAAGGTCTTGGTCTGGTCTTCGAAAATAATGCTAATCGCGTAGGACTTTTTCCCTGTGCCTAACTGCTCATCGTTCTTGTATATATCGAATAATCCAACTTCCTTGATTAGTTTTTTGTCTGCCTTTTTGACGATCATTTCTATCTCTTGGAATGTTTTAGATTCATCAATAATTAATGCTAAATCTCTTCTGACTGTTGGATATTTGTTGATACTATCGATCTTAGTTTTAGCTTGACTGGCAAGAGTGTGCAGCATATCAGCAGCGAATTCTGCATAGTACACCTCTTCTGAAATACCCAATCCAGACGCGAGTTTTTGATTTACCCTACCGAAGCTCACGATGTGATCCTTGCCTCTGGCATAGGACAGTCCATAGGCAAATCGATTGTCAGATAACTCATTTATCTTATAGGATTTTGCACCAGCTTTTATTAATAATTCATCCACCATTCTACGCAGACTGTAGAAGTCTGCTTGTTGATCTACCTGATTCCAGTTTTGAGCAGCGATTGCGCCTGTGCTAATGAGTATAAGCTTATTAGTCTCGTATATTTCATCACCTGATTGCTGATAGTCGCGGCCTATTTCAAAATATTTGAGGTTTTTATTTTGTCTATTGTGATTATAAGCGATCACCTGTAGCGCGGGGAGCAACATTTCAGGCCTCATGACATCTAAGTGAATATTAGAAGTATTATTAATATAGACCAGCTGTTCCATGTAGCTTGGTAACTGTTCTGCATATTGACTGGATTGGATGAGCGATAGATTCATCATTTCATGGTAGCCTTTACCCGTTAGCAATCCTGCGAGGGTATCCATCACCTGCAGTCGGGTAGGGTATTTTTCAAACGTAATTGATGTCTTCAGCACATCTGAGATTGGTATATTATTAAAACCATATACCCTTAATATTTCTTCTATCACGTCAGCATCTCTGGTGACATCCGCCTTATTCGTAGGAATTTTGACTGTGAAGGATTCATGATTAGTCGCTTCTATTTCAATATCTAACGCATCCAAAATGGTAGAGATATCTTCTTTTTTCATGTTAATCCCAATCAGCTTATTCAGCTTTTCGTACTTGACGGTGATCTTTGCTGGTTGTAACTCTTTAGGATATACGTCTATGATATCGGAGCTGATCTGAGCACTAGCATAGTCTTTCATCAATAGCGCGGCACGCTTCAGTGCGTATAAGGTCTGATTCGGATCAGTCCCTTTCTCAAATCTCATTGCTGCATCGGTGCGTAGCAAATGCTTAGTACTTGTCACCCTCAACTGCTTTGCATTGAAGTGGGCAGCTTCTAAAAAAATGTTTTTTGTATGTTGCACTACACCACTTTCAGCACCTCCGAAAACGCCAGCTATGCACATCCCCTTACCTAAGCCATTGCAGACCATCAGATCGGAGGCCCTGAGTGTCCTGACTTTATCATCCAGAGTTTTGAATTTGGTGCCCTCTGGAAGACACTTCACGATTATTTTACTCGCCTTAATCTGATCGAGATCGTATGCGTGCAGTGGTTGTCCTGTCTCATGCAGCACATAATTAGTGATGTCCACGATATTGTTGACAGGCCGGACTCCTATGGCCTGCAGTCGCTGCTTCATCCAGTCTGGGGATTCACCCACATGAATGCCACTCAGAGCCACGCCTGAAAAGCGTGGGCAGCCTACGACGTCTTCTATTTCTACCGTGACATGATTGTGCTGATTAGAGTCTACACTGAACTGATATACATCTGGTACTCTGACCTGGCTAGACTCTATGCCATGCACTCTGAAGTAGGCCAATAGGTCTTTCACTACGCCGATATGAGAGGTAGCATCTGAGCGATTCGGTGTTAGCCCTATATCATATATGATATCATCTTTGAGCTTCAGCTGCTGCTTGGCGGGTGTCCCTGCGATCGCATCTTCATCTAAGACCATGATGCCGTCGTGGTCAGTACCTAGTCCGAGCTCATCTTCTGCGCAAATCATGCCCTCTGATACTTCACCTCTGATTTTACCTTTCTTTATTTTTATAGGCTCACCGTCAATAGGATAGACGGTACAACCAGTTGTGGCGACCAAAACCTTCTGTCCCGCAGCGACATTTGGCGCTCCACATACAATTTGTACTGAGTCTTCTCTTCCAAGATCTACTTTGGTTAGCGCCAGTCTATCTGCATTAGGGTGTTTACCACATTCTATGATGTGACCGACGATGACACCTTCCAGTCCGCCCTTCACTCCTTCGAGCTTCTCCATACCTTCTACCTCTAAGCCCAAATCTGTCAGAATCTCTGAAAGCTTTTCTGGACTCACGGTAATATCGATGTATTCCTTCAGCCAGTTCAACGAAATCTTCATGATCTAAATTTAAGAGAGCAAAGATAGGGTTTTGTTAGGCTAACCAGGGGTATAGCTGAGGAGCTAATAGCACTTTTATTTTACGCTAATGGATTCTAAATATGCTGATTGTTAGCATCTTGTTGCCTCGGTCCACATTTATGATTTTTAAGATATACCATGTATCCAGGCTGATGCCATGACTTAGCATATTCTATCAGATCGTGGATGCTACCTGAATCATGCTATTTATACAGAGAGTTCTGCTCGATAGAACTATTCCCGATAGTGAATGTCATAAAACGACTCATAGTTTTTAGTAGTCTTTTGCTTCATGATCTCGCGATAGTTGTTAGTAGTCGCCGAGAATACATCATATTGGTATGAGTCTGGATCTAAGTGGTCCTTGAGATTTCTCTTGGCTATTTGTATATAGCTTTGAGCCTTTTCTTTATTTTCAAAGCTTCTGATAAGCATGATCTGAGATTTAGTCTCTGTATTCAGATAGATGTTAGACAATCTCAATTTAGCAAGTTTATGGAATTTTTGATTATAACCAGATACGGCTACTTTCGCCTGCTTCATCTCATCTGATTCTAGATCATACAGTACTATAATGATGTAGTGAAGCTTTTCATCCTGTCTCTTGAAATTAGCCAGTTTTTCTTCATTCAGTTCTTTGTTAAACGCTTCTTCGTCACCCTTTAAGAATCTTAGAATCTCATTTGCTCTGGTTGTTTCTGCTGTATTTGGATGTCTGGCTATAAAATCTTTTAAGCCTTTGATATAAAATGGTTTGCCCTGAATAGCTCCCGTACTCATCACTGAGAGCAGGTCAAATTTGACTATATATTGATTATCTTTTCCAAAGAGAGTTTCTGCCTCCTTTACTCTATCTATCGTTGTCTGATACTCTCCACGCTCAAAGGTGGAGTACGTTGTATCATAGTAGTTTAGAAGTTTCTTTTTGTCGGTCTCCATCTCTTCTGCATAAGCTGGATTGACTAATGCCTTAGCGAAATCTGAATCAGGAAATTCTGATTTGATGAGATTTAGGTAAATATTGGCACCAGCCTCATTACCTAGTTCTTGGTTATTTAGGTATAAATAGTAGTATACATTTAGCAGCTGATCAGAGTTTGGATACCTCTCTATAAATTCCACTAAGCGGTCATTAGACTTGGCATAGTTACCTAAATTATTTCTGAGATCAGTACCAAGAGAGAATAGTGCCGTCTGAAGCTTTTCATTAGCGACGCGCTTTTGTGCTGATGTCGTAGGCACTTCTCTCAGAATCTCATCTATGGCTTTTTGACGTTCACTTTCTGATGCTTGCTCAGCTATATCTTCAATGTCTTCATCTAATGTGAATTCACCTACGACTGCTCCTCTTCTCCAATTATCTGCTATAGGTCGAGAGCCCCATTTACGCTGAAAATCAAATTTACCTTTCTGCAATATCAATGGATTATAAGCGAAGAAGGTGTTTTTTAGTTGATTACCTTTGACGGCGCTTGGCAATGTCGGTTTGATCGGCTCCGGCTCGCCAGCTTCAGGTGGTGCAGTAGCTGCCACCTGAGCATCATATCTTTCTTCTGCCCATTTATTAAGAGCAGCCTTGTCCATAGTGCCCAGCATAAGGAGTGAATCCTGCGTCTCAACTATTCCAGCATTCTGAGCAATGGAGCTTAGGTTGTCATTGAGATTTTTGACGTCTACGTACCGGTCATCTTTTTCAGGCATGACTTGAAGGGTGCTATCATAGTAAGTCTTTGCATTGATGTAGTCATCCGAGCTATAAAATAGACTGGCTAATCTATAGTAGGACTCTGCTTGTCTGGCTGCATTAGCGCCACCGTAGGTCGCCGCCTCTTTAAAGTCAGCCATAGCACCTTCTTCATCGCCGTCTGCTAATTTTAATTCGGCCTTTGCATAATAAATTTGGTCTAAGTAATCAATATTTTTTTCGTCTTTAGACATCTTTTTGAGCTGCTTCTGGACCTTGTCCATAGAGGCTAATCCAGATGACCACGAGGTTCTGATCATGGCTAGCTCCGAGTTAAACTTCATCTCATAATCTCGGCTCATGTCTTTCGACCTCTTATATGCAGCGCTGGCCTCCGCGAATTGGCCTCTCTTCTCCAGCAGCTGAGCTAGGATGAAGGCATACCTCGCTTTCTCTTTTTTCTTTTTGGCTCTACCGATTGCGCGCTCTAATTCTGGTACAGCTTTCTCATATCTTTCCTGAGCAAGATATAGATGAGCATTTGCAGCGGGTAGTCGTTTAGCTAGCTCCTTAGAAATATCAGGATTTTCATTTAAGGTATTCAGCAGATATTCCGCTAAATAAAAATTTTGTCTTTCTATGTAAGTCATACTTAGCCAGTAGATTCCTTCTGCATAGGCAGGTCTGTGCTTCAAGAATCCAGCTTTTCCTAAATTATCGCGAGTCTTGATTTTATCTTCTTTCGGGCTGTTCGCTTCTTCCAGAGCAGCATCAGCAGCGGCCTGCTCAGCGGCTATCGCTTCTTGCTCCTGTCTTTCTTTTTCTTGAGCTTTTTGTTCTTTGTCTTTTTCTGCTTGCTCCACCACGTTAGTAGCCTGTTCATCATATTCCGTTTCCAGTTTCTCACTTTGCTGTTTGAACTCGTCTAGTTGCTGTGCATTAGAGGTCTTTAGCTGGGCTTCTTGCTCTGTGTTCCTTTCCTTTAGAGCTATAAGTGCTGCTTCTTTAGCTTCAATTTGCTGCCGAATCTGATCAGAAGCATTGACCACGACGACTTCTTTTTGACCAGCGGTGCCTTCCTTCTTAGGCTCTTTCCTTCTCCTCTCGGATCGAGACCCCTCTTTCTTTGACTTCTGTCTTTCTTTCAGTCTTCTATCTCTTTCGGTCTCACGTTCTTTCTTAGATACTTTTACTAAGTCAGATTTCAAATCTTTAATTTCTTCTCTTAGCTTTTCTTCTGATTTTTTATTGTCTGTTTTTACTTTAGCTGTCTGCTCTTTTAAATTTTTTCTAAGATCATCATAATCCTTTTTTCTATCGGCTATGAATTCCTTCTTGCTATCTTTGATGCCCCTTACCTTACTTTTTATTTTGCTTTCAGCTTCTTTAAGCTTTGCTTTGAGCTTATTCTCATCTTCTCTCTCCTCATCTGCCTTTTTTCGAGCTATCTCTCTGGTTTTTCTATCTTCTTTAATTTGATTTTGCCGTTCCTTTTTTGCGTCCTTCTTTCCTGTATTAAAGGCCTTTGAGTTAGGATCTGCTGGATTAAAATTATCTTGAAAATACTTAAGCGTTTCCTCGGCAGACTCATAGTCTTGTTTGAGGTATTGAGATTTGCCCATCATGACGTAGCAGTCATCGATCCATTTACTGCCTGGATGAAGATTAGCTACGGTAGCTACTTTCTCTATGGCTTTGTCTAAGTTTGCGGCTTCTGTCTCTGGGTTGTCTATAGTGATGGCAGGGTATACGGGTAGTATCTGAGTATAGTTTTCTGGATATGACTGCTCTAATGATGCATAGCTTTCCTCATAGATTACGTCCGCATTATAATAACCATTGAATCTGGCAGTGATGTCGTGATACTGCTTACCTACCCAACCCATTTCACCCTTCTTCTTAGTGGTCTTACAAGCCTGAAAGGCTATGGACATAGTGATGATGAAAACCAAATTAATATACCTGTTCAAATTCAACTGTAATTAGATGTTAGGATGAAACGCAATAATTGTCGACATAAATGCATTAATTTTGCATCTCCGCAAACAAGCATATCTACAATTAAACATAAATCGTGCAAAATTATTTTGATGGCATTTATATATTATAGTAAATGCTTTAGGTAAAATTTCTTGACATTGCCCAGCAGAAACACTTCAGACTCTAATAAGCCATTTGCAGAGAGGTTAAAAGATCGCTATAGATTAGTGGTGCTCAATGATGAAACCTTTGAGGAAGTGAGCTCTACTATCCTAACTCTTGGTAATATATATGCATTAATCAGTTCTTTTGTCGTATTTTTAGGGCTTTTTATCATTTTGTTCATTGTTTTCACCCCATTCAAAAAGTTGATTCCAGGGTACGCAGACTTCGAATCCAATCCCAAGTTTATACAGTTGACGCGGGATTTGGATCAAATACAGGACTCCTTAATGATGCAGCGAGAATATATAGAGGGTATTAAGAATTTTTTGACAGCTGATGGAACACAGATTACTTATCAGGACCAGCCTGGACAGTCTCTTGTAGCAAAAGCGCCTGATGCAGCAGAGTCTCCTGATGAAGGACTGACGCCACTACCTATAATCAAAAAGCGAGATGCCATAAATCGGATAAATCTCCAGGCGCCCCTAACAGGCATGATCAGTTCGGACTTTAATCCTGAAACTAATCACTTAGGTATAGATATCTTGGCTCCCAAAGGATCGGCTATAAAGGCTATTCAAGACGGTCATGTCATCGTATCGGGTTGGAATCTTGAAACGGGACACACCTTGGGCATTCAGCACTCGAATGATATCATCTCATTCTATAAGCATAATTTAAAGAATCTTAAGAAGGAAGGAGAATATGTGAAGGCAGGTGAGGCTATTGCCATAATCGGTAATAGTGGTACTCTTTCAGATGGACCACATCTGCACTTTGAGCTTTGGCATGATGGTAATGCGCTTAATCCAATAGACTACTTAAATTTTAATTGACATATGAGCCATAATTTAAAACAACTAAAAGACGATTCCGGTAAGACACTGAGTCCTATTTTAGACGAGAGCACTAAAAATTTTCTCATCGACATTGATGGGACAATTTGTGATGATGTACCGAACGAGGAGCCAGAAAGAATGGTGACCTGTTCTCACTATCCTGATGCTCTTGACATCATCAATCAGTGGTATGAAGAAGGTCATATCATAACTTTCTTTACATCCAGAACGGAGGAGCACCGATCCATTACTGAGAAATGGCTGAAAGAGCATGACTTCAAATATCACGGTTTATTAATGGGTAAACCAAGAGGGGGTAATTATCATTGGATTGATAACCACATGGTGAAAGCTACGCGATTCAAAGGAAAATTCACTGACTTAGTTAAGAAAATGAAGGAAATAGAAGTATTCGATCATTGATCAAGTCACGCATCATTCCATAACATAAGCTTGGATGGATGTCATACTGATGTGTCGAATATATGCGTCAAAGCCTTAGTGATAGTAGGGTACTTGAACTGGTATCCTGCTTTCGCTAGTTTTTCTGAAGACACGCTCGTGCTATTGAGTATGGTAGATGACATTTCGCCTAAAGCTAATTTAAGAGTGAATTCAGGAGCAGGAATCTTAACAGCAAATTTACCTCTGACATCGATCATGGTTTCAATGATTTCCTTATTTGTTGAAGGATGTGGTGCGACAGCATTATAGACTCCAGCTGGTATTTTACCTGATGCCAGATCGGCGAGTATATGGCACATATCATCTATATGTATCCAGCTGTAAATCATCTTACCATTGCCAAAGTAGACTCCTTGACGCGCTAATTGTAGTGGCTTTAGCATCTCTTTCAGAGCACCGCCCTTCATAGAAAGAACTATGCCTATGCGGACTAATGAGAGGCTGTTCACGAGAGATGATATCGATTCATGCGCCTCCTCCCATAATTTACACACTTCTACCATAAAATCTTTATCGTCCGAGATCTCAGATTCGTGCAGCATGGTTTTTTCAGAGTCACCATATATGCCTACAGCAGAGGCTCCTATATAGGATGGCTTATCACTGAGCTGAGCTATCATTTTCCCGATCAATTTCACACTATTGACGCGACTTTCAATGATAACTTTCTTTCTCTCTTCTGACCATCGCTGGTCTGCTATCCCTGCCCCAGTGAGGTTAATGATAACATCGCAGTCGAAGGCCTCTGGATCTGCAGTTTGTGATTTCAGGTCCCATTGGTGATAGCTGACCTTCTCATTGTCAGAGGTTCTGTCGGAGCGAGTTAAAATTTTGACCTGTTGACCCTTGTATGTTAATAATTTAGTGAGCCTGGATCCAATCAGCCCAGATCCTCCAGCAATTAATATTGACTTCATATGATTACAGTTTAGGACTCGACATCTATTAGTGATTTAATCATCCGCTCCATTGATATATTGTTATTTGCTTAAAATTTTAAAATAGACATTAAACTGTACGCCAGAAAGAACGACCAACTTATATCATTTCTTAATTTTCTCATGATGGCGCTGCATCTGGGTCCTCTATAAGACCATCTGTTATCTAATATATGTGAAATTTGCTGCTTCAGTAACTGCTTTGCTTATTCTCTCAATAGTGTCATGTCAAACAGGCCAGTCTGCTTATTGTTGTGGTGAGCATAGGTGATAGAATTGATAATTTGTATCTTGCTTACATGTATGATAAGCTGCTTATATTTTTTGTTCTACTTATATGCATCGGATGTCGTACTGATCCTAAGACCTTGGATACCCAGGATCATACCATTCATGTCGGATTAAATAAAGATCCCCAGCGCATCAGCCCCATGTTCGCCGGTCGGTCGTCTCAGGCTAGAGAAATTTACCCTTATCTCTTTCTTCAATTAGCGGAGTACGACCCGAAAACCTTGCAGCTTTCTCCAATCTTGGCTAAAGTGATCCCTGAAGAAGAGAAAATAACAGCTGGTCCGTTCAAAGGGGGTGTCAAATATACATTTGAGATCGTAGAAGAAGCTCAATGGATGGATGGTACGCCTATTACAGCTTTAGACTACATATTTACCATTAAAGCTGTGAAGCATCCTATGGTCAGTACACCTGCTTGGAAGTCTCACCTAAAAGACCTCGTAGATGTCGAAGTCGACACTCAGAATCCAAAAAAATTCTCTGTTATTTTTAAATTAGATTACTCATTGGCTCTTGAGACAGCTGCATCCTTTGAGATTTACCCAGCCCATGTGTATGACCCAGATGGCACTATGAGCGACGTTCAACTACAAGATTATATTGATTCTACTACCATAGCAGAAAAAATGGATAACCCTGTTTTTAAGGACTTTGCCAAACAATTCAACGATGTAACATTCCAGCAAGAAGTTATGGAAGGGTCTGGTCCGTACAGACTGAATGCATGGGAGACGGATCAATATATAAGCTTAGTCAGAAAGGATAATTGGTGGGGGGATAATTATCCAGATCGCCTATTTCTGCAAGCTGTGCCTAAGGAGATCGTGTTTCATTTTATAAGGGACGAGACCTCGGCTATCACTCAGCTAAAGTCAGGCTCAATTGATATTTTGACTGTTGCCAGTGGCACAGCATTTAAGCAGCTACAAAGGGAGGAACAGGAGCACTTAAAATTTAGCGCGCTTCAGCTATCAAAATTTTACTATTTAGCCTTGAATAATCGCTCAACCATCTTGGGGGATCCACAAGTAAGGAAAGCCATAGCCCATTTAATAGATGTAGATTATTTTATCAAAGTTTTTGAGGAGGGCTATGGACAGCGCACTGTAGGGACCATTTTACCTTTTCATAAATATTATGCTGATCAGCTGCAGCCCCTCAGCTTAAGCACGGACAAGGCTAAAGAGCTGTTGACATCAAGCGGATGGAAGGATTCTGATGGTGATGGAGTATTGGATAAGACCATACTCGGCATTGAAACTGACCTGAAGCTTAGGATACATATTTCTGGAGGTGAGTTAGGCCAACGATTGGCCCTCATACTCAAAGAGAATGCTAAGCAGATTGGCGCTGATATTGAAATTATTCAAAAAGATTATCGGACGATGCTGCGAGAAAATATATATACTGGCGACTATGATATGACGCCTTTAGCATTACAAATAGCGATAGCTGAATATGATCCATATAATCGTTGGCACTCTGATAATGCAATCATCGGTAAAGATAATATCACTGGCTATGCTAATGAGGTAGTAGACGAAGCTATAGAGCTACTCCAGTCAGAAAAGGATACAAATATCAGAAAAGACTTGTATCTCAAGTTACAGCAACAGATGTATGAAGACCAGCCAGCCGTATTTCTATATTCAGCATTGACTAAGCTGGCGACACGAAAAGAGATATACCCGACCTTCAGTATCAAAAGACCAGGATACTTTCTACAAGAAGCCTATTCCACAGCTACTGTGGAGCTCAATCATTGAGGTATGCTGAGGTACACCATCATACGTCTGCTTTTAATTGTGCCAACAATTTTCATCATATGCATGATCAGCTTTCTTTTATTTCAGCTTTCAGGCAGTGATACGGTTGATGGATTGCTGAGCTTTAGAGGCCTAAGAAGCTCTGATGAGCTGAGCATAGATTACGAAAAGGAATATCGGAAAGCAGCAGTCGAAGTAGGAGCCGATCTACCTTTATTCTACTTTAGTTTAGTCCCACATTACTACCCAGACACACTTTATCGTATTTCGTATCCTAGCGATGCTGTCTTGGCTAAAGCCTTACTACGCGAGTACAGAGAGTGGCACGAGATTCAGCCATACATGCTGGCATTAAAAGGATTTTACAGAGCTGTATCGAAGCATAAAGTAAATAAACTGAATGACGCATATGTAGGCTCCATCAAAGCATCTGAACTAACTGCCATAAACGTAGACGTTGCGGCAGTGGTGAGGCAAACACCAGAACTATCATCGAGTTTCATTCTAATGCTTGATAGGCAGCGTGCTATGACGTCAGGCAGTCAACAGAACTGGTTTTACCCTAGATTACGATATCACGGATTTAAGAATCAATTTCACCATTGGATCTCTCGATTTACTTCAGGAGATTTAGGCCGATCCCTGATAGATGGAAGACCCATTACTAATAAGATTTTTAAAGCATTGAATTGGTCAGTGACTTTGGGTTTGATCGCTATTCTTCTGAGTACTTTGATTTCATTGCCCTTTGGATTTTATGCTGCATATTTTCATCAAGGGTTATTTGACCGATTTGGCTTCTTGCTGCTCTATGTGATTTTTTCCATTCCCGTATTCTGGATGGCGACTATGTTAATTGTATTTTTTACCAGCGACGACTTCGGAAAATGGATGAATATTTTTCCCAATGTAGGGACTTTCTATACTGGCAGATCTCAAGGAGTTCTTGGGCAGATATGGTCTAACTTTGAGAAACTGATCTTACCTCTATTTTGCTTAGTAATCCACTCGCTCGCCTATATGGGCAGGCAGATGAGATCATCAGTGCTCAATGAAAAGAATAAAGCTTACTATAAGACAGCTATTGCTAAAGGCCTGAGCCAATTCGAGGCTATGCGCCGACACGTCTTGCCTAACTCGCTGCTGCCAATACTTACTATCATCATTGCAAGTATTCCTGCTGCCATTGCTGGAGCATTGGTTATAGAGGTCATCTTCAACATACCAGGCATGGGTAGACTCCTCTTTACATCGATATATGCTGATGATTGGAACACTATTTTAGCCATTTTAGTGATCATTTCCCTCAGCACTATGTTAATATACCTCATTGGTGATGTATTATACCAAAAGTTAGATCCTCGTATCAAATTTGAGACAAGATGAGGCAGCTTTTGAGCGTCGTGGCTGATAGTCTTTCAGGGATAGCTTCCGTTGCGATTCTGTGTATTTTCTGTGCAATGGCTTTATTTGCGGATATTATCGCGAATGATCATGCCTTGGTTGCCAAGACTTCTGATGGCATTATTTTACCTACTCGGAGTAATCAAGATACCCAGCTGTACCTATGGAGTATTGAGCCTATTATCAGGTATAAACCTTCTACTTTAGGGCTGTCGCACACGCCATATTTACCACCTGATATGTCTGGACAGCCTAAACACTACATGGGCACTGATCATATTGGGCGAGATGTGGCCGCTGGTGTGGTCCATGGTAGTCGTTGGGCGCTTCTGATTGGTATAGGTGCTATTCTAATTACTGTAGTGATTGGTTTGTTTTTTGGTATTCTTTCTGGCTATTATGGTGACTCATCTATCAGAGTGAGTTGGATATTACTGACTGCATGGTGCTTTCTCCAGATCATTATTGTCTTTTACCTCACCTATAGCGGGCTCACTTCCACAACTTGTCTATTACTTGGTTGCATTGCTTTCATATTTACATTTTGGGTCATATGTATCAAGATGACTCGCGTCTTAGCGCTTCGTGAGTGGTTGGTATTTAGCATTGTATTGCTACCGTTAGACCTGATCGTGCAAAGACTTCACGAATTATGGAAAGCCATACCCGCACTATTTATCTTGCTTTCTATCTTGGCGCTGATCGCACGGCCATCAGTCTGGTCCCTCATTTTTACCATAGCCTTCTTAAGCTGGCCATCCATATCAAGACTGGTCAGAGCAGAACTATTGAGGATCAGAGAGATGAACTATATTAAGGCAGCCTCCATAGGGGGTATCTCTCATCTCAATATAATTCTCAAATATGCATTGCCTAATGCTATTGCGCCTCTTTTCGTCTTAGTGTCATTCGGCATTTCGGGTGCCATCATAGTAGAGTCTACATTATCTTTTTTGGGCATAGGGCTCAGTGCAGACCAAGTGACCTGGGGTAGCTTGATGGGTGCGGCAAGGAATAATTATCGAGCTTGGTGGCTGGCAGTATTTCCTGGGGTATGTATCTTCTTACTCGTTTTTGCCTTTAATACCATCGGCGAGAATCTCAGAGAGCATTATGGTCGTATGATGTAGAAAATATATAGATCAAAATTTAGATCTTTTGCTTCTCTTTTTACTCATGAGTTTAGATTTGCCCCGCTTCATTGATAGAGAACCATTTTTGTCGGTTTTGACCTGATATTGCTCACTTACTGGACAACCATAACCCGTTTTACAGGACGAAATACTCAGGAGCAGAAGAAGTATAGAAGCTATGAACAGGCATGAAATCAAGGAGTAACTGCTTAGAAACGAGTTTTTCATCTTCTAAAATAGAGCTTTATCAGGCGATATGCAGTCATTTAACGGTTTTTTTGGCTCATACGCACGAATATGACGAGCAAAACTTTGAATAACTTTTTTTTATAATATACTTTTGACCTGACTTTTATTAGTTTATAAATTAAAACAAATTTAAATATTATGACAAAAGGCGATTTAATCGAGTCAGTAGCTACGTCAGCTGAATTAAGCAAAGTACAAGCTACCGACGTCGTTAATACAGTTTTTGAAAGCATAGAAACATGTTTAAAATCAGGTGACAAGTTGACTTTACCTGGTTTTGGTACATTCTCTATTAACCGTAGAGCAGCAAGAGATGGCAGAAACCCTGCGACGGGGGAGACTATTAAAATAAAAGCTAAAAATGTTGTCAAGTTTAAAACAGGCAAAGGCTTGGATGAAGCAGTCAACAAAAAGAAGTGATACTTTTTATTATTTCTAAATTTAATAGAGAGGTTGATCATTGTCAACCTCTTTTTTTATTTTTATGCTTGAACAACCCTACGACACCGTTATAAACTATTGTATTCATACTGGATACCCATCTAAATAATTAATACCTACATGGCAGACATCGCTAATTTAAATGCTATTGCGACACAAGTGAGAAGAGATATCCTCAGACAGACACATGCCTGTCAAAGTGGACATCCAGGTGGTTCGCTGGGATGCGCCGACTTTATGGTGGCTTTGTACTTTGAGGTAATGAAGCATGATCCATCATTTAATATGAAGGGCGAACACGAAGACATGTTCTTTTTATCTAATGGACATATATCTCCTGTATGGTACAGTGTATTGGCGAGATCTAATTATTTTCCCATCTCTGAGCTGTCGACATTTAGACAGCTGAATAGTAGACTGCAGGGTCATCCGGCCACTCATGAGGGACTGCCCGGTATCAGGGTCGCTTCTGGATCCTTAGGTCAAGGCATATCTGTAGCTATCGGTGCCGCATTGGCAAAAAAAATGAATGAGGACGATAGATTGGTCTACGTACTCACTGGTGATGGAGAGCTGCAGGAAGGACAAATATGGGAGGCCGCCATGTTCGCTCCTCATAATAAGGTAGATAACCTAATCGTGACGGTAGATTGGAATGGACAGCAGATAGATGGCTCTAACGAAGAAGTACTGTCCTTAGGAGATCTGGAAGGTAAATGGAAAAGCTTTGGATGGACTGTGCTACATATGGATGGAAATGATATCACTGACATCATTAAAGTGATGGCAGAAGCGAGGGCGCAGTCAGGTAAAGGCAGTCCAATCTGTATATTGATGAAGACAGAAATGGGTTATGGCGTCGACTTCATGATGGGTACACACGCCTGGCATGGTAAAGCACCAAATGATGAACAACTCGCAAATGCATTATCCCAATTAAAAGAAACCAAAGGCGATTTTTAATCAGCTAGCTCAAAAGAAATAGCAATATGATAGATATAAATTCTTTAGCATCCGACCAGAAGAAAGCGACCAGAGACGGATTTGGCGAAGGGCTGCAAATAGTAGGACAACGTAATCCTGACGTGATAGGTCTCTGTGCTGACCTTATCGGGTCACTTAAGATGCAAGCTTTTATAAAAGACAATCCTGACCGCTTTATTCAAGTAGGAATAGCTGAGGCCAATATGATGGGTATGTCAGCTGGCTTAGCGCTGAGCGGTAAGGTACCTTACGCATGCACGTTTGCTAATTTTGCTACTGGTCGTGTATATGACCAGATCAGACAGTCTATCGCTTATTCTCATAAGAATGTTAAGATATGTGCATCACATGCGGGTCTGACATTAGGAGAAGATGGAGCGACGCACCAGATTCTTGAAGACTTGGGCCTGATGAAGATGCTTCCAGGATTTACAGTGATCAATCCTTGTGATGCTCAACAAACTAAGGAAGCTGCCATAGCTATCGCAGATTATGAAGGGCCTGTATACCTTAGATTTGGTAGACCTAGCTGGCCAGTATTTACTCCAGAAGGCAGCTTCAAGATAGGTAAAGCTATTCAATTCAATGAAGGTAGCGATGTCAGTATTTTCGCTATAGGCCATCTGATGTGGTATGCGATCGAGGCCAGTAAAGCATTAATTAAGGAAGGAATCAGCGTCGACCTGTACAATATACACACCATCAAACCTCTGGATGAGACTGCTATCATAGAGTCAGTAAATAAAACGGGCTGTGTAGTCTCTGCAGAAGAGCATCAGAAGAATGGAGGCCTGGGTGATAGTATAGCTCAAGTCATCAGCCAGCACTGTCCTGCACCACAAGAGTATGTAGCGGTTCAAGATTCATTTGGTGAGAGTGGCAAGCCTGATCAACTTCTCGCTAAGTACGGCCTTAGTGTAGATAATATTATAGCATCAGCTAAGAAAGCAATGAAGAGGAAGGGCTAAATCAAGCCGTATCTTCTTATTAGATTAGTTACTTTTGCGACTTATCACTTAAAATAGTTGCAAGATGAAATTTGGCACAAAAGTAATACATGCAGGGATAGAGCCCGATCCTTCTACGGGAGCCATCATGACGCCTATATACCAGACGTCCACCTATGTGCAGGATTCTCCAGGCGTCCATAAGGGCTTCGAATACGCTAGAACTCAAAATCCCACCAGACACGCTTTGCAAGCTAACTTGGCAGCATTAGAGAATGCTAAAGAGGCTATTAGCTTTGCTAGTGGCTTAGCGGCAATGGATAATATCTTGAAGATGCTAAAGCCAGGCGACGAGATCATCTCTACGAATGATCTTTATGGTGGATCTTACCGATTAATGGTTCAGATATATGCGAAGTTTGGTTTAAAGTCTCACTTCGTTGACATGTCAAATGCTCAATTTGTCAAAGACCACATTAACGAAAATACTAAGCTGATCTGGATAGAGACACCGACTAATCCTATGCTCCAGATCATAGATGTAAAAGCAATTACTCAGGTAGCTAAAGAAAAAGGCATCACCACCTGTGTAGACAATACCTTTGCGTCTCCCTACTTACAAAATCCCCTCGACCTTGGAGCCGATATGGTGCTGCACTCAGCGACGAAGTATATAGGCGGCCATTCTGACGTGATCCATGGCTGCATCATGACTAATGACCAGGGTATCGCCGATGAGCTAAAATTTCTACAAAATGCTGCGGGAGCCGTCCCTGGTCCTATGGACTGCTTCTTAATCCTCCGAGGCATTAAGACACTGCACCTGAGAGTGCAGCGATCTTGCGATAATGCAAGGAAGATAGCTGACTACCTACGAAGTCATGATAAAGTTTCTAAGGTATATTATCCTGGCTTCGAAGATCACCTTGGCCATGATATTGCCTCTAAGCAGATGAAAGATTTTGGTGGCATGGTCTCTTTCGATCTTCACGAGAATAGCTATGAAGCAGCTGAAAAAATATTGAGCAATACACAATTATTTGCTCTTGCGGAGTCATTAGGTGGAGTAGAGTCTCTAATAGGCCACCCCGCATCAATGACTCACGCATCTATCCCTGTAGAAGAGAGGCTGAAAGTAGGACTGACTGATAGCTTAATCAGACTCAGTGTGGGTGTCGAGGATGCGGATGATCTTGTCGCCGACCTGAAAGCTGCCCTTGGTTAATGAGCCCATTTGAGAAGAACCTGAGATTCTTTCTTGGTACTTACATTGGTAATTCTTCCCTTTTGTTTCCTTATAATTATAAGCGTGAGCATAATCAAAAGAAGATCATCAGAGCGAGTAGTGATCTTTGTGTAGAGGGCTTCCAGAGATCAGGAAATTCATTCTTCGTTATGCTATTCAGGCGCAAAAATAAAGATGTCAATCTGGCCCATCATATGCACTCTGCCGTGCAAGTTATTAAAGCCATTGAGCTACAAGTACCAGTGATCGTTTTGATTAGAAAGCCTGAAGATGCCGTGGCATCTCTTATCACTTGGGACGATACGCTGACCATCGGTGTAGCACTTTACGCTTACCGATCATTCTACAATAAGCTGAGGGACTATAAATCTCAGATGGTCATTGCGCCCTTTTCTGAAGTTGTCTCTAATGTCGGTGAGGTGATTAGAAAGGTCAATCGGAGATATAGCACTGACTTTATTCCAATGGATTTCACGGAGGAGCAACTAACGAAGATTAGGACTAATGTAGCGAATCGGCAGAAAAATCAGTTAGCATCACCTATACCCAACCAAGAGAAAGCCCAACTCAACGCCGTTCATAAAGAGAGAATTATGAAGCATAGGTCTTACCAGGCTACTTTAAAAGTGCACGACAGCTTTTTAACCTGACATCTTGATACCAGTCTCACTCATTTGATGACGTCAAGGTAGCTAAGCAGTGCGCAAATTTGTAATCTTAGTTTATTCCCAGTATACATAATTGTGAATCTGTAAGTTAGGAGATTTTAAAGTATTTGATATATAAATTTTTGGATATCAAACCTTTAGATTACCCACTACGAGAATCCATTTTTTGAACTAACCATTACAAGAGTTACATGACTTTCCGATCATAGATGTGTGACATATCTCAATGTACATCAGTACCTCCATGTCCACAAGATCCTGTAAACACAGCTGATCTTCGACCGAATGTATCGCTGGGAGGTGATAGTTCTCTCACTAATTAAAAAATAATCAGCGCAATATACCATTCGAATCTGAGCTCAGTATAAGCCGCTATAAATCCTGAGGATTCCTCGCTTGGCTCGCAGATTTGGATTTATAATAGCAATACTTCGACACACCTCACGTAGTTATTCAGTATCAAGTCAATTGTAGTCATGAAAAAGATTGTCAGAATCTTTCTCAAGAAGCCCACAGTTAGAAATGTGCAAGAGGACTTTTCTTATTACTTTCACAGGCAGTGAAAGAGAACTTATCCATTAAGACATGGTCAGAGCAAGATCGCCCCAGAGAGAAGATGATTGCTACTGGACGCCAAAGCCTGACAGATTCAGAGCTGGTCGCTATCCTAATAGGATCAGGCAGTCGTCAAGAAAGCGCCGTAGATTTATCTAAGCGAATCTTAAAATCAGTCAATTCTGATCTGAATGAATTAGGACGAATGTCATTGAAAGATTTGATGATATTTAAAGGAATCGGTGAGGCAAAAGCGATATCTATTGCTGCAGCGTTAGAGCTAGGTCGCAGGCGACAGGCCACGGACTACAAGGAGAAGCCCAAGATCACGATCAGCCAAGATGCTTATAAGATCATAGCGCCACTGATCGATGATTTGGAGATAGAGCAGTTTTGGATTATTTTATTGAACCGTGGTAACTATGTGATCAGTAAGAAAAGAATCAGCGAAGGAGGAGTCTCTGGCACAGTAGTGGATTCGAAGATTATATTTAAAACGGCGTTGGATGCGTTAGCCAGCCAAATTATATGTGTGCATAATCACCCCTCGGGTAATCTTAAGGCGAGCAGAGCTGATCGTAATCTCACAGATAAATTGGTTGCCGCAGGCAAAGTGATGGATATATCCGTCATAGATCATCTGATCATCAGCCAGAAAGGCTACACCAGTTTCAGGGATGAAGGCTGGATCTAAGGTCTTATCTTTCAGCCTTTAAGAACATTGTCCAAATACAAATCGTTATACCAATTCAGTGACTGAAAACAAACCAAAATTCGACCTGCAAACCTTAGCAAGGGTGCTATCTCTTGCTAAGCCACATGCGAGGATCTTTATAGTATCTGGTGCTCTCGCGATCATACTGGCTTTATTATCCGCTATCACACCGAAGATCGTGAATATCATGGTAGATGACTACGTCATGGTAAAGGATATGCCTGGATTATATCGCATGGCTGGGATCTTTGTAGGCGTAGTATTAGTGACTGTCGTCTTCAGGTATCTCTTTATATACATCACTGGTCTTTTAGGTCAATCTGTCATTAAGGATCTAAGAGTGCAGACATTTCAGCACATCACCTCGCTGAAGATGAGATACTTTGATCAGACCCCTATCGGAAAGACCACTACTCGGACCATCAATGATATAGAAAGCATTAATACTATATTCACTCAAGGGGTCATTACTATGATAGCAGATGTCTTAGGCATATTTGCAATTTTGGGATTTATGCTTCAGTCTAGCTGGAGACTCACGCTGGTATGCCTGACGACACTACCCCTTCTTATATTAGCGACATATATATTCAAGGAAAAAGTCAAGAAAGCCTATCAGAAGGTAAGAGCTCATATCACCTCTATGAATGTCTTTTTGCAAGAGCGAATCTCGGGTATGAGGGTCGTTCAGATCTTCAACGCTGAAGAACGAGAGATGGGTAAATTTAAAAAAATCAATAGAGACTACACGCAGGCTAATCTTGATTCAATTTTGTATTACGCCATCTTTTTCCCGGTCATTGAGATCATACAGTATGGGACTTTAGCTATAATGGTCTGGTGGGGTGCTAAATGGTTTGTGGAGGACAGTTTGACTATTGGCGTGTTAGTCGCCTTTCCTATGTATATCAATAGGCTGTACCGTCCGATTAGGATGTTAGCCGATAAATTAAATACCATTCAGATGGGTCTGGTGGCTGCTGTGCGCGTGTTTAATGTGTTAGATGATAGGTCTATTATAGCAGATATAGGTTATCAGAGATTGGAAAAATCTAATGGTGTAATTGAATTTAAGAACGTAAGTTTCGCCTATGATGAGGAAAACTATGTGCTTAAAGACATAAGCTTCCAGCTGAATCAGCATGAGACCCTCGCTATTGTAGGTAGTACTGGTTCAGGTAAGACCACCATAATTAATATCCTCAATCGATTCTATGATATTCAGAAAGGAGAGATTCTGCTGGACGGAGTAGATGTCAAAAAATATGTGATTGATGATTTAAGGAAGCGTATCTCTATCGTGTTACAGGATGTATTTTTATTTACGGGTACAGTCCTGGAAAATATTACGCTTAAGGATCCGAGCATATCAAAAGACAAGGTGGTGGAAGCTGCCACAGCTATTGGCGCCCACGACTTCATTATGAACATGCCAGGAGGATACGACTATATCGTCTCAGAAAGAGGCGGTAATCTATCGATGGGGCAGCGTCAATTGATCAGTTTTGTTAGAGCGCTGGTATTTGATCCTGATGTGCTTATTCTTGATGAAGCGACTTCATCAATTGATAAGGAGACAGAAGGACTCATCCAGTATGCTATAGAGAAGCTTATAGCTAAGCGCAGCTCGATCATCATAGCACATCGCCTGTCTACCATCCGACACGCTGATAAGATCATGGTGTTAGATAAGGGCAGGCTGATAGAGTTCGGTAGTCATGATGAACTATTGGCTATCGAAGGAGGTAAATTTAAAGAACTCTACGAACTCCAATTCGCTGACTTGGAGTTTGCGGAGTGATCGACTTAGTTTATTTTTATGGTTAATAGTTATGTATGATGAACATGTTTTCTGAAAATAATGCTGGAAGTAGAGTTAATCCTCTGATCGCACTTCTCGGTGTGGTCTTATTTTTCATAGCGTTATTTTACTTAGCTAAGACAGCCTTTTTTATATTGTCATGGATTGCACCTGTCCTGTTTATTTTGACGCTGTTTATTAATCACAAGGTGGTACTGGATTATGGTAAGACATTGATAAAATGGACAAAGCAAAGCCCAGTGATTGGTATAGTAGCTATTGTTCTATCATTTATGGCTTTTCCATTCGTATCTGCATTCTTATTTGGCAAGGCCATGCTTCTGCGTAAGGTAAATGCTATTAAGAAAGACATCAAGCAGAAAGAAGAAGGTGTGTATACTGAATATGAAGATCTCACTGAAGATGAGATGGATGACCCACTGGATCTCAGAGATATAGAGGTAATCACAGAAACCAAGGGGGATAAAGTCGATCAAGATACAAATGACTATGACGATTTATTTAAGTAAAGGCAACAAAGTCATCAATCTACATTGATATTATATTTCTTTATCAGCCTGATCTATATCTTTTCCTATGTGATGCTGATCCTTAAAGTGACAGGCTTTTGGCAGGGTACGACTGATATACGCTTGGCACCAGCTATGAGTTTGACTAATCGATTCATCTCGGTTATTGTGATCGCCCGCAATGAAGCTCTACATATCGAATCCTGTCTACAATCTATCACTCTAAACGCGTATCCAACAGATGACTATGAGATCATCTTAGTGGATGACCACTCAGATGATCAAACTATTGAAAAAGCTCGGACTCTAAATATTAAGAACCTGACTATCTTATCGTTAGCTAACACCCCTCAGCTCTCAGGTAAGAAAGCAGCTTTACAGTATGCTATTTCTCATGCTAAAGGCGACATCATAGCCTGTACAGACGCTGACTGCAGGGTGCAGCCTCAGTGGCTCAGCATCATCAATCAGTCACTCCGGCTCACTTCACAATCCATGATCACTCAGCTCATCAGCTACGATGATCAAGAGACTGTATTATCAAGATTTCAAACTTTGGATCTGATGGCTACTATGGCGTTCTATCTATTCGGCATCAATCAGAAAAGATTTTACTCTGCTAATGGCGCTAATATGGCTTTCAAAAAATCAGCATATCAGCAAGGAGATCTACAGACTGAGATAGCCTCGGGAGATGATGTATTTCTCATACAGGCTATAGCCAAGAGAAATCCAGGCGCTGTGAGATTTATAAAGTCAAAAGTATCCATTGTCAGTACTGGAGTCGAGCAGAGTTTTTCTGCATTACTCAGGCAGAGATGGAGATGGGCTACTAAGTCGAAAGCTTATGCTGATAGTGGACTATTTAAGCTGCAGAGCTTTGTTTTAATATTTCATTTGTACATCATTATTAATCTCGCTTTAGGAGCGCTGATATGGCCGTTAATGATTTTCACAGGCCTTTTTGCTTTATTTTTGAAAGGCATAGCAGACTATTTACTGCTCAATGAGGTCAGCCAATACTACCGACAGCCGAAAGCACTAAAATGGTATGTGCTCAGCTTTTTATTATATTTCCCTTACATCGGATATATGGCTACAGCAGCAATCTTTGGCAAGCGCGTGCAATGGAAGGGGAGAGAGTTGAGATAGAAATGTAGAAGGCCTATGGGCATGCGAGTGTCCATATCTTTTAGGCATATTCAGAAGTAAACATAGTGAGGTGTAATATCGTGGTAGCCCAGTACGAAGTACCGGGAAAAGTAATAGAGAAAGCTTTGGTTGGCGAAATTTTTGATAAAATCATGACCTATCAATTTTTACAGTGACCCCATTTTTCTTTCAGAATTAAGTATCGCATGCCAGCGATGGAAAGGGAGGTCATTCAACAAGTGATCGGAAATAATCTGTAGTATTGGTTCATTTGAAGCTTGGCCATGAATAATTGAATAAGGTTTTAGTCAGCAATATATAATCTACTAGATGATCAGATAAATAAGGTCTTTTAATAAAAAGGACTATACATTACTTTACTTATTTTAAGGTTAAGGTGAATCGCCGTCAGATTAAATGAAATGCTATTAAAGGGATTTCTGCTTATACAACTACCAATTTAATTTACTCATTCGATCATCCCTGTTTTATGAAGGATGGTGAGTTGAGCCCCATATGTTTTGGCTATATTTTCTTGAGTGAAAGTTGTCGAAGTATCACCATAAGCTAATAATCTTTGATTTAGCAGTATTACTTTATTAAAGTATGTCTCTACTGTAGAGAGATCATGATGGACCACCAGTAGCGTCTTCCCTTCTGTAGCAAGCTTCTTTAATATTCTGATAATTGTTTCCTCTGTGGTAATATCTATGCCAACGAAGGGCTCATCAAGGAGGAAAACCTCTGCTTGTTGGCAGAGAGCTCTGGCTATGAAGACGCGCTGCTGTTGTCCACCAGATAATGCACCGATCTGTCTATCCTTCAGGTGTGTGATCCCTAAAGACGCTAAGGCTTCATCAGCTATTCTCTTATCCTCCGCGTCTAATCTGCTGAAAAGGCTTTTGAATGGATACCGACCCATCATGACAATATCAAAGACAGTAGCGGGAAATTGCCAGTCCACATCATCTTTCTGCGGGACGTAGGCTATTTTACGCCTCACCGCTTCTATGTTTTGGTCAAGCACTGTCATCTTGCCAGCATTAGGCTCTATCAGGCCTAAGATAGATTTAAATAGGGTAGACTTGCCAGCTCCGTTTGGACCGATGACTCCATACACATGACCAGCTTCTATATTGAGGTATATATTGCTGAGCACCCGTTTACGATCATAGGATACCGAAAGACCTTCGACTTTTATCGAGATGTTATCCACGTTTAGCTTTTAGTTTTAGATATATTCCAAATACAATGGCTGCAATTAGGCCTAAGAAAAATGGGGTTAAGATTGACCTCCAATTGGCGCGTTCATCCGATACGATTCTTTCTGACGATGCGGCCGCAGGATCATCTACTTTGACACTTAGGGCTTTAGCTATCGTCTGAGCGTTGTGTCTAAGCATATTCACATATGTGTCACCTTCGCTCTCAGAATCACCTAAGGAGTCTGCGAAGAGTTCACCACCGACGACAATGTCATTATCTTGAGCTATCTGTTGGAGTATCTTTGGGTTGATGGTGCTTTCTACGAATACTGCTGGAACTTGATTATCTTTTATCGCTTTAGCCACTCGGATCATGTCGGAGGTTTGTACATCGGCCTCAGTGGAGACTCCTAAAATAGGCTCTACCTTGAGTCCATATTCCTGTCCGAAATAGGAGAAGGCATCATGGGAAGTGATCAGAATGCGTTTTTCCTTGGGGATTTTGGCGATCTCATTTTGTATTTCGGTATGAAGCGCTGTGAGTGTCTCAAGATAAGCGGCGTGATTTTTTTCGTAGGTTTCTCGATTAGCCGGGTCAGCTGCGACTAGTGCGTTCTTAATATTTTCTATATATATCAGACCGTTTTTGGCAGTCATCCAAGCATGAGGGTCTGAGGAATTTTCATATTGCTGACTTTTCAGGGGCTTGACTCCTGCTGTGATAAGCACAGTCTTACCTGCGGTACCAGAATTTTCAATGAGCTCTTCTATCCAGCCTTCAAATGTCAATCCATTGATCAGGATTAAATTCGCTTTTTCGACGATCCTTGCGTTTTGAGGCGTGGGTGAGTAAGTATGTGGATCACCACCAATAGGTACGATGCTCTTAAGATTGACGAGATCTCCTGCGATGTTCTCAGTCATATCAGCGAAGATGGAGCAAGAGCTGACTACATTAATTTTCTGTGATTGGCCAGCTGTGGTGAAGCCTATATAGATCACTATTAGAGCATACCAAGTTAAATTTCTCATGGCTTATATTTTTTTCAATAGGATTTTGGTGGCGACTTTTTCTGAAAGCAACACTTGATTATCTTGGTTAAGAATGACCGTTGTGGATTGATCATAATCTTGTTTAGCTATAATTTCCATGGTCGTATTAATCTGGATACCGATTTCATTCAGATGCTGTAGAAATGGGGTATCGTGTATTTTGACCCCTATGACCTGACCCTGCTCCCCGATCTGCATATCAATAAGGGCTACTTGATTTCTAATCGTAAATTTCCCGTCAGTACTTGGTATAGGATCTCCGTGAGGATCAAATTTTGGATAACCTAAATAACTGTCCAATCGTTCGATGAGATTATCAGACTGGATATGTTCTAACTGCTCAGCAATGTCATGTACTTCTTCCCACGAGAAATTGAGTTGATTCACTAAGAAGGTTTCCCAGAGACGGTGCTTTCTAATTAATAAGGTAGCTGAACCTTTGCCCAATGGTGTAAGTTCTACGCCATAATACTTTTTATAATCCACATAATGCTTATCAGAGAGGCGCTTAATCATGTCGGTAACGCTAGCTGCAGAAGTCCTCATAATTTTGGCTATAGCGTTGGTACTTACTGGACCAGGGTCTGACTCTGAAATCTTATAAATGGCTTTGAGGTAATTCTCTTCGGTCTGGGATAACATAGATGCCAAATATACAATATTTAGATTAATCTAAATATTTAAATTAAGGAGCCGAAATTTTAATATTCTATACTCAAAATCAGCAGAGAGTCCCCATTTCACTGATGTCTCAATCTTTTTCACCTGCCTACAGTGATAGATTTTTAAAAAACCATACTTTTGCTGCCCTTTAGAAATCATTATAAACGAAACAGAAATTTAACTATCTATAATTATGGAGCAAAACATCAGTTACATCATACCTCTGTTTGGGGTCGTAGCCTTGGCTTACACCTTTATCCGATCAGGATGGGTATCCAAGCAAGAAGTGGGCACAGAGAAAATGGCCCGCATAGCTAAGAACATTTCAGATGGAGCCATGGCCTTCTTAAAAGCCGAATACAAGGTTCTCTCCATATTTGTGATTATCGTTGCTGTGCTCTTGGCTTTTACAGCCAATAAGGAGACCTCATCAATGTTAGTCGCCTTATCATTTGTCATGGGAGCGATATTCAGTGCAGCAGCTGGTTTCATTGGTATGAAGGTAGCCACTAAAGCGAATGTGCGGACCACTAATGCAGCGAGGACTAGTCTTGAGAAGGCGCTTGAAGTTGCTTTTTCTGGAGGATCAGTGATGGGTATGGGTGTGGTCGGATTAGGTGTTTTAGGCTTAGGTCTTTTGTTCCTATTATATGGTAATATGTTCGGCATAGCTACGCAGGCTGAAGTCGAGCGAGTGATAAATATTATGATTGGATTCTCTTTTGGTGCTTCTTCAATCGCTCTATTCGCACGTGTAGGAGGTGGAATATACACCAAGGCTGCGGATGTAGGTGCCGACCTGGTCGGTAAAGTAGAAGCTGGCATACCTGAAGATCATCCGCTTAATCCTGCTACCATAGCGGATAATGTAGGTGACAATGTAGGAGATGTAGCTGGTATGGGTGCCGATCTATTTGAATCCTATGTGGGCTCCATTATAGGTACTATGGTATTGGGAGCTACCTTCATGACGCTTCCAGGATTTGCTGATAGTTTTGGTGGTAAAGGAGCAGTTCTGCTTCCGCTCGTGTTAGCAGCAGTTGGAATTATCACCTCTATTATAGGATCTCTTTTCGTCAAAGTAAAAGAAGGAGGTGACCCGCATAAAGCATTGAATTTAGGAGAATATTCGGCCGCTGCCATGATGCTCATATTAACTTATTTTATTGTGCAATGGATGTTGCCAGCCACATGGTCTGTCGGTGGATTAGATTATACCTCCACAGGTGTCTTTATAGCCATCCTTTGTGGGTTGGCATCAGGATTAGCCATTGGTAAGATCACAGAATATTATACAGGTACGGGGACTAAGCCAGTACAGTCTATTGTAGACCAATCACTGACAGGAGCAGCTACCAATATTATTGCAGGTCTTGGGGTGGGTATGCAGTCTACAGCGATCCCAACGATCATACTAGCAGCGACAATCATCGCTGCTCATCACTTTGCAGGCTTGTACGGTATAGCTATAGCGGCCGTAGGCATGTTGTCTAATACAGGTATTCAGCTTGCGATAGACGCATATGGACCTATTTCTGATAATGCTGGAGGTATAGCAGAGATGGCTGAGCTACCAAAAGAAGTCAGACAGCGTACTGACAAATTAGATGCTGTGGGTAATACTACTGCGGCTATTGGTAAAGGATTTGCTATTGGATCAGCGGCTTTGACGGCTTTGGCTTTGTTTGCAGCATTCATGTCTACTGCTGGTATTTCTACGATTGACATTGCTAAACCCAAAGTATTAGCTGGTCTTCTATTAGGGGGCATGCTCCCATTCTTATTTTCAGCCTTGTCCATGAATGCTGTAGGTCGTGCAGCTATGGATATGATAACAGAGGTAAGAAGACAGTTCAGAGATATACCTGAATTGACAAGAGCATTAGCGCTAATGAAGAAATATGATGGTAAGGAGCTGAGAGAGTGGAGTCAGCCTGATCAGGACATATTTGACGCTGCTGACGGTAAAGCTGATTATCAGAAATGTGTCGAAATATCTACTAAAGCTTCCATTAGAGAAATGATCCTTCCTGGAATTATTGCGGTCATATCGCCAGTCCTAATTGGCTTCGCTGGTGGTGCTGAGATGCTCGGAGGTCTATTAGCTGGTGTGACAGTCTGTGGAGTGCTCATGGCTATCTTCCAGTCCAATGCTGGTGGCGCTTGGGATAATGCCAAAAAGATGTTTGAAGAAGGAGTAGAGATAAATGGTAAAATGTACTATAAAGGTTCTGAACCTCACAAAGCTACCGTTGTAGGTGATACCGTAGGTGATCCTTTCAAAGATACATCTGGGCCATCACTGAATATTCTTTTGAAATTGATGGCAGTCGTCGCATTAGTTATAGCACCGCTTCTGTAACAGTTAAGTTCGGATATTCAAAAGATTATAATGTAATCTTCTGATCAATCCGCATTTTATAAAAGCAAAATACAAATCAAAAGGCTTTCACCATACAAACGGTGGAAGCCTTTTCTATGTCAAGCTTTTATGAAATATATAATCCTAATATTTAAAGTCAATTTTACCAAAATTACCTAAGTCAAACTTCCTTAATCCATCCTTTAGAGCTACCTTTGCAGCGATTTTTAGGTAACCTCTGAATTGATCAATTCGTGATGAAGCAATTCTTATTATTTTTCTCGCTCTTACTGTCTATTACGATGACCGCTCAGCAGCATGATCACGATCATTCGGGGCATGATCATTCGGGGCACGATCATTCAGGTGACCACTCTGACGGGCATAGCTCACATGAAGTAAATGACTTCGCTACTGACTGCGGCTCACCTGCCAAGGTTATTCACCATGAAGGCTACGATCCTGCGGCTACCGCTATCCACCACATCAGTGACGCCAATGTCCTGACCATTATGGATCTGATCAGAATACCCCTGCCAGCAATCATATACAATAAAGACAGAGGCTTAGAATTATTCTCGACTGGGAAATTTGCCGCAGGCCATCACGATAGCGGACACTACGGATATAAGGATTACGTCTTGTATGAAGGCAACATCCATAGGATCACGTGTGATGACTTTCCGTCAACAGATAAATTTGAGGTAGAAGGTTTCGATACAGGACATGCGCTTAGCGCCGAAGGCAAGGAAATAGAAAAGCGCTATGCAATTATCAATGGTAGAGGGTATCATATAGAGCAAAAGACAATTTGGGATGGAGGACTACTCGGAGGTGGTGTGACATCATTTTATGATTTAAGCCCCACTAAGAATGTGGTCACGATGTTTATCGTGGCGCTACTTATTTTCTTAGTATTTCGCTCCGTAGCTAAGTCGTACAATCGGAATGATGGACAGGCGCCATCAGGCCTTCAGTCCCTGCTGGAGCCCATGGTTGTATTCATCAAGGACGAAGTAGCTATACCCTTCCTCAAACACAAGCATAAGAAATATCTGCCGCTATTATTGACGATTTTCTTTTTCATTTTGGGATTGAATCTATGGGGTCAAGTACCATTCTTAGGCAGTGTAAATGTATCAGGTAGCTTGACTGTCACTATGGTTATGGCCTTAATTGTATTTGTGATTACTAATATCAACGGTAATAGCCATTATTGGGGACACATCTTTAACTTTCCAGGAGTGCCTTGGTTTGTTAAAATGATATTGACGCCAGTAGAAATTTTAGGTTTATTCATCAAGCCCTTGACATTAATGCTACGTTTGGCTGGTAATATATCAGCGGGGCACATTGCGATTTTGAGTTTTGTGGGATTGATTTTCATATTTGGAAAAGCTGGTGAAAGCTTTGCGGGGAGTATGATTGGTACTGGCTTAGCCATCCCTTTGACGCTGTTTATGATGGCAATTGAGCTTATTGTTGCTTTTATTCAGGCATATGTGTTTACAATTTTGACGGCGTCCTATATTGGAGCAGCCATCGAAGACCATGACGATCATCATTAAATCATTCATATAATTATTTTATTATGACAGGAACGTTAGCAGCAGTTGGAGCAGGACTTGCAGTAATCGGTGCCGGTATTGGCTTAGGCCAGATAGGTGGTAAAGCTATGGAAGCTATCGCACGACAACCAGAGGCTTCTGGTGACATCAGAGGTGCGATGCTTATTATGGCTGCATTCATCGAGGGCGCAGCATTGATTGCAATATTGTTATCAATATTCATCCAGTAATTCTAATTGCAAAACGAAATTGTAGATAGCCAGTTGCGGTTGGCAGCTGGTTGTCTATCCTTTTATGTTTAAATTTTTATGACAATGAATCTTATATTTTTATCCAGTAGTTTCGCCCCATTTCAACCTACTCCAGGTCTTGCACTATGGTCACTGATCATCTTTTTATTATTCTGGGCACTGATGTCAAAGTTTGCCTTTAGACCCATAGCTGATGCATTAGATAAGAGAAATGGTGATATCCAATCTGCACTCGATGAAGCCAGAAAGGCAAAATTAGAAATGGCTAATATGAAGGCTGAGAACGAAAGAATTTTAGGAGATGCCAGGGAGGAGAGAAGTAAAATTCTAAATGATGCCAAAGACATGAAAAACAAAATCGTAACTGAAGCTAAAGAACAGGCCAAACTTGAAGCCAATAAGATAGCAACGAATGCTAAAATTGACATCGAAAATCAGAAGAAAGCGGCCATCGTTGAGGTGAAGAATAATGCAGGAATGATGGCATTGGAAATAGCTGAGAAAGTGATTAAAAAAGAGCTGAAGGGCAAATCTGAGCATGAGACCTTTGTGAATAAATTAGTCAATGACTTTAATCTAAATTAATGTCAGCAGCAAGAATAGCATCGCGATACGCTAAATCAATCTTAGATATAGCTAAAGAAAGAGGACAGCTAGATACTATCCTAACAGACATGCAGGTCATAGAGAAGGCAATGGAAAGTAGAGACTTAGTACTCTTACTGAAGAGTCCTGTGGTGAAGACTGATAAAAAAAATAGGATTCTGACGGCCATCTTCGATGGTAAGTTGTCTGAGCTCACCATGGAATTCTTCAAAATAGTGACGAGAAAGGGTCGGGAGATGTACATCCCTGAAATCGCTGCTCAGTATATGAAGCAGTACCAGCAGCTTAAACATATCTCATCAATATCACTGACGACTGCCGAAGCTTTGGATCCTGCAATTATTGATGCGATAGAAAATAAATTATTAGCAAGTCAGGCTACAGAAGACAAATTAGAAATAGAATCTCATGTCGACCCTGAAATCATCGGTGGGTTTATCATAGAGATCGGAGATAAATTATACGATGACAGCGTCAAAGGTAAATTAGAAAAGCTCAAAAAAGCATTTACTAAGAACGACTACGAGAAAGCATTATAAACTATAATAAAATATTACCATCATGGTTGATGTGAAACCAGACGAAATCTCAGCTATACTCAAGCAACAATTATCAGGATTCAGCACTGAAGCTGAACTTGAAGAAGTAGGTACTGTCCTCGAAGTGGGTGATGGTATAGCTCGTGTCTATGGATTATCCAAAGCACGTGCGGGTGAACTTGTAGAATTTGAGACAGGTGTTCAGGCAATTGTCTTGAACCTGGAAGAGGACAATGTAGGTGTGGTACTTCTAGGAGAGGGCGATGGCATTAAAGAGGGCTCTACTGTCAGACGCACGGGCCGGATTGCCTCTATTAATGTTGGTGAAGGCATGTTAGGTAGAGTGGTAAATGCCTTGGGAATGCCGATTGATGGTAAAGGGCCAATCACCGGACAGCTATATGAGATGCCCATCGAGAGAAAGGCACCTGGTGTCATCTATAGACAGCCAGTGACCGAGCCACTACAGACAGGGATTAAGGCCATTGATTCCATGATCCCCATCGGAAGAGGCCAGAGAGAGTTAATCATTGGTGACAGACAGACAGGTAAGACAGCAATAGCTATAGATACAATCATAAATCAAAAAGAATTTTATGATAGGGGAGAGCCTGTATTTTGTATATATGTGGCTTCAGGACAGAAATCATCTACTGTAGCGCAAGTCGCTAAAACCTTGGATGATGCTGGAGCATTAGCTTATACGGTAATCGTGTCAGCAGCAGCAGCTGAGCCAGCTCCATTACAGTTTTACGCACCATTCTCAGGAGCTGCCATTGGAGAATTTTTTAGAGACACGGGTCGTCCAGCGTTGATCGTTTATGATGATTTATCTAAGCAGGCAGTCGCTTATAGAGAGGTGTCACTCTTACTGAGGAGACCTCCGGGAAGGGAGGCCTACCCAGGTGATGTCTTCTATCTTCACTCCAGGCTGTTAGAGAGAGCTGCAAAAGTGATTAACGACGACGGTATTGCTAACGATATGAATGATCTTCCTGAGAGTCTCAAAGCTGCTGGATTAGTCAAAGGTGGCGGATCGCTTACTGCACTTCCTATCATAGAAACGCAGGCGGCTGATGTATCGGCCTATATTCCGACTAATGTGATCTCGATCACCGATGGTCAAATATTCTTAGAGTCTAATCTCTTTAATGCAGGTATCAGACCTGCCATTAATGTCGGTATCTCCGTATCGAGGGTAGGGGGGTCAGCACAGATTAAGTCAATGAAGAAAGTGGCTGGTACTTTGAAATTAGATCAAGCGCAATATAGAGAATTAGAGGCATTCTCTAAGTTCGGTTCAGACCTTGATGCAGCGACTACTTCAGTACTTGAAAAGGGTAAGCGTAATGTTGAAATACTCAAGCAGGCTCAATACTCTCCGGTATCAGTGGAGAAGCAAGTAGCCATCATCTATTTAGGGGTGAATGGTCTACTCAGAGATGTACCAGTAAATAAAATAAAGGAATTCGAAGAGACATTTTTGACAGCTATGGAGACTCAGGCAGCTGACACTTTAGAGGAGCTTCGGAAAGGTAAGCTGACGGATGAAGCTAAAGCAACAGTGAAGAGAGTCGGCGCTGAAATAGCAAAGCAATTCAAAGTATAGACTTGATCAAAATAGAATTTTAAAGCGGCCAATCAATAGCAATAGATGTCAGGACAGTTAAAAGAAGTAAGAGATCGGATCAAATCAGTAAAGTCGACTCAGCAGATTACAAAAGCCATGAAAATGGTTTCTGCTGCTAAGTTAAAGAGAGCTCAAGATGCTATCGTAGCTCTGAGGCCTTATGCTGACAAGTTAGATCAAATACTGCGAAACATGCTGTCTAATTTAGAGGGAGGTGCCTCATCGAGCTTCGGAGTGGAGCGACCAGTTGAGACGGCCATGGTGGTGCCCGTGACCTCCAGTAGAGGTCTGTGCGGAGGATTCAATTCTAATATTATTAAAGATACCATCAGAGTTATTGACGAGGAGCTGCACGAGCAAAGAGCTGCCGGAAAGCTCATCATCATGCCAATCGGAAAGAAGGCTTACGACTTTTTCAGAAAGAACTATTCCGATTGTCAGATAAAAAATGACTATGTCACCCTGTTTGAAGATTTGACCTTTGATAGTGTTTCTGAGGTGTCCCAATACATCATGGACCAGTTCGAAGCTGGTGAGATAGATAAAATATTCGTATCCTATAGTCGCTTCAAGAATGCAGCTTTACAGTTTGCCGAGACTTCGCAGTATCTTCCAGTAAAAAAAATCGAACCCAAGGCTGATGCCACAGCGTCTAAGCACAAAGCAGATTATATCTTTGAGCCTTCTAAAGAAGAATTGTTAGAAAATCTCATACCAAGCATACTTCAGACGACATTTCAAAAATTTTTATTGGACACTCATGCCTCCGAGCACGGGGCCAGAATGACAGCCATGGATAAGGCTACTGAAAATGCAGAAGACATCGTCAAGGACTTAAAGATATCTTATAATAAAGCAAGACAGGAGGCGATTACAAAAGAGCTATCTGAGATCGTAGGCGGTGCCGCAGCCTTAGGCGGATAGCGTATATAGTTAGTGATGTGTTGAAGGTTCTACAAGTTTAATTGAGCATTGTTGGCATGAAGCATAATCCACATTATTATCAGTTGAAAGATGATGGCTGAATGGTTGCATATATACCATATTAGAAATGCAACCTTGAGTCATTCTTCGAACGTGTGAAATCTACATTTACACTTTAGCTTAAATTGTTATTTCTGGTTGAGTCGCTCCTTTGGTTCGCTGATTTATTTCTTTCTTCGGTTGTTTAAATAAGGATATTTAAACTATATACTAACAGGTCGATTTAGCTTAATGCGTGCAGTCAGATTAACATGCATAAATATGGATCATGTATAATCGAACATTATGACAACTCCAAGGTATTCGGTGAAAGTGGTTATGAATTATGCATTTAATTTCATTCACTTAAATTTATGAGGGCAAAGCTCTCCGCATTGTGCCTTCCTTATTTAAACAAAAGATTATGGAAACTCCAGATAGTAAACACGAACTTCCTAAAATAACTGAATATACCAATAAGGGCTTTACGTCAAGTTACCAAATGGAAGATGGCAAACTGAAAGATCTTTCAACTGGAAAACTTTTTGAGAAAAGTGAAGTCAAAATTATTGAGACATATAGATATGAAGGGATGAGCGATCCTAATGATATGTCTATCCTATATGCCTTAGAAACAAATGATGGCAAGAAAGGGACTCTGCTAATGGCGTATGGTCCAGCCGCTGACGGCGAATTAGCTTGGTTCATGAAGGAAGTCCCTACTGAAGATCCAGAGGCAAATATGTAAGATAATATTTCTTCATATATGGGATATAATGACTGGAATATTGCGTCACTGCATAATGCTGATAATCTCATATGTTATCACTTAGATCTGATCAAAATTGATTCCTTGATAATGGTAAAGTGGCCCTCTCAGATATGCTTTTCTTCATATGTATCTAATCCAGGCATTTTAGAAGAGCCTGATGCTTGATATTGAAAACTCTAAATCATTGATAATTAATCGCTTAGAGATTGTCGATTATGCTGCTTTGATCATATGTATGGAACTATTACACTGTGATAATTAATTCTCAAAGAAAAACGGGGCCACACTAAAAATTGGTCGTTATGATTTTTATTAAAAATCTCGCCAACCAAAGCTATCTTTCCCAGCACTTCGTACCGGGCTACCAAGATATGACACCTTACTATGATTACTTCTGAATATGCCTAATCCAGACCCTGTTTATTGAACATTTACTTCGAGACTAATAAGAATTATTTATATACAATGTCTATGCCGTGTGAAAGACGCCGTATTATTCTGAACTTACGTCCAAGGTTCTAAAGATTAAACTCTGATTCTCTTTATGAGAAGTGTTCCTGAGAGCTAAGACATTTTATTTCCTTTTCTGAATTTTCCGCAGGCATTCTTGCAAAATATTCTCTTTAATTTTTGTCCCGGAATATTGGGAGCTCGTGTACCTCTTTCTCAATTTTATATTTCTATTTCATGGGTTAAGCTCACTACATCAGATCACTACTAAACAATCTCAGCGCTAAGTTTTACTAATAATTGTTAAATTAAATTTTGCTTTACCTGTGAATTGCTTCTTACTTTTTAAATTATACTCTGCTGATACATCATTAATTCTATCATATAGTATAGCCCAACTTGAGGCCTATTCCAACTGAAGTGACTCTATTATTAAAGTCTGTATTACCTTCAGACTGTAGTGACCAACGATTAGCGAATATTGCGTCAACACCTATATTAAGCTTTGAATTGATCGATCGACAAAGGCTCATTTTCGTCATCAAGCCAGATAAGCCAAGGTTATTATTTTGATAGTATTCATCTATATCAGTGGTCAGCAATGATTTATCATCGATCAGATACCCAGTGTATCCTTGACTTAGCCTAATTAGAGGAGATGCCGTAACACCTACATCCCAACCAGATATAGAGAGCTGGTAGCCAATGAATGGACTGAGTTCAGTCAAGGAGATTTTATTATATTGTAATGCTTCCTGTCTGACGGATCTATTGACTGATTGATCTTGAGAAATGAACGAATTTTCAAACCTAAATGCTTGATCATTAGCTACAATGATTTCTGACTCCACTTCATTATTTAGCGTGAATCTCTCTAAAAATTGATTTCGAGCTAGGCTTACTCCAAAAATAATTGACTTCTTATAGGATGCACTGATTGAGAGGCCTTGGGCATAACCCCAATGTATATTCGTTAGTTTGTCTAATTCGCTTCCCAGAGCTGTACCATTATTTCGATTCTCTATATTCCGAAACAAAGAGAAATAAGGTGTGACCTCATAGGTCCATGGCTGTCGGTGAACATCTTCCGGCGTACTGATAGCTGCCTGCGGGATTAGAGATATGGAGCTCTGACTATATGGTATTGGATGAAGTACTGCTGCTGGTATTAGCCTTGTTATCAGGACAGAATCTTCGCCGTTAGATAGCGAAATCACTGAATTTGAATTTTGTTCGTTGGTATCGGATGGTACTCTATATGTCTGCTTCTCAGCTACTGTATTCTTAGAGTTTGAGTCGATTACTGTAATATTATCTTCTATACTTTCTGCTCCTGCGTTTCCAATAGTGGCTATTATCGACTGTGGTGTGCTTGATTCATGACCCTCAGTATTCAAATTTCGTACTTCATGATCGATGTCTGAATTGATCAGTAGTCCTTCAGTTACATTAGATGCCTGTATGGTGTGGCTATCTGATCCAGCATTTAGCTCTTGAGCAGATGCCTGTTGAATAATTGGCTGCTCGCCTACTATAATGATATCCTTAGAATCTCCAATTTGGCGATGCTCTCTGGATAGCTGATCGATCTCATTCTTCTGGATGGTAGAGTTATATCCTACATTTGTTTGATTTGAATCTTCTGCCGAGTTGAGTGACATTTCATATTTAGTCTCTGATTGATTTGATTCTATGAGCATGTCTTCTGTTACGGACTCATCACGTATTGTCTGCGACGTATCAATGTATAGGTCATCAGAGGCGATGATGTGCTCAGTTTTAGATGACTGGATATACCATAACAAAGCCGCCCCTCCTATGAGTGTGACTATAATAAAAGGTAATAAAACTGGCGCTTTCCTTCTACGCTTAAGTCTTGGCTCTAGTTCATTCCAGAGCGCTTCTTTATCTTCTATTTTATAATCCTGATTGAGTTTGTCATTCAGATTCTTCAGATGATCTCTTGGTTCCATGACTTAGTTTTTTTTAGCTCAATAATTTGCTCCTTTAATTTAGAGCGTGCTCTCATATAGTAGGAGCGAGAAGTTGATTCTTCTAAGTCGAGGTGGCTCGCTATTTCTTTATGCTTATATCCATCTACGACCATGTTGAAGATGATGTTGTAAGGCTCTCCTAACTTATTGATCATCTCGATTAAGTACCCAGCATCCATCTCTTCTATAAGCTTATCTTGATATACAGACTCTACGACTTGCAATTCATCGGTATAAAATAATCTGCGCTTTCTCAATTCAGCCAAGCACTGGTTGATGGTAATTTTAGATATCCATGATTTGAATGTGCCTTTCTTTGGACTGTATTGATCCATTTTTCTAAATATTAATTCGAACGACTCTAAGAATATCGCTTTGGCATCCTGCTTATCATTAATATATCGACGAGTCAAATTCATGATGTAATCAGCATAGAAATGAAACAACTCATTTTGTGCTTTACGATCATCTCTGCGACAACGTTTCAGTATTTTACTTAAATTTTCCAATCAGATATATCATTTATAATGTCTGAAGCGAGCTTACTTATTAATGAGTAAGGTCGAAGAGCACATATCTCGATTACCATGTACATCAGTTACTCTCAAATTGATACCTATTTCTACCCCAACATCTTCTTCTTTAAATGTCAGTTGAGTTTTATAATCTGCATCCTCGCATGTCCCGTTATCTCCTGTACATAAGGCTATCCTGGCGATTTTTAGATCTAACTGAAGGTCGCACGACACTGGATTGGCCTCAAAATATATATCCTTAGGAAATATAATTAATTCATTGCTATCATCAAGCGACACTGATATTTGCTCAGTACATGCAACTACCGGGGGTGTGGTATCGATAATCTGGATAGTACCTGTGCAGGATCTGCCTGTACCATCTTGGTCTGCATAAGTCAGTAAATATGATATCGACTCGGTGCCAAATTCACCTGTATGATTAATGATAAAAGTCTCTTGAGAATTCGCAGCCTCGTATATCGTATCTGCTATTGCCAAGGTGAAAATCAGACCACCGGTAATATCCCGATCAATTAATGCTGAAGGCTGAACTACATAGAAGCACTCATTTCCTTCGTCAGCACTAATCTCCACCATACGATCAAGGCACTTAGCTGACGTAGATAGGCTGAGCTCAGCCATCGCAAATTCTGATGTACTTGGAACGTCAATAACTAAGTCGGGATAACCAACTTTACTTATTTTGACTTCACCTCGAAAGTCTTCTGGTATTGAGGTCTGTATATATCCTTCGCTATCAGTAAAGACTTGATCTATAATTGCACCTTCAGCCAATGCAATCTCTACTTTTGCAAATGGTATGCCTTGTCCATTCTCATCAGTTATTCGCTGATTTATTAGGATAGCTGATTCTGGTATGGTCAGGCTATAAAGGCCTAATTCGCTTATCGTCAAAAGGTTATCATTAATTACTACGTCTTGATCCACATTTTGCCATACACCTTCTTCTGTATTTAGCATCCATACTTCATAGTCAGAAATCCTAACATTATTTAAAATTGTGATATCCAATGATTCATCTGGATTGATTTTGGAAGGAACAACATTATCATCAAAAGCATTAATTTGAAATGTGATGAAGTGCTGTAAATACGTGCCTGTACCACCACTTTTTGCAACAGCTTGTGGTAATAAGATAAGATTGTTGAGATGTTTTGTCGAGTAGGATTTTACTTGGATGGAGTGATTGGTGTTTTGATCGAATTGCTTATTGCTTATCGCGAAGCTAATGAGCTCATCTTCATAAACTAAATTATTCAATCCTGACACCTCATTGATTCTTGGCGTTGTCATATTAATCTGAGTGTAGTGATCCCTATCCTCCGTCAATGCTATGGTATGATAGCTTGAACCGTAAATTGGATGCATAATCGTCAACAAATTATTATCCTGATTTACCATTTGTGCGTTGAATAGAAATTGTCCCTCTTCATCTGTAGAAGTCATCCCAAATGATTTACCGCGCACTGACAATCCTATGTCAGCAGTTTTAATAGGCGCCGCATCGATAGTAAGTATATTACCTTGTAAATTAGCCGTCACTAATTCAGTCGTAGAATTTGTATTTTCCTCTTCTATCTCGGTAATGATCAAATACTCTTCTTCGCAGGCACAGAATAACACGAAAAGCAGTAAAAATAAAACTAAATTTCTCATAATTATTGTGGTGGTATGTGGAATGAAATCTATTAGCACAATTAAAAGTTTAATGATCCTATTTATTTATTAGATGGAAAACTATGACCATTTAATATGAGTCCTGTTTTTATTTATTTTGATATCGCTCAATCTTCTTAAACTATTACTTTGAGCTAAGAAAAAGTAAGAGCAAATTTCTTCACTCTTACTTTCATTCTTGTGATGTTTGGATAAATATAGAACACATCTCGCGTCAATATCAATTAAAGAAATAATTTACCTGTATGTACGACTCCATTCTCATTAATGACGCGATAAGCGACAATTCCTTCCATTTGATTTTTTGGTAGAGTCACATTATACGCATTAATGTTTTGCTGTGTGTATAATTCTTGACCAGCCATATTATACATCGCAACAGATTGAATTGCTGCAGATTCTTGGTCGGATTCGATTAGTACATTGACCCCATTGTTATAAACAGTATATCCAGATTCGATAGATGATGACTGATCTTCATTTTCTGAAAACTTGACCTTATATAGCTCACCTGCACCAGCTTCAACTGAACTGTATAAATCAATTGATAGATCGTCAGTCGATAGTATCTCGCTCAATCTGCCATTGACCTGACTTTTTACAACGATTGAAAATAGGGCTTCATCGCTTGGTACATTTACTTGAGCCATCTTGTAGATTAATAGGTGAGCTTCATTCTCATCTGTACGGTAGTCGGACTGGCTGATATCAGCATACTCTGATTTAAATCCAATGACCTCTAAGTTTCTATTTTGAACTATGGATACATCGCCTGCCACAATAGTAGTAGAATGAGTCAGATTAATTGGTATTTCATAAGTCTGTCCCGCTTTAATGTCGATGTCTGTGATCATTAATTCTGATGAGAAAGATCTGTTCAGAGCCTTTTTATCAAGCGCACTGTGATTCACATCTCCTTTTTTAATAGCCGTAATGTTGATAGGTGTATCCACGTCATTATGTATCTCGTAGCGTAACTCGAATGGCTCTAATGCTGAAGGAGATGTTAGCATGGATAAGTCAGCCTGATTGATATCATGCTTATAGAATCTCCAATTGTTTTGCGGACCACATGCTGTTTTATCGAGCATAACGTTGAGCATACCGACTAAGTCATTAGCAGTCACGCTTCCATCACTATTAAAGTCAGCTGCCAGAAAAGAGCTGTTATCTTTTAGTTTTTTATTGCCCAACACATGATTTACTATCTGCACCATGTCTGTGACACTTAATCCTACTTTGCAGTCTTCTTCCTTTACGATTTTAAGTGAAACATTTTTATTGTCCCATGCTTGACTTTCTATCGTTGCCTTCACTGCGGCACCAAGATTCTGAGAACCATCTATCTGCAATATAGCAGATTGATTTATTTCATTTTCTAATATAATGGAGGAGATTGACACGGGTTTATTAGTCTGCCCAAATAAAATATCCATAACAGCCAGGGTCATAGGATTCACAATAGATATAAATTGGCTTCTTGTGATGGTATTCTGAGTACACCAATCTAAGACAGTTATATTACGTTGCAGATTGAGAGCGCCTCCTTCGAAGACAGTATCTTCCTCATAAGTCCATCTGTAATTACGGCTGACGCCTGATACTCCCTGTGATATAAGTAGGTCCTTCAAGGCATTATCATATTGCTGAGCAAGACTATACAGCACCTGACCCTGAGACTCTCCAGTAAAGTCCATTGTCGCTGGAATCTCAAATTGGCTCAAGTCGACAGGTTGCTCACTACAGTCAGAAGCTACAAACTGGCCAATCTGAATTTGCCCTGCACAAGTACTTCCATTCTCCGTACGCTCTATGACAAAGTCAAAGGTGCGACCCGTATGAATTTGCTGGACAGTCCAGGGTGCTTGGCGATCTGTCGTGTTATGGACTGTTGCTCCAGAATCATCTGTAATGGTGAACTCAAATTCTGCGGAGCAGGGGCTTAGCAGGACGTCTCCTATAAATACTTTGATCTCTTCATCGAAGTACTCTAATGCGATGCCGCCTAAACAATCAGGGTCACAATTTTCATTTATAGCCACATCTTCGTCCTCACTATGTACTATTATCTTACCCTGGCATGAATTCTCAGTTTCCTCATTTTCTAATTTGTAGATGAATTTTGATCCCACGTGGTCCTCTGTCACTGCCCATCCTGTCTCAGGATCAGTAGTGCTAAATACGACCTCGCCATCAAGTGATGTGATGGAAAAATTGATCTCGACATTACAGTCACTGCTTTCAAGATCATCTAAGATAACTTGAGCTCCATTATTGTCCTCAATGTTAATATCGAATAGTGGCTTACATTGTAGCTCACAGGATTGTGCATTTGATATCCCGTAGAACCCAAACATAAATGTTACAGTTGTTATCAGTTTGATTAATTGTTTCATAAGTCTTTTACTTTAGGTTTTTAAGTTATAGTATTCATATCTATTATGGACCAAAGAGTGAATTCGTGGCACTGACGCAGTTTTTTTATTAAAAAATCGCGAAAAATTTAGAATTGAATCCTATCATCCTAAGCTTATAGACTGGTAGTCAAGCGATTAGGTCTTTTTATGGTTGCCTATAATTTTCTTAGAAAATCTTTATTTCGCGCTATGACAACTTATAGAGAATAAAGAATCAATACACTATCCTAATTGGAGGTACGAATGCAAGCGCTACGTTTAAACAATCGGCTATCGGAATGAAATGATGTGTCAGGATGATAGGAGGACATCATAGTAATGACTTAGTGTATAAGATGACGCCTCTGTGCTATTGTCATTTATAGATAAACGTTATACTATAGAGCTGCCTCATTATTCCTTGATAATAATAGGCCCTTAAATTGCATGTGGTCTATGTTGCAGCAGGGTAGAGGGCCAATCGCCTGAAAGAAGTAATTATGGACATATAAGATGCGTAAGCCAAACCAAATGGGCCCACTGAGTAAATGAGTTAGCCATGAAGGATGATGTCAATTTAATTTAGCTTTTTTAGATGGATATAGCTTGATAGTTGTTGAGGTATGTATCCATCCCTTCCAATAACGCTTAACAAACAGAATATAAGAGGTGATGTGAGAATTCGCGCATTTTAAGGAGCATGCCTTTAAATAGAATTCAAAATACAACTGTCTTATTATTATGGATGAGGACTCTATGTGTTATATGAGCCCATATGGCGTCAGCCAACACTATTTTTTCAATGTCTTTGCCTTTACGTTTCATATCAGAGATGCTATCTCGGTGAGAGATCGGGATGACATCCTGAGTAATGATAGGTCCTGCATCCAATTCTTCCGTTACATAGTGAGCTGTCGCGCCCATAAACTTGACACCACGTTGATAAGCAGACCTATATGGATCTGCACCTCCGAAAGCAGGCAGAGATGAGTGATGGATGTTAATAATCTGATTAGGGAACGAGGAGATAATATTATCTGTCAGTATCTGCATGTATCTGGCCAAAATGATGACATCGACATGATGATCCTGCATCAGTTTTATCTCTTCTTTTTCTTGCTCTGCTCTATTATTTTTATTCTTAGGAATATGGTAAAAGGGAATTTTTAATCTTTTAGCTACTGGAATAAATTTGTCATGGTTGCTGATGATCAGAGGGATCTCTATGTCCCACTCGCCTGAGTCATAGCGAGAGAGTATATCATAGAAGCAATGGGCGTACTTAGAGACCATAAGACCTATACGGGGCTTTTTATCTCGGAAACTAATCTTCCATTCCATATTAAATCTATCTGCTATCAGAGTCTTAAAGAAATCCTCTGTCTTCTCTTGCGGAATCGCAAAGCCTTCTAATTCCCACTCCACCCTAATAAAGAAATGCTTAATATCTCTATCGACGTGCTGATTCAACTTTATGATATTGGCCTGATTATCTAAAAGAAAGTCAGTAATAGTAGCGATGATCCCCTTCTGATCAGGGCAGTGCGCTATGATGATAGCTGTGTCCTTCTTCGTATTCATAATCCAATTTTCTAATTCTACGAAGCGAAAACTATTCCAGATTTATTGAGGGTTGTCTGTTGTAATAAGTGAAAATCTACTCTATTAAAAGAATGCATTTAGTTTGTTAGGGTCATTGATTTATCAAATCTTTGAGCTAACGTACTAATGGACGTATACGATCGTTTGGTACACGGTATAATATGGTGCTTACTTAGATGATGGCGTCAGTCATCAAGGTTTAAGATGAAAGCGGAGTAAAATGTAAATCTATGGAAAGCTCGAATAGAGGGTCAATGTTGTCAGAATCTCCTATCAGAAGTCTGATGCCTTTTGCGCGTGCGGCAGATGCTGCAGGAAAGGAGATTTTGCATCTCAATATTGGTCAGCCCGATATTAACACTCCCCCTAAGGCCTTAGATAAAGCATTAAGTATCTCTGACAGTGTGATACCTTATGGACCATCGGAGGGGATTAAGTCACTGCGTAAACGCGTAGCTCAGTATTACACCAAATTTGATATCAACGTTAGCTTTGATGATGTATTAGTGACCACTGGCGCCTCGGAGGCTATCCAGTTTTCTCTGTTCAGCTGCTTGGACAGCGGTGATGAGATCATTATACCAGAACCATTCTATGCTAATTATTTGGGATATACTCAGATGAGCGGTATTCATATCGTACCAGTCAATTCTTCCTTTGAGCAAGAATTTGCGCTGCCCTCTACAGAAGCCTTTCACGATGCGATAACTGACAAAACCAAAGCTATATTCCTATGTAATCCCAGTAACCCCACGGGCAAGCTCTATCCAAGAGAGTCCTTAGAGCGATTAGCGAAGTTGATTAAGGATAAGAACCTATTTTTAATAGTGGATGAGGTCTATAGAGAGTTTTGCTACGAGGAGTCTTTCTATTCGGTCTTGAATATTGATTCTATCAGAGATAACGTAATCGTCATTGATTCTATCTCCAAGGTATTCAGCTCCTGTGGAGCGAGGATCGGCTATGTGGTCACCCGAAATAAAGACATCATACAAGCTATGGTGCGCTATGCACAGCTTCGGCTCTGCCCACCACACTTCGGACAGGTGCTTGCAGAAGCTTGCTACGATGAGTGTGATGAATACCTGCCAGATGTAAGACAGGAGTACAGTGAGAGAAGGTTATATCTTTATGATCGGCTCAGCCAAATGGAAGGCGTAAAGACTTATAGACCTACGGCGGCATTCTATAATGTAGTAGAACTACCCATTGATGATGCTGAGCGGTTCTGCAAGTGGATGCTCACTGACTTTATACACGAAGGATATACTGTGATGATGGCTCCATGTGATGGTTTTTACATTGATAAAGCCTTAGGTAAGCGGCAGGTGCGCATAGCCTATATTTTAGAGAAAGACAAACTGGCAATAGCAATGGACTGTCTGGAGAGAGGATTGAAGGCTTATAATAATGCTATGAAGCTATCTGATGCAGAGGCCATCTGACTCTGAGTGGTTGATTCCTATAAGTGAATTTGAGGCCTCAAAAATTTACTACTGGCCCAGCCCGCAGCGGCGATGGTGGTCGACTTTCTTTGTCAGACTGTAGTTGGCATAGAGCGCAGATTCAGGCATATACCTATACATGCTTAAACATATCAAGAGGCATGTTCAGTAGGAGTAAATAAATTCAGAAGTAAAAGAACTGTTGGTCAAGCTGATATGACTTTAGCACTTTTAGGTCAAAATCTGTACAAATACTTTGGTATAATTTGATTCTGTCAAATACCTTTTAGGTTGCATTTTATCTGGATTAGATTAGTAACCCTTTTATTGCCAAAAACCCTTAAAAGCGAGGTAATAATTCAGGGAAGACGTATTCAAATCAAATTCAAGACTGTCAAATTATAGGTTAAACTTCCCATATGAATAAGGTTTTATTTGCGAAAATCTCTTTAGAATCGGAAAGGGATTTTTAGAAGTGGCGGCTGCCTGCCAGGTACCCAAGACTGAATGGTCCTGAAGGGAATTCAATGTCCCAAATGGACATTGAATAATGAAGAAACCCAGGATTTTTGCTCGGGTGGGTTGGCATTAGCTGGCTTAGCATTTCTGCTTACTTTTTTTGGAATTAAGACTGAATGGTTCCGACAACGTCGGAAATCATAGATTCTAAATGTATCTATGATAAAGAAGGAACTGAGTACGGGTGGGAAGTAAGGCCCGCACGGCGAGTGCAAGTTAGCTTTGCATCTAAAGAAAATGTGTTTATGCTTTACTTCTGAATACCCCTTCAGAAGTAATCATAGTGAGGTGTAATATCTTGGTAGCCCAGTACCAAG